>OLNY01002917.1_pt1 | contig 11394 bp, 6 predicted proteins | sample 1671981 | NCBI WGS metagenome assembly OLNY01 (sample SAMEA3136632, study PRJEB25190) | human gut metagenome | biome: human gut; feature: human-associated habitat; material: faeces | place: Austria | collected 2013 | reverse complement strand
TGGTCTCGACCGTGCTGCCGTCCGCCTCGATGGCGAACACACAGCACGAGTTGACCGCGCGCCCGTCCATGATGACCGTGCAGGCGCCGCATTCGCCAAGGTCACAGCCCTTCTTCGCGCCCGTCAGGTGCGCGCGCTCGCGCAGCACGTGCAGAAGCGTCTCCTGCGGCTCCACCGTGAACGCGCGGCTCTCGCCGTTGAGCGTCAGGTGAATCGTGTGGTTGTTTTCAAGCATGATGTTCTATCTCCTGTGCAGAATTTGCTGTTTGTTCCGTATTGGCCTTATTCTCCCGTTTCAGCCGCTCCGTGAGCTGCGACAGATACTGCTCGTCGACCGGAGAATAGGCGTCGCGCAGCAGCATTTTCGACTGCTGTAAGTAAACAGACACGTCTTTATTCAAATATCGTCCAAAAACAGTCTGAATGTCCGGTGAATCCTGCATTTGCAGGCTGATTTGTGCAAACATGCGGTTCAGCACGCCCACTTCGTAGCAGCTGCCGAGCCGCTGGGCATAATCGTCCGCCTTGATGAAAAGGCTCAGCGCCTTGCGATACTCTCCCTGCTCAAAGCAGAGGTAGCCGTAGTAGGCGAACGCGATACCGCGCCCCCACATCAGCTCCACCTTGTTGAACTGGTCGACTGCCTGCGAGAGGTATTCGTCCGCGCTTTCAAGGTCGCCCGCATCCAGCGCGGCCTGACCGGCGTAGGTGTAAAACGTCGCGATACCGCCGGTGAGAAAGTTTTCCGTGCAGATGGAGATGGCGCGCGTGTAGTACTGCATCGCCTCGCCATAGTGCATGCGGTTGCGTTCCACCTCGCCAAGCCATGCGTAAGATGCCGCGAGGTTGAAGAGGTATTTGTCCTTTTCCCCAGAGCGCTCGAAAATCTCGATCGCCTGCGTGAGCGAGGCGTAGCCCTCCTCGATGCGGCCCGACATGATGGAGCACAGACCCGACAGGCGCATCCAGATGGCGCGCTCTTCGGCTTTGCCGTCCTCGCCAAGCACGGCGAACGCCTTTTCGACGACCTCGTGCATCTGTTTGGTCTCGTAGCGGTCGATGTAGATGCAGATGAGCTGGCGGTAGGCCTTGATCATGTTGTTGCGGCACTGCTCGCTGTCCGAGTCGCGGTTGAGCTCGATGAGCGTGCGGATGTATGGCTCGCCCTGCGAATACTCCACCTTGCGGATGTGGAAGCGGCCCATCATGTGGTAGTAATCCGACAGGAATCCGTGCTTGTCGCTCTCGTCGAATTTGCCCTGATTGGCCTGCACCTTCGTTTGGATGTCCTTGAGGATGCGAAGGATGCCAGCTCTGTCCGACGAATCAAGCCGAAGGTCGTTTTCTGCGTCCGTCGGCAGCGTCTCCCCGCCGAGCACCGGATAATATTCGTGGGACAGGTTTAAATAGTTGTAAACGTACTCGACGTAGTACTTGAGGTATTTGCGCTCATTGCCCGCGCGCCTGCTGTGGTACATGAGCTTGGTATAAAGCGCGTTGTCCGCGCTCGTGCCGCTGAGCCTGCGCTCGAGGCAGCAGGAGATCTTTTCGTGCAGGATGCGCCGCTTGGTGAGCGAAAGCTCGCCGTAAACATACTCGAGAATTTTCTGGTGGCTGAACTGGAAGGCGACGCTCTCGGCGCGGATGACCTCGCGGATGAGCTTTTTGTCGATGAGCTTTTCCAAAATCGTGATGAGCTCGTACTCCTCTTTTCCCGAGAGCGATCGCATCATGTCGAACGATGCGCCGTCGAAGAAGAACGAGAGCAGATCAAGAATGCTGCGCTCTTCCGACGGCAGCGACATGATGCGGATGCGGATCGTGTCGCGCATGTTCGGCGTGATGTCGGCCACCGAGCCGTTGAACTTGAGGTTGTTGACCGTTTCGATGATGAAAAAGGGGTTGCCCTCTGTCTCGCGGAAGAGCTGCTGGCGCAGCGCAGGCGTGGAAAAGCGGTCCGGCAGCAGAAGGTCTGCAAGCTGCCCCGTCTCGTCCACAGAAAAGCGCGGCAGCTGGAGCTCCGACAGAAAGCGCGCAGCCTTCATCTCCTCCAAAAAGCTGCCCACATACTGGTGCCGCTCGTCGCGGACGCCGAAAAGGAACAGGATGCGGTGGTTTTTGTCCGAGGTCAGGATATCGCGGATCAGTGAGATCGACACACTGTCTGCCCACTGGAGATCGTCAAAGTAGAAGATCATCCGCTGCGCGTGTGACAGGCGCATCAGCGCGTAGGTGATCGCGCGCAGGTTGCTGCTGCCGCTCTCGGTCGTGATGTCGTCCTGGTCGATGGCTTTTTCCAGGTCGACCTGCCAGAGATACGGGAACGCGCGCGAAACCGCCGCACGAAAGAGCGTCGCGTCCGCGCCGCTCGCGCGATTTTTAAGGTCGCGCCCCAGCTGCTCGAAGATGTTCTGCCAGGGCTTTAAGACGTAGTTCTCCTCGGCGCGGTAGCAACAGGTCTGATAGATCGCCGCCTGCATTTTCCCCAGTGAGGAGAGCACCGTTTGAAAGAGCTGCGTCTTGCCGATGCCGGCCTCGCCGGTCACGGCAAGGCTGATCGCGCCGCGGCCCCCGGAAAATTGCAGGATGTCGTCTACGAGCTTCCCGCGCTCCTCCTCGCGGCCCATGAACGGGCCGCTGTCCTTTTCGCTCTCCGGCGAGGTGATGCTCTCCTTCTGCGAGAGCACGTGCAGCACGCTCTTGTTGCGCTCCTGCCGGATGTTCTGCACGAGAGCTGTGATCTCTTCGCTCGGCGACTGGAACAGCTCTTCGGAAAGCAGCTTTTCCAGCCTGTCGTACAGCGCCACTGCCGAGGAATACTCGCCTCGTGCGCGGTAAATTTCAATTAAATAGACATAGCCAAACTCATCAAACTCGTCGAGCGCCATGAGCTTCTGGCATTCCAGCTCGCAGTCCTTGTAGCGCTCGTCCTGAAACGCCGCGACGATGGACTCCTTAAGCCGCTCCTGCAGCAGCCCTCGATAGTGCTGGCGGTTGTTGAGCAGCCATTCGTTGTAGTATTCGTTGTCCTTGAGATAAAAGTTTTCGAGAAAGTCGCCCGCGTAAAAACTGAAATCCGTCAAATTTTTGTCGTTAAAGCGGTCGATGTCCAGATCGATTCTGATCTCAGGGTTAATCTGAATGACATTTTTCGACGCGCCGACAAGAAAATCGCGGCCGAACTCGCGCCGGATCACATAGATGGCGTTGCGCATGTTGGACTGCACCTTGTGCTCGTCCGCACTGTCGCCCCAGATGATGTCGGCGAGCTTGGGGCGAAAGGTCTCCTTTTCGACAAGAAGGTAGTACACCAGTGCCTCGGCCTGCTTGAACGGCAGGTTGACCTGTTTCCCGTCGAGCAGGATCCGTCCTGAGCCAAGAAGTTCGGCTGTAATCTTTTGCATCAGACTTTCTCCTTTCTTTTTCAAAAGTTGGATGCTTGCCTCTGCCCTCTCCAAAAAAGAGCGACGTATTGATTACAGTATAATGGCCGTTTTCGACAGAAGCAAGCGTTTAATTCGCGTCGAATCCATTCAACTTTTGTGCATTATGCCCCAAAGCGACCGGTACGCGGGAACGCACCGGTCGCTTTGGGTTGTGTGGAGAAGAGGGATGCTTACAGCTCGCCGACCGCTGCTTCCACAGCGTTCAGCAGCTCGTCGGATTCAATGAGGCCGATCGTAGCCTTGGACTGGTTGCCCATGTAGATGTCTTCATTCTGGAACTTGATGAGCTCGTTGACCTTTTCATAGGCGATGGACGTGCCCTTGCCCAGCTTGAACTCGCCGAGCTGGTCCTGCGTGATCCAGATGCCGCGGGAGGCCAGCAGCAGCTCGATGCCGAGGATCTTTTCAAGATTCTTAATGACGAGCTTGGCCTTGCGGGCGGCCCAGGGCGCCATGGAGACGTGGTCTTCCTGGTTGGCCTTGGTCGGGATAGTGTCGCAGACGGAGGGGAACGCCAGCGTCTTGTTCTCAGACGCGAGGGCGGAGGTGGAGCAGCAAATGATGTTGTAGCCGTAGTTCAGGCCGATGGGCTCGCCGGCGAGCGCCAGAGGCAGACCGTAGCTGATGGTAGGATCGCACATCGTGAAGCAGCGGCGGTCGGAGACGTTGCCGATCTCGACGAGGGACATCGTCAGGATATCCATCGCGAAGCCGGTGGGCTCGCCGTGGAAGTTGCCGCCGGAGAGGAACTCGTAGTGACCGTCGCCCTTGGGGAAGATCAGCGGGTTATCGGTGGCGGCGTTGATCTCGACCTCGACGAGGTGCTTGACATAGTCAAGGTTCTCGCGGCAGACGCCCTGCACCTGCGGCATGCAGCGGAAGCAGTAGTTATCCTGCACGCGCTCCTGATAGTGCGGATGCATGATGTCGTGCTCGAGGTGGACCTTGCGGGCGTCCTCGGTGACGCGGGTGGAACCCTCGACGAGCTTCATCACGTTGGCAGCGGCCTTGATCTGGCCGGCGTAGGGGCGGGCCTCCTGGATGCGCTTGTCAAACGCGCGGGTCTCGCCGCGGATGGCTTCAAGAGACAGCGCGGTCGTGATCTCGGAGAGCTTGTACAGGCGCTCGGCGTCGTGCACGTTCAGGCACGCCATACCGGCGAACATTGTGGTGCCGTTGAGCAGCGCCAGGCAGTCCTTGGCCTTGAGCTGGAACTCGACGGGGGTAATGCCGGCCTTTTTCAGCGCTTCCTGTGCAGGCATGCGCTCGCCCTGATAGAAGGCCTCGGCCTGGGGCACGCCGATGAGAACGGAGACGATGTGAGCCATGGGGGCAAGGTCGCCACAGGCGCCCACGCTGCCCTGCCAGGGCACGACGGGATGCACACCCTTGTTGAGCAGCTCGACAAGGCGCTCAACGACGACCGGACGCAGGCCGGAAACGCCGCGGCAGAAGGCGTTCAGACGGACGCACATGGCCGCGCGGACCACTTCCTCGGGAGCCGGATCACCGACGCCGCCGCAGTGGGACAAAACGGTGCGATACTGATGCAGATCGCTCTCTTCGATCGTGACCTTGTGATCCTTGTGCTTGCCAAGGCCGGTGTTGAAGCCGTAAACGGCGGGCGCGTCATCGCGCATCCATTCACTCTCCATGTAGTTGCGGACTTCGGCGATATGTGCCATGCAGTCCTTGTCGATCTCAACCTGATAACCGTTGCGGGCAACGTTGACGACGTCTTCAATGGAAAGATCCACGCCGTTGAGAATAACCTTGTTCATTTGCTTTCTCCTTTTTCTCGATTCTTTGTTGGAGTCAGGGGGAACTTGCGCTCCCCCTGCTCAAATTAACAGCTTATGGGATGATGTCTTCCTTGGCCTGCTCGGGGGTGATGCGAGTGATGGTCCAGCCGGTCCAGATGCAGATCAGCGAGACAATGGGGCAGAGCATGGAGAAGAACATGTAGGGCGCATAGGCCGCGGTGGCGCAGCCGAGCGTTGCGAGGATATAAACACCGTCAGTACTCCAGGGGCAGAACGGCGCGCAGATCGTGCCGACGTCCTCAAGGATACGGGACAGGTTCTTGGGGTGCAGACCGCGCTCACGGAAAGCCTCGCGGAACATACGGCCGGGAAGCACGATCGCGACATACTGCGCGGCGGTGGCGAAGTTGGTGAAGAGCGTGGCAAAGATAGCGGTGGTCATCATGGCCTTGTCGCTCTTGGCCTTGCTGAGGATCTTTTCGATGATGGCGTGGACAGCACCGGTGGTCTCGACCACACCGGCAAACGCCAGGGCGATCAGGATCAGGGCAACGGTATCGAGCATGCTGGAGAGGCCGCCGCGGTTAACGAGACGGTTGATCTCGGCAACGCCGGTATCCATGCTCACACCGGTGTACATGGAGGCGAGGATCGTCGCGAGGTTTGCCTTCTGGAAGATGGCCGCGAAGATGCCGCCGAGAGCGGAGACGCCGATCAGGCCGGGGATGGCGGGCACCTTGAAGATAACCATGAGCAGAACGCACAGCGGTGGAATGAGCATCACAGGGCTGATGGTGAAGAACTCCTTGAGCGTGCCCATGTAGAGGTCAATCGTCTCCATGCTGGCCGTACCCTTGACGACTGTGAAGCCCATGATGGCGTAGATGATCAGGGAAATAATGATGGACGGGCCTGCGGTAACGACCATGTGCTTGACGTGGGTGAACACCGTGGTACCGGCCATGGCGGGAGCGAGGTTCGTGGTATCGGACAGGGGGCTCATCTTATCGCCGAAGTAAGCGCCGGAGATGATCGCGCCGACTGTCATGCCGAGGGGAACCTGAAGCGCGGTGCCGACGCCGACCAGCGCCACACCGACGGTGCCCATCGTCGTCCAGGAAGAACCCGTGAAGGTCGAAACCATAACGCACAGGGCACAGGCGGCGAAGAGGAAGATTTTCGGGGACAGCCAGGTCAGGCCGTAGTAAATCATTGTGGGGATGATGCCGCCGAGCATCCAGGTGCCGACGACCATACCGATGATGAGCATGATGAGGATAGCGGGGGCGGAGGCCTTAATGGTCTCGCTCATGCCCTTTTCCATTTCATCCCAGGTAAAGCCGCTCGAAACGCCCGCGATAGTGGCGACGATCGTGGCGATGACCAGAGGGATGTGTGCCGAGGTGCCGAGCACGTTGATGCCGCAGAGAATCAGCACAAACACACAGATAAAAACGACAAGCGCTTTTCCGAAGCCAACGGTCTTTTTTGTTCCTGTTGCAGAGTTCATTTTCTATTCCTCCCAAAAAATGTAATGGTATTCGTTATGGGGACTTTGCTTTCTTGCGGTAATGTTGTGAGGGTTCCATGGCTTATGACTCGCACCTCCCAGCGCTCGGCCGCCTTTTATCCCTTTCGCGGAACTTTAACGCGGCAGCAGTATCATTGACACAACGCAACTGTAAGCATCAAAAATCAAAAAAACGTCAAATTTTTTGTAAAATCGATTTGACGCTTAAAATTTTTTTGACACAGCCTGTCGAAATGCGTTTTTCTTGACGCTCCTTTGACGGTTGTGGTTCATTATAGGGTATCAGTAAAGGGTTTTGCCGCCGCATTTTGCGGCTGCATTCGTCCCGATAAACATTCTGGGAGAATCCATTATGAACTATCAATACATCGGCAAGAGCACGCCTGTCAACAATTCCCGTGCCAAGGCCAGCGGCCTTCTGCGCTACGCGGGTGACATGAAGCTGCCGAACATGCTGCACATGAAGCTCGTGCTCAGTCCCGTTGCCCACGGGATCGTCAAAGCGATCGACTCCTCCGCCGCACTTGCGATGCCAGGCGTTGCTGCGGTATTGTCGTTTGAAAATACGGTGGACACTAAATACAATCGCGGTCGCGTTCGCATCAGCGAGGATGTCATGGACCAGGAAACGCTCTTCAGCCGTCACGTCCGTTTTGTCGGCGACCGCGTGGCTGCCGTGCTGGCCGATTCGCCGGAGATCGCCGCAGCAGCAGCGGAAGCGATCCAACTCGAAATAGAGGAACTCCCCGCTGTCTTTACCGTGAAAGCCGCCAAGCGCGAGGGTGCGCCGCAGCTGCACGAGGACGGCAACACGGTCACACTGCCCGAATGCGGCTTCGGCGGCAGATATGCCGATGTGCAGGGCGAAGAGTTCATCCACCGCTCACAGACGCAGCGTGTCTCGCATATCGCCATGGAAACGCACTGCGCCGTGGCAGACTATAACCCCGGCACCGACCGCATGACCGTCTGGTCTCCCACACAGTCGACATTTGGCGTGCGCTCGTGTGTTGCAGCACTGCTTGGAATGCCGATGAGCCATGTGCGCGCCATCAAAACGCCGATGGGCGGCTCGTTCGGCTGCAAGCAGGAGATGATCCTGGAACCGCTGGCCGCCGTCGGCGCAAAAATGACGGGGCGCCCCGTCAAGCTTCAGCTCGACCGGCGCGAGACCATCCTCTGCACTGTGCTGCGCCATCCCATCAAAAGTGAAATTCGCGCCAAATTCGACAAAGGCCATATTCTCAAAGCGCTCGACCTGACCGCTGAGCTCGACGCGGGCGGTTATCAGGGTGTTTCGCCGGATTACATGGGATCCATGTTCAAAAAGCTCTCCTGGGTCTACGGCGTGGAGGATGTAGCGTACCATGCGACCTCCACCTGTACGAACACGCCCATGTCCGGCAGCTACCGTGGTTGGGGCGGCCCCGAGACCGCGTTCATCATGGAAAACATGATGAACGCCGCCGCGCAGAAATTCCGCTGTGACCCGCTCGAGTTGCGGCTCAAAAATATCCTGCCGCCCGACGCAATCAGCAAAATTGGCAATTTCCCGCTCGGCGATGTCCGCCTTGAGGACGTGCTGCGCCTTGGCAGTAAACGTTTCCGCTGGTTCGAGCGCCGCGCCGCCGCGCAGGCGCAGGATCGAAGCAGCCGCTATCTCAAGGGCGTCGGCCTCGCCGTGTCCACCCATACCTCAGGCTACTATCCTCGCCGTCTTGACTGGTGCACCGTCACGGCCAAGTTTGAAGAGGACGGCTCGGCGAGCTTCAACTGCAACATCCACGACCATGGCTGCGGCACGGTTGCCGCGCTGAAGAATATTGCCGCAGAAGAACTCTCCATCCCCCCTGACAGCATTGATTTCCCTGAGGGCGACACGGCATACAATGCGCTCGATAATGGCTGCTACACCAGCCGCACAATTTATGTCACCGGCCGTGCCGTGTTGGAAACGGCGCAGAAGCTCAAATCTCTGCTGCTGGAAAATGCCGCACGTCTCATGGTATGCAGTGCCGGAGACCTCGCCTGTCAAAACGGTGAGATCTTTGTCACCGCTGATCCCTCTCGCCGGAAAACCTACCGTGATGTTATCTGCTATGCCGCCGACCAGTACGGCGGCAGCGGCGCAATTTTCGTTTCCAACACTTACCAGCCCTCGTCCAACCCCGGCCCTGCCGCTGCTCACTTTGCCGAGGTCGAGGTCGACACGCTCACTGGGCTCTGCCGCCTGACAGCCTACACCGCCGCGCATGATGTAGGAAAGGCCATCAATCCCGAACTCTGCCGCGGGCAGGTCGGCAGCGCCTTGCAGCAGGGCATGGGGCTTGTCTTTTGCGAGCAGGTCAAAATCGACCCGAAGACCGGCCAGCCGCTCAACGCCACCCTGCAGCGCTATCACGTGGCACGCGCGTACGACTTCCCGCACATTGAGACAGTGCTTGTCGAAAATGGCAGCCCCGAAGGGCCTTACGGTGCCAAGTCCATCGGCGAATCCTGCTTTGTGCCGGTCGCGCCGGCGCTGCTTGCCGCCGTCAATGACGCACTGCAAACCGATCTGACCACCCTGCCGCTGACGCCGGAGAAGATCATCCGCGCCGTGCAGGAAAAACGCAAGGAGGCGTCGCTGTGATGGAAATTCGTTTTTACTTAAACGGGAAAGAAACCGTTGTGAATGCCCAGCCGGAGCGCCTGCTTGTCGACGTGCTGCGCGAAGACCTGCACCTGACCGGCACAAAGCGCGGCTGCGGCGAGGGTGAGTGCGGCACCTGCACGGTGCTGCTCAATGATAAAGCCGTCCACGCCTGCATGACGATGATCGCGCAGGTGAACGGACACCGCGTCATCACGTCCGAGGGTGTCGAATCCGACCCTCGCATCGCACCCATCATCCCCGCCTTTGTGAACAACATGGCCATTCAGTGCGGCTACTGCACGCCCGGCATGGTGATGAGCGCCGCGGGCCTGCTGCTCCACAATCCCGACCCTACCGAAGATGAGATCCGCACCGCGATCTCCGGCAACATCTGCCGGTGCAGCTGCTATGAGCAGATCCTGCGCGCCATCCGGCAGGCCGCGCGCGACATGAAGGAGGCGGCCAAATGAACTTCTTTCAGCCAACAAATCGTGAAGAGCTCGCCTCTGCCCTCGCGTCCCTCTCCGGCGGCTCCATTGTCGCCGGGTGCACGGACTTTTTGGCCCAGCGCAACGGAAAGGTCTGGCACGCGGACACTATTTTGAGCCTGACGGAGATGCAGGAGCTCAAGCAAATTGAATTGGCCGGCGATTCTCTCGCCGTCGGCGCGGTGTGCGTGCATTCGCAGGTCGCGCAGTCCCCTCTCGTGCGGCAGTATTTTCCCGCGCTTGCCATGGCGTGCAGTCAGGTCGGCTGCGCGCAGATCCGCAACCGCGGCACGCTCGGCGGCAGCACCGCAACGGCCTACGGCCGTGTCGCGCTCGTCATCTGCATCCTTGCGCCGCTCTTCCTGTGCGCGACGATCTTCGGCGTGCGTGAGCGCCGGGATTACAATACGAAGGAAGTCCCGCCCGTCAGCTTCAAAAAGATCTGGAACACCATCACCGGCAATCCGCAGATCCTCTGGATCTCGCTCGTGTTCCTGCTGCAGCAGATCGGAAACGACGTCGTTATGGGCGGTCTCGGCTCAACGTATGTGTACTTCGCCTTCGGGTATGAGGGCGGGCTGTATTCGCTCTTCAACACCGTCGGTCTCGCGGCGACGGCGCTTCTTATGATCTTCTATCCGATGCTCGCCAAGCGCTTCCGCCGCAAGCAGCAAAAGCACCGTGATGCACAGCATTGTCATCGGCAGATAATCAAAGCACCGCCGAAAATACGATCCGATACCCTCAAGCCGAATCAGTGCCGTAAGCGACGTGCCAAGCGTGAAGCCCTTCAGAATTATCGCAGCGGGAATCACAAGCACACCCAAAAACGTCATGCCAAATAAAAAAATCGGCAATGCGTAAAAAAGCGAATCAAATAAAAATGCGGAAAATACAAACGGAAAGTCCGTCCCCGTTTCAAACGGCCCCCTAAACCACACAGAGCCGGAAACCGGCGCCATAGCTATTTGCGATGTCCGTGCAAATAAGCAACCGAACAAAAAGCCAAGCAGAAACAAAATGCGCAAAGCCATTAAAACAGATAAGCTACGTGGTTTTGCATATTTCGGCTTTGCTTCCATTTTCGTTCACCACCTGTAAAAGATGGTCAATCTATATGTGAAGCATCGCCGTGTTATGCCTTGCACACTCACATGGAAAGTTCTTCGGCGCGGTGCGTGCAGGCTTCAAACGAGCTGATCATCACCTCATTAAAGCCCTGTTCTTTCAAGACATTCAGCAAAGCAAATGTTGTGCCGCCCTTTGACGTGACCATATCCATAAGCGCCTGTGGGTCTTTGCCGCTGTTTAAAAGCATTTCGGCGCTGCCTTTCATGGTCTGGCAGAACAGTGTAAGCGCGGTCTTCGGGTCAATGCCCTGCTGCGCTGCATAATCACAAGTGAGCTTTGAAAGCAGATACAAATACGCAGGCGAGCTGCCGCTGACCGCAATCACCGCATTCATCTGTGCTTCGTCAATCTCCTGCGTGACACCGCAGCAGGAGAAAGCGGAACGCACGCGCGCAAAGTC
>OLNY01002915.1_pt1 | contig 11398 bp, 9 predicted proteins | sample 1671981 | NCBI WGS metagenome assembly OLNY01 (sample SAMEA3136632, study PRJEB25190) | human gut metagenome | biome: human gut; feature: human-associated habitat; material: faeces | place: Austria | collected 2013 | reverse complement strand
TAACCTGGCTACCAACGCCACCCCCACTTTCTCCGATGTGCGCACCAACGCCAACGCTGCTTGGGCTGAGGGCTACATTGAGTCCTGCTATGCACAGGGCATCGTCTCTGGCGTCGGCGGCGGCAAGTTCGCTCCTACCGGCAACGTGACCGGCACTCAGCTGGCTAAGATGCTGCTGGTCTCCCTGGGCTACAACTCTGACACCGAGAAGTTCACCGGCAACGCTTGGGCCACTAACGTCAACGTCCTGGCTACCCAGAAGGGCCTGTACAAAGGCCTGGAGAAGATGGATGTCTCCGCTGCCCTGACCCGTGACAACGCTGCTCAGATGATCTGGAATGCTCTGCAGGCCACCGAGGTTGAGTACAGATACACTCTGGACGGCTCCAACGGCAACCTGTCCTCCAAGGCTCAGGTTGTGGACAAGACTCATAGAGAGCTTGGCACCGACGTGGACAGCACCCTGCTGTGGGATAAGTACGGCGCTTACATCAACGTGGGCACCCTGGTCAAGGTTGACGGCGAGGACCTGGCTATCACCATGACCCCCGCTGACAAGGTTGACAGTGACACCGACAACGCTTCCTTCACCAAGTTAAGCACCGATTACTCCAACCTGCTGGGTCAGAAGGTCAAGGTCATCTTCAAGAAGGCCAACGACGTTCTGGGTGTTTACTCTACCGAGGAGAACACCGTTTACAACACCGTTGTGAACGCTATTGAGAAGGACGGCACCAAGGTCAAGTTCGACGGCAACTCTTACTCCGTAGAGAATAAGGGCATCGACGTTTATGTGGATGGTACCAGTGTTGCTGAGGACGTTTCCCTGAACAACTTTGACGATGCCGTTGGCACCAAGATCGTTACTTCTCTGGCCAGCGACAACTGCCAGTCCCCCAACTTCATCAAGTTCGTGGACTCCGATGACAACGGCAAGATCGACACCGCTCTGATCACCACCGTGACCATCGCTAAGGTAACTTATGCTTCCTCTAAGGAAATCATTGCTGGTAGCGTGAGCTACAAGTATGAGGACGAGAACATCGCTAAGGACATTGCCAAGGACGACTACGTTGTGATCACCAACAACCTGTTCGACGAGTGCAAGGACGTTGTCAAGGCTGAGAAGCTGTCCAACGTTTCCATGAGCGGCAAGAAGGTCAACCCCGACAAGTATCAGCTGGACGGCACCTGGTATGTTGCTGGTGTCAATGCTGACATGAACTCTGTCGTTGCTGGCAATAAAGTTGACGCTTGGGTTTACAACGGCGTCGTTGCTTATGCTAAGCGCACCTCCGGCGAGTCCGGCACCATCGGCGATATCTGCGTCATCACTGCTAAGGGCTCCAACATTGAGGGAGATAAGGTCAAGATCGCTACCTTCGATGGCAAGGAAACTATCGTGACCTATGACGATGATAACTACGCAGACCCTGATGTGACTTCTAACCGTTATGTTGCTCCCGCTAATCTGACTGTCGGTGAAGTGTATGAGTACGAGGTTGTGAAGGGCGAGTATCGTTTCCAGAAGCTGAGCACCACCGATGACTGGTATGGTGACTATACCGCTAAACTCGACGGTCTGACTGCAAACTGGGCAACCGTTTCTTCTGCTGAAAAGCTCAGCACCAATTGGACTGTTGATGATAGCGCTAAGGTCATTCTGATTGACGAGAGCTACAAGACCAAGCTGATCACTGGTAAGCAGCTGAAGTCTCTGTCCGTTGGTTCCGACTCCGGTGATATTCTTGCTACTCCCGGCAAGGCTCTGCACGCATACTTCACTTCTAAGGTTGATGGTGTTACCCGCGTGACCTATGCAGTTGTTGCCACCAAGGGTTCCAACAACTCCAGCTTCTCCACCAACGACAACTACGCCTACATCACTGATTCCGCTTATCAGTCCTCCACCGGCTACATCACCTACAAGGTTTGGACCGGTGAGAAGGAAGAGACTGTCACTGAGAAGAAGTCCTCTACCACTAACCGCAGCGAGGGTACTGTGATTGGTTACTCCTCCATCAAGGACGGCGAGATCGAGGATGTTGTCAACCAGGTTATTGGTACTGGCACTACCGACTTCAAGGCCGGTGCAGTTCAGGGTATCAACGACAAGCAGACCAAGGTCTCCTTCGACGGTGCTACTCAGCACGATATCACTTCCGACACCGTGATCCTGTATGTCGATACCGACAAGAACGAGGGTCAGGCTGGTGGCTCCATCGCTGAGGCGGATAAGTTTGGCGACACTTACTTCAACAACGTGTACTACAAGCTCGACTCCAGCGGCGATGTTGAACTGCTGGTCGTTGACGTGAAGAACATGCTGAACGGCGAGATCACCATGGCTGATCCTTCCGCCGATGATCTGAACACTGCTCTGCAGTCCGGCGACGTGACTGTGAAGACTCTGCCTGCTACTGGCACTGTGACCGTTCCCGCAGGTAAGACTCTGACTGTCACTACTAAGGTTACCAGCAACGATGTCTTTACCAAGGTGAACGCATCTGTTGGTGCTAAACTGGTGCTGAAGGCTGGTGCTGATTCTGCAGACTATAACGCTGTTTATCAGACTACCGGTAAATCGACTGGTGAGAATACCAGTACTGCTGGCACTACCTATGGTACGACTACTTTTATTGCTGGTAAGACTTTCATCGGTACTACGGTTTATACCAATACCACTGGTACTACCGCAGTTAAGTGGTTCGGCTAATCTTTCCCGAATCTGATTCAGGAAGATTCCCCGTATGCAAGGCCCCTGGGGAGTGATCCCTGGGGGCTTTGCCCCCTTTGAGAGGAGATTGTATCCGTGGCAGACGAAACGACACAAGACAAGGATAAGAAGAAATTCCCAGCTGCTCCGGTTCTTCTTGAGATTGCTAAAGCAGAATACCAGAATGAGCGAACAAGAACATCCACAATTGATGCCAAGACTGGAATCACGCTCCCAATTATCGCAACCTACTTTTTCTTAGTTCTACAGTATACTGACATCAAGAAAGAGTTTCTGGCTCCCATTGATATGCAAAACATTGCAACTGTTCTGTATTCTGTTTTGCCGCCGCTTTGCTATCTGGCATCGCTAATATTTTCCGTAATATCTCTTGTGTATCTGTTCCGCACAATTACAATGCAAGAGTATGAAGCAATCAACCCAGAGCATTTCAGACAAACAGAAATGTTAGAAGAAACCAAAGAGCGTTTTTCCGCTGCAATCATTAGACCTTTCATTGAGCGTACCAATAAAAACCACGAAGCCAACAATCGAAGATGTGGCTTTTACGTTCTGGGTTGGCGGTATGCACTGATTTCTCTCGCAATATTTATTGTATATGTATTTCTAAAACACTAGAGGAGATTTTCTTATGTCAGATAATCCATATGATTTTTTTAAGGAGCTGAATGCGTTTGATCGTGGTCAACCTACGCCGATCAAACAATCGGAAGGAAGCTCTGATAATGAACATAGGGTAAGTACATACAGCTTAAAAACAGGAGGAAAGCACTCTCGTCCTTACAAAGTCTATACCGAAAATGCGAACAGTCATTCTCCTAAAAAAGAGAACAATGACGATAAGGATGATAAGTAACCAATCACCTGCAAAGCCCCGCCGCCGTGTTTCGCACACGCCGGCGGGGTGGCTCTTTCGCTTTTCCCGGCTTGACAAAAGCCGGGGGTCTGGTATAATGAAGACAAAAGGGGACACTGTTACTTGTAGCCAGGCCTCTAAATCATACTATAAAATAGCTGACCATTCGAGTGCCATCGAGTGGTCAGCATGCTTTTGTGGCGAGAAGGAGCAGCAAAATTGCTACTAGCAGGAGAACCCGCAATGCTTTCTTCCACATCTGCACCACCTCCCTTCGCATGAAATGCGCTGGGATTTTGGTGGCCTGACCACTGAAGTAACAGTGTCCCGTATGGGACACTATATCATATTGCGTCGAACTTTGTCAACGCTCAGAAAACCACCCCGCTGCGTTTCACACACGCTGGTGGGGTGGCTTATTACTCTAGTAAAATTCTTAATATTTTCCGTCCTGACCTATCTCAGTTCAGTGGTCAGGACATTGTGACAATAGGACTTCAAAGCAGGAATGTCTTCGGTCATAACTTCCCAAGTCACTTCCGGGTCAATAGTGCCGTAGCTGTGGGCGACAATATTTCGCATGGCTTTGATCTGACGCCAAGGAACGCCGGGATGGGCAGCGCGGAAGTCCTCGGTCAGTTTGCCGACCAGCTCCCCAATCTGGAGGATACAGAGGGCCGCCGCATTTCGATAGATCGGGTCTTCGGAAAAGACGGCGTAGCTGTCCCCAAAGCGGTCGATGGTTGCTTCGATCTGCTCACAGTAGGATACGATGTGCTCCAGGATGCTGTGGTCACGGTTAAGAGGCTTCATATAATAACACCTCGTCTTCTTGGATGGAGGACAGGAACTGTCCGTCCAGACTGGTGGTCGGGATCAGGTCTACTTTTAGGCCGAGGGCATCCTCCAGGTCTACAAGAAAACCCGCAAGGGCCAGGCCGCGGATGGAGCCTTTGTCGATGCGTAGGTCTACGTCGCTGGACTCCGTCATATCCCGGCGGGCGTAAGAGCCGAAGAGATAGACGCGCTGGGCACCATACTTTTGGGCCAGAGGGGTCACAATGTCTTTCAGTTCTTGAATGGAATATTTTTCCGCCATGCGGTCCACCTCCATCTTATTTTTAGAGCAGTGGCTCAAGTTCAGTATACCAAGACTTTGGGAAAAAAACAACGAAAACAGAGCAAGCCACCCCGCCGCGTATTCTTTACGATACGCTGGCGGGGTGGCTTTTTGAAAAGGGTTACATCATGAAGAGAGAGACGGGGCGTCAGGGGCGAAAGGTGCGTAACGCCTCGATGGTTTGTGTGATGAGGTCGCCTCCTCAGGCTTTTACGGCGGCGAAGCCCTGCTCCAGGTCGGCGATGATGTCGTCGATGTGCTCGGTGCCGATGGAGAGGCGGATGGTGTTCTGGTGGATGCCCTGGTCCTCCAGCTCGGCTTCGCTCAGCTGGGAGTGGGTGGTGGTGGCGGGGTGGATCACCAGAGACTTCACGTCGGCCACGTTGGCCAGCAGGGAGAAGATGGTCAGGTTGTCGATGAACTTGTGGGCCTCGGCCTGGCCGCCCTTGATGTCAAAGGTAAAGATGGAAGCGCCGCCGTTGGGGAAGTACTTCTCATACAGGGCGTGGTCGGGGTGGTCGGGCAGGCTGGGGTGGTTGACCTTCTCCACCTGGGGGTGGTTCTGCAGGAACTCCACGACCTTCTTGGTGTTCTCCACGTGGCGGTCCAGCCGCAGGGACAGGGCCTCGACGCCCTGGAGCAGCAGGAAGGCATTGAAGGGAGAGATGGTCGCGCCGGTGTCACGCAGTAAAATCGCCCGGATGTAGGTCACGAAGGCAGCGGGACCGGCGGCGTCCACGAAGCTCACGCCGTGGTAGCTGGGGTTTGGCTCGGCGATGGGGGCGTACTTGCCGCTGGCCTTCCAGTCGAAGGTACCGCCGTCCACGATGATGCCGCCCAGGCTGGTGCCGTGGCCGCCGATGAACTTGGTGGCGGAGTGAACGACGATATCAGCGCCGTGCTCCAGGGGCCGGATCAGGTAGGGGGTGCCGAAGGTGTTGTCGATGACCAGGGGCAGGCCGTGCTTGTGGGCGATGGCGGCGATGGCGTCAATGTCGGGGATGTCGCTGTTGGGGTTGCCCAGGGTCTCCAGGTAGATGGCCTTGGTGTTGTCCTGGATGGCGTTCTCCACCTCGGCCAGGTCGTGGGCGTCCACGAAGGTCGTGGAGATGCCGTACTGGGGCAGGGTGTGGGCCAGCAGGTTATAGGTGCCGCCGTAGATCGTCTTCTGGGCAACAATATGCTCGCCAGCGCCAGCCAGGGCCTGGATGGCGTAGGTGATGGCAGCCGCGCCGGAAGCAGTCGCCAGCGCAGCCACGCCGCCCTCTAATGCGGCGATGCGCTTCTCCAGCACGTCCTGGGTGGAGTTGGTCAGACGGCCGTAGATATTGCCGGCGTCCGCCAGGCCAAACCGGGCGGCGGCGTGGGCGGAGTTGCGGAAGACGTAAGAAGTCGTCTGGTAGATGGGCACTGCGCGGGCGTCCGTGGCGGGATCGGGCTGCTCCTGGCCGACGTGGAGCTGAAGGGTCTCAAACTTGTAGTTGCTCATGATCATAACCTCTTTCTATATGTTATATCAGAATTTTGAAGAATGTTTGGAGTTAAGAATTCGTAAGGATTCGGATGTGGGGTCAACTTTTCTGCCAAGAAAATGGAGGTACCCCCCTCACGCTGGGCAACAAAAAAGCCCGGCGAGTAAACACTCCCGGACCGAGTATGAGAAGACCGCGCGACCCCTGGCCTCTTCGTGCCTCTCACGAAGCCACCAGCAGCTTGCCAACACAGGAACGCAGCTCAGCAAGCCAGATCGCAGGCAGGCGCGACGAGCCGCCCGGCCTTTCTCTCAGTCCGGGAGCAGAACATTCGTCCAAAGCGGAAATTGCTCCGCAGCAGCTTCCCAAAGCACTGTGCCATTTCGACTCGCCTCCTTTCTCCTACAATACCTATCTGTTTGATTGGTTTGGCAGTATAATACCACAACCCCACTGGGTTGTCAAGCCATTTTTCAGATTATTTTGGTGGGAATTGGGGTTTTGTGAAAGAGGGCAAACTCTCATTGTGATATGAGTTGCATTTGCTGTACAGACACGCTATACTTGTAACATAAGGAGGGAGTTCTGATGATCAATACCAATGTGACGCATTTCCGCAAAAACGTATCCACGCTTCTGGAGCAGACCCTCAAGTTTAATGAACCCATCCACGTCAGCACCAGAAACGGCAACGTCGTCGTCCTCAGCGAAGATGACTACCGCGGCATCTTAGAGACGCTGGAGATGAACGCCAACCCCGTCATGAAACAGAAGCTCCTGGAAGGCAAAGACACCCCCCTTTCCGAGTGTATCCCGGAAAGCGAGGTCGAGTGGTAAGTGTATCAGATCGCCTACACCAAGACGGCCCTGAAAGACATCCCCAAACTAAAAGCCGCGCACCTGGATAAAAAAGCCAAGGCCCTGATCGAGGTCATTCGGCAGAACCCCTATCAAACGCCACCGACCTATGAAAAGCTCGTCGGCAACATGTACGGCTTATATTCCCGACGCATCAACTACCAACACCGCTTGGTCTACAAAGTACACGAAGAAGAAAAAATCATCCAGATCATCTCACTCTGGACGCATTACGAACGATAAGAAACAGCCACCCCGCCAGCGTGTGTTGATACGCAGCGGGGTGGCTCGTCTATCCCTACAAACACATTGACAGAGTATATCGTATATGATATTCTAATGACAGAGAAAGAAGGGAAAGAGAGGTGCTACTATGAACTATAACGAATACAAAGCCAAAGCCTTTGCCGAGCGTCCAGAAGTAAAAGCCGAATACGACGCCCTTGGCCCTCAGTATGAGATCATCCGGGCTGAAATTCAAAGCCGCAAAGCCGCCGGCATCACCCAGAAAGACCTAGCCGAACGCATGGGCACCGCCCAAGCCAACATCTCCCGCTTCGAGAGCGGAAACTATAACCCCTCCCTGGCATTCCTCCAAAGAATGGCGGAGAGCTTGGGAAAGACGTTGAGAATTTCACTGGAGTAAACATCAGCCACCCCGCCAGCGTGTGTGAAAACGCAACGGGGTGGCTTGCTTTTAGGTGGTCAAGCCCTTCGGGGACAACCCCTCAGTCAGCTGGCGCTGACAGCTCCCCTTTCAGGGGAGCCAAGGGCGTTGCTGGTTATAACATACGTTACAAAAAACCTATGCCTCCCCTGAAAGGGGAGGGGGACCGCCGTTAGGCGGTGGAGAGGTGCGCCCCCGGCGCCAACGCGGCGGGGTGGCTGTTTTCGGAAAAGCAATGTCTACAGTGCAGAGGGTTCCTCAACCTCCTCAGCAAACAGCTTATACTGGGAGTGGTACCCGGAATACTGTGCATGGGAGAACCGATGGTTGGCAAGAAAAATGCGCTGAGGGATGTATCTGTTATGATTTTCCGTTCATGCGCTCGTTTCTCATCATACCTTCTTCAGTATAAACTCGTTCTATGTGCCGTTTCCCTGCGTTGGCCTCTTGACTATATAGGTCACCATAAAGCCATCCATCTAAAATCAGATAGACGCCCAATTTAACGGAGTCTTCCTTGACTAAATCGTTATCGCATACAGTGCCGTTAAATTCAGGCGCAAAACCGCGGATCAAAGCTGCTTCTGCCACGGGATAGTCATCACAGGTTCCAACTAAATAAAGAAGCACTGCATCCGTTCCACAAGAATCAGAACATTTTTGGTCGATGTCATCGGGAATTGCAGCTTCCTTACTGTCAGCGTACTTTACATAAATGACAACGGGGTTTTCACAAGAACGGCGTTTTTTCTTTAGTACACAATATATTGCTTTTTCTGATGGGACTGCATCAAGGCTGTTGTATGTTTTGAATTGCACGGTACAGCGGAGAAGATTTTCGTCTATATTGTGATGTTCAGGATGATAGTTATGTATATCCATATATGGTGCCTTCTTTCTTGGCTCTTTAATACAGCCTTTCCATTAAGGTACCACCCCCGGATTGCTCCGGGGGTGGTTGAGTTGTGCTATCAACTTAAATCAAGCGATAGTAACAGAGATTGCAGTGTTAGTGCCGTCAGCATACACTTCCACGACTTCACCAGACTTCACAGTCTTGGTAGTAGCGGTAGCGCTGTCGGAGAACTTAGCACCAGCCAGAGTGATGTCGCCGTCCTTGCCAGCCTTGACCAGCATGACCTGACCCTTATCCAGCATGGTCTTACCAGCCTCTACTGCGGTACCGTCAATAGTAGCGGTAACATTGGTGAGGGTAGTAACCTTCTGGGCAGTCTCAGCAGTGTTAGCCATACGGTTCTTCACGTCGATAACCAGGACAGCCAGGTCGGAATCGCCGTTTGCGGTATAGCCGCCGTCCAGGATGTAAGCGCAGTTGTAGAAGTACAGACCGGTATCAGCGATCTCATCAGCCTCGTTGGAGGTGCTGACAGTGTTGCCAGCCACGCCTGCGTAATCGTCCTTGCCGTTCTCAGCATCGCTGTTAACGAAGATAACCTTGGTATCGGAAGTGATCTTGAAGGTGTCCTTACCATTGACGGTGATCTGGTTGCCCTTGGCGTTCACGCCCTGGATAGCACCAACACGGTACTTGTTAGGCTGGTTGGCGCCAACAGTAGCCTCACCCTCAGCGTAGCAAGTCACATCCTCGATAACCTTTGCGTTTTCGTCGCCGACCTTCTTCTCAGTGATGGAAGAATAGCCAATGACGTTGCCCTTCAGATAGGTAGCATTGGACTTCTTCTGGAGAACAGTAACGGTCTCAGTGCCGGTGAAGACATCGAAGGAGACATAGTCAGAGTTGTACTTGAAGGAGTCAGAGACGACCACAGCGTAGTTGTCGTTGGTCTGATAGTCATCAGGCATAGCCTTGTTCAGGGTAACAGCAACCAGGCTGACCTTGGTCAGGCCGTCGACCTTCTCAGACAGAGCAGCCTTAGCGGTCATGGTGCCGTTAGTGACGTAAGCATACTTCATGGTCTTGAGCTGCTTACCAGTGATCAGCTTGGAAGAACTCTTCTCAGCGGAGTAGAGCAGAACCTTTGCAGAGTCAGCAATGGCAGTGGAGTCAACAGAGTTAACGACATTGTTATTGCCGGTGGTGGAGATAGCATTACCAGCGCTATCCTTCAGAGTACCAACAGTATAGGTACCGCTAGTCTCGGTGCCAACCAGAGTATAATCATCGTTGTCCAGGTTCTTCTTATTCAGAGCGGACAGCTTATACTCATCACCGTTGACCTCATACACATACACAGTGCCCTTGTTACCAGAGTTAGGAACAATACCGTCATCGTCAACGGTCACAGTCTTAGTGGTACCGTCGAAGAAGGCCAGCTTGACCTGGTTGAAGGAACCAGTGTCGACCAGCATAGCGATGTCAGCGGAGGTAGAGGAGTTGGACAGCTTGTCAGCGAAGAAGATGATGCCGTTGTAGGTCACAACGCTGGCCTTGTTACCGGCCTTAGCGTCCAGAGCCTTGTTGTCGGCAGTGTTGTACCAGGTGCCGTCCACACGATACTGCTTGTAACCAGGCTTGTCTCTGGTACCAGCAATGGTGGCCTCGACCTTCTTGACCAGAACGATGTTGTTGCAGTCGTTGTACAGGTCCTTGGTGATAACGACCCAATCGTCCTTAGCCAGGTCCTTGGCGATGTTGTCGTCAGCATACTTGTAGGTGGTGCCGCCAGCCACGAGCTGAGTGCTGGAAGCATAGGTGACCTTAGCCACGTTCACGGTCTGGAAGTAGACAATGTCGATCTTGCCGTTGTTGTCGCTGTCGACCAGGACAACGTTATCAGCGGAAGTGTTCATCTTGTCCAGATCTGCAACGTCAACAGAGTTGACCTCTTCGCCGTCGCGATAGGTTGCCAGGCCGGTGGTACCAGTGGTCTGCTCGTTCAGCTTTCTGGTGTACTCAACAGAGTAGGACTTGCCGTCGATCTTGACCTTGTTGTTGCCGTCCTTCTCCAGGGCGTTAGCAACAGTCTTGTAGATCACGTTGTCGGAGGTAGCATACACACCCAGGACATCGTTGGTCTTGCCATTCTTGAAGATGACCTTGACCTTCTGGCCCATCAGCTCAGAGTAATCCTTGTCCAGCTTGGTGAAGGACACGTTGCTGTAAGTGGTAACTCTGTTGTTGGTGGTGGAGATCACGTAGTCGCTGGCAGCGGCATCAGCCTCGGTCATAGCAATGGTGATCTCCTTGTTGTCAACGCTGACCAGGGTGCCGACGTCCAGCCAAGCATCATACTTGTCGCGCAGCAGGGTGATCTTATCGTTGGTGGAGCCAACGACCTTGTCCTGGACAGTGATCTGGGTAGCCAGCTTGCCGTCGGGGCCGGCGATCAGGCTGGTCTTGTACTCGACTTCGTAAGCCTGGAGAGCGTTCCAAATCATGCGGGCAGCGCTGTCACGGGTCAGAGCAGCGGAGACATCCAGCTTTTCCAGGCCCTCGTACAGGCCCTTAGCGGAAGCGATGGTGTTGACGTTGGTAGCCCAAGCGTTGCCGGTGAAGCCCTCGTTCTCGGACTTGTAGCCCAGAGCGACCAGCAGCATCTTGGCCAGCTGAGTGCCGGTCACGTTGCCAGCGGGGGCAAACTTGCCAGCGCCGACACCGGAGACGATGCCCTGGGAAGCGCAGGACTCGATGTACTTCTCAGCCCAAGCGGAGTTGGCGTTGGTGCGCACATCGGAGAAAGTGGGGGTGGCGTTGGTAGCCAGGTTA
>OLNY01002914.1_pt1 | contig 11400 bp, 6 predicted proteins | sample 1671981 | NCBI WGS metagenome assembly OLNY01 (sample SAMEA3136632, study PRJEB25190) | human gut metagenome | biome: human gut; feature: human-associated habitat; material: faeces | place: Austria | collected 2013 | reverse complement strand
GTATTATAGAATAATAGGGTGTATAATGATAAGGTACATAATGGATAATCTAACAAAATATATAGGGAATATTCAATTATGAATTATTATGAAAGGCAAAAATATGGTTATAAAAAGGCATTTTAAAAAATTAATAACAACAACATTAGTTGGAATTACTGTACTTACACATATAAATAAATTATCTTATGCCCAATCCAAAAACTTAATATTTAATAACATAAATATAGAACAAGGTATAAGTCAATCTACTATAGAGGATATATTCCAAGATAGTGAAGGGTATATATGGCTAGGTACAAATGATGGTTTAAATAGGTATAATGGATATGAATTTAAAATTTACAACTATGAAGAATATCAAAATAGTATAAGTCATAATGGAATAACAGATATAACTGAAGACAAATACGGTAACATTTGGGTAAATACAGTTAGTGGAGTAAATAAGATAAACAAAAAGACAGAAAAAATATCAAACTACACAGAAATTAACGGAAAAATAAAAGAGGATAGTACTACAGAAATTATAGTAACAAAAGATAATAATATTTTAGTAGGTACATATGAAGGATTAAACATATACAATGCTAAAGAAGATAGATTTGATATTATATTAGAACAAAAAGATGGAATCTTAAGTAGTTGTATATATTCAATAGATGAAGATATTAACGGGAATATATGGATAGGTACGGAATTAGGTTTAAATAAGCTATCTAAAGATTTTAAAGTTTTAGAAACATATACAAGTGAAAGTGAAATCTACAATATATTTTGTGATGATGAAAATGGATTTGTATGGGCAGGGTCTGATAGTTCAGGTTTATTAAAAATAGATACAAAAACTAAAGAAGTAACACAATACATAAATGATATAGAAGATGAAAACTCTATTCCAGCAAATCAAGTTGGAGCGATAATAAGAGATATCAAAGGAAATTTATGGGTAGGTACTACAAATGGACTTGCTAGATACAATGAAAAAAATGACAGTTTTGATGTTTATAAAAATAAAGTTTATGATAAAAATAGCTTAGTATATAACGATGTAAGGTCTATTATAGAAGATAGAGAAGGCGTTTTATGGGTTGGTACATATTCTGGAATAAGTATATTTGATACAGAAAGTAGTATAAAATACTACAATGCAGGTTTAGATGACGGATACTTATTAAGTGAAAATATGGTTCACGGAATATATGAAGATAGCGATGGCTATCTTTGGGTTGGATCCAAGTTAAAAGGTATAAGCATTATAGATAGGGAAAATCATAGTGCAACATCTATAAGTACAGAAAATAATGATATTATAAAATCAGATATGATAAATGATATAACAGGATATAAAGATTTTATATTTGTCGCTACTGATGGTGGGATTTTAAGGATTGATAAAAAAACTAGAAAAATGAAAAACTATTCAGTAGAAGATGGTTTAGTAAATGAAGCTGTTAAAGATATTATGGTAGATGATAAAGGATATCTATGGGCAGGAACAATAAATGGACTTAGTATAATAAATATTGAAACTGAAGAAATAATAGATATGACAAAGTACATAGATACTGAGACATATATAAAGCATATATATCAGGATAATGAAGGAAATTATTACTTAGGATTATTAAGAGATGAAGGTCTTTGTTATATAAATGTAAAACAGAAAAAAATTAAATATTTTTCGAATGATAAAAGTGATAAAAGTTCCATAAGTAGTAACCGCGTTAGATACATTAATGGTGACAGTAAAGGTAATGTATGGATTGGTACAAGTTATGGTATAAATAAATTTGATAGAAAAACTGAAACTTTTGAAAGATATACAGCAGAAGATGGTATAGCAAATAATACTATTTATGGAATATTGGTTGATAATGATGATAATATATGGATGAGTACTAATAAAGGTATTAGTAAATTGAATCCAGAGACAGGTAAAATAGAAAATTTAAGTGTTACAGATGGCCTTCAAAGTAATGAGTTTAATGGAAATGCATCATTTAAAAGTGATAGCGGAGAATTATTCTTTGGAGGTATAAATGGATTAAATACATTTTATCCTCAAGATATAAATAAAATGGATAGTGGTACAAAAGTTTTATTCGATGGATTTAGTATAGATAATAAGGAATATAATGATATCGAAGGAATGAAATTTAAAAGTAGTACTGATGATATAAATATTAAATTCTTTACACCAATATATTCAAGCAATAAAAATCTTATGTATGAATATAAGTTGATTGGGGCTAGTGGTGAAGTATTTACAACTAAAAATAATTATGTAACATTTAGTGAACTACCTCCAGGTAAGTATACTTTTGAAGTTAGAGTTATAGATACAGGTGGAAATAAAAGTGAGGCTAGTAGTGTTAGCTTTAAAATAAAACCACCGTTTTGGAGAAGTCCGATTGCGATATTAGCATACATAATAGCTGCGATATTATTTGTTTTAAAATATAAATATGAAGTTAAAAAACTAGATAGATTAGTTAAAGAAAGAACAAAAGATTTAGTGGAAGAGATGAAGAAAAATACTATTCTTCATAATAAAAATATAAAGCTAGAGAGAAATAAAAATAGTTACTTTGTAAACTTATCTCATGAATTAAGAACTCCTTTAAATGTAATGAGTAGTACAAATCAATTATTAAAGGGATTAAGTGGGAATTCAATAATTGATGGAGAAAAGTTAAACTATTATGTTGATATATCTCAAAGAAATTGTAAGAGACTGATAAATCTTATAAACAATATCCTAGATAGTAGTAAATTGCAAAATGATATGTATCAAATAACTTTAAAAGAAACAGATGTAGTTTATTTAGTTGAAGAAACTGCATTAACATTAAAAGATTATATATATTCAAAAGGAATAGATCTTATAATAGACCCTCAAATTGAGGAAAAGATGATTAAGTGTGACCCATATGAAATTGAAAGATGCATAATAAACTTAGTTGGAAATGCAGTTAAATTTACTCCAGAGGGTGGAAGTATAACAATTGATATTGAAGACCTTGATGACAAGGTTAAGATAAGTGTTACAGATACAGGATGTGGAATTGATGAGAAATTCCATAAAGCAATTTTTGATAGATTTAGTCAAGTTGAAGATAGCGAGCCTGTGAAATCAGGAAGTGGCTTAGGATTAACTATCACAAGTCAAATTATAAAATTACATAAAGGTAAAATTTATGTAGAAAGTGAACTTGGAAAAGGTAGTACATTTGTAATAATATTACCAGTAAATCCAGAGATTTAGATAAAACAAAAAGGGAGTTTAAGTAATTTTACTTAAGCTCTCTTTTTGTTTAGATTTTATATTTAGTCGACGTTTTTATTTGAAAATAATGTTGGAATTAAGAAAATACCAGCTAATCCGACTAATCCAAATATTATTCTGCTGAAAACAGAATAAGTACCTCCAAATATAAAGCCAACTACATCAGTTGCAAAAAGTGCTACACAACCCCAGTTAAGGGCACCAATTATAACTAAAACCAATGCTATTTTGTTCCACATATAAATTCACTCTCCTAAATGTAAATTATTACATCTTTATTATTTACCATTTTTTAAAAAAATATTTAAAATTAGTATAAATTCTCTAGAAGAGGAAATAAAGAAATCTTTACTCTAAAGAATCTTAAATATGTAGATTTTTTGATAGATGATAATTACGTATTAAACATAGATATTAACTTTTTTATGAATAATTATAATTTAATTAAAAAAAAATAAAATATGAATTTATTTGATTAAATTACTGCGTGCTAAATAAAATAAAAATATATATAAACTTTATTTAATAATGTTGATAACGATGTACAACTTTATTAAATGAAATTCTTTACTTAAAATACCTTATATGTTATATTTAAAAAGTGAATGGGGTTAATTTACAGAAGCGTTTTTATAAATATAAGTTTATAATCATAGGAGGAAATTTGTAATGAAAAATATAAGCAGACTTGAACTAGAAAATATATACGGAAAAATAAGTCCATTTGAGTTTAAAAATAAATTAATAGAATTGGCAACTTTATCAAATAGAAAGAGTACACGTACTTTACTTGATGCAGGTCGTGGGAATCCAAACTGGATAGCATCAACTCCAAGGGAAGCGTTTTTTACTTTTGGGCAATTTGCAATAACAGAAAGTAGGTATACTTGGGATGATGGTGATTTGACTGGTATGCCTAAAAAAACAGGGATATACAAAAGGTTCTGCACCTATGTTGAGAATAATAAATTTATGCCAGGAATAGATACATTAAAAGCAATAATAGATTATGGTATAGAAGAGTTGAATTTTGATAAAGATGAATTTCTGCATGAATTGACAGATGCAATTATAGGGGATAATTATCCATTTCCAGATAGAATGTTAATTCACATAGAAAAAATAGTAAAAGAATATTTAAAAAGAGAAATGAAATATGATGTGGAAACAGGAGGAGAATTTAATGTGTTTGCAGTTGAAGGTGCAACTGCTGCAATGTGTTATATATTTGATTCATTAATAGCAAATAATCTTCTTTTAAAAGGAGATAAAATAGCTATTATGACACCAGTATTCACTCCATATTTAGAAATACCACATCTTCCAAGATATGAATTTGAAGTAGTTTATATAAATGCAGATGAAATCGATGAAAATGATGAACATACTTGGCAATGTAGCAATAAAGAATTAGAAAAGCTAAGTAACCCAGATATAAAAGCATTATTTGTTGTAAATCCTAGCAACCCACCATCTGTAGCTATATCACAAAAATCTATTTCAGAAATTGTAGATATAGTAAAAACTAAAAATAAAGATTTAATGATAATTTCTGATGATGTTTATGGAACTTTTATACATGGATTTAGATCTTTGATGGCTGATTTACCATACAATACGATAGGAGTATATTCTTATTCTAAATATTTTGGAGTTACAGGATGGAGATTAGGAACTATAGCCCTTCATGAAAATAATGTTTTTGATAAATTAATAAAAGAGTTACCGTATTCTATAAGAAAAAGAACTATGAGAAGATATGCAGATCTTAATCCAGTTCCGGAAAATGTTCCTTTTATAGATAGAATAGTTGCTGATAGTAGACAAGTTTCATTAAATCATACTGCAGGACTTTCTACACCACAACAGGTACAAATGGCATTTTTCTCTGCATTTACTCTTATAGATAAAGAAAATAATTATAAAGATAAAACTATAAATATTTGTAAGACTCGTAAGAAATTATTATTTGATTCACTTGATATAGGAATAAATGAAAATGAAAATGATGCATCTTACTATACACAAATAGATTTACTGAGATTATGTAAGAAACGTTATGGAGAAGAGTTTGTAGAATACTTAAAAGCAAATTATAAACCAGTTGATATTTTATTTGATTTAGCTCAAAAATCATCCATAGTTCTACTTGGAGGAGGTGGATTTGCAGGTCCTGAATGGTCTATTAGAATATCACTTGCAAATCTATATGATGAAGCTTATTCGGAAATAGGAGTTGTTTTAAAAAGAATTTTAGACTCTTATGCTGATGATTGGAAAAAGCTTCAGGGGTAAGCTTATACTAACTCTAGTAAAAGTTGATAACAGGTAAGAAGTAAATAATATATTTAAAATAGAAAAATACTATTAATAAAAGGAGTATTTAAAATAGATTTTATCTAAATTAAATACTCCTTTTTATATTATTTTATTTAATTAATTCTCTCGATATAATTACAATTAACATATATATGGTTTAAATACATTGTAAGTCTTTCATAAAGAGGATGAGTAGCATCTCCATACTCTGACTCCAAGTTTTCGCCTATTTCTTCAACTGTTTTTTTTCCATCTATTTGTAAAAAAATGAAGCTGCCATATTCATCAAGTTTAATTTTTTTATAAAGAGGAATTCTAAATTTTAATTTTCTAAAAAAATTTTGTATAGGATGATCTTGTTTTTCTAATATTGTTACAATCTTATCCTTAACCTCATAGTCTATACTATTTGAAATTTTAAATACTACATTTAACGAATCTTCATTATTCATTTTTATGATCCTTAACTTTTGAATTTATTATAGGAAGAGCAGTTAATACTACTAGTATAACTAATAATACAACAGCCATACCATTTCCTGCAGCAAATCCACTAGGACCATTTCCTCCAACTAAACCAGTTACTTGACAGATTACACCGATAAGCCCAAGTATAGAACCACCAGCAACAAGTCCTGAAGATAAACTTATACCATTACTAACTTTTACTTCTTTTTCTACTTCATTCTTAGTAGTTCTTTCGATAAATTCACGAACTAAAGCACCTACTAATATTATAGAAGTAGTTGAAATTGGTAAGTAGAATCCGATAGCAACTGTCATTATAGATAGATTTAAGAAGTGTAGTACTATTGCCATAAATACACCAACTATTATCATAACCCATGGAAGATTTCCTGACATTATACCAGATGTAAGTGTAGACATTAAGTTAGCTTGTGGTAAAGCAAATGGAGGATTATCTCCAGTTATTTGTAATTGTTCAGTTAATAAAACCATAACAGCAACAACAACTATAACACCAACTATAGCAGATATTGTAAAGTAACGTTGCATTTCATTTTTATTACCACCAACAACAAATGTTACCTTTTGTGATTGACAGTATCCTCCAGCTATTGCTATAGCAACAACTATGAATGAACCGAATAAAAGTAGAGATTTGTTATCTGCTTGAGAAGTCCATCCCATAGAAACAAATACTACAGTAGTTATAACTAATGAAGCTATTGTCATACCTGATACAGGTAGGTTAGAAGTACCAATAGTTCCTGTTAATCTACCAGCTACTATAACGAATAATAGAGATAGTATAAATGATAAAATAGCTCCAACTATAGTCATTACTATGCTTTCAGATATTATAAATGAAGCAATAAGTCCTATAACAGTACCAGCTAATAATATTACTAAGTAAGATGAAGAACCTTCACCATCTTCTGAAGATGATTTTGCATTCATAGTTTCTTTTACTGAAGCTATTATAGTAGGTATAAGTTTTACTGCACCTATTATACCACCACATAACATCATACCAGCACCTATATATTTAACATAAGAACCAGCAATATCACTAACAGCCATTTGATTTATTGCAAGTGAAGGATTATTCCATACCATAGCTCCATCATGTGCCATTTCAGCAAAATAAGCAAGTAAAGGAGTTATACCAAATGCTGATAATATTGAACCAGCAAACATAGTTAAAGAAACATCCATACCTACTATAAATCCAATTCCTAGTAAAAGTGGATTAACTTCTAAGTCGAATTTCCATTTGTAGAATGATTTGCCTGCAAAAGACATAACATTGTTTGTTAAGTTTAAGAATGAACTTGAAAGTGTGTTTAATACACCACCTATACCAAATCCTATTCCCATGAATTTCATTGAATCTCCGCCAGCATTTTCTGATGCTACAAGAGTTTCAGATATAGCCATAGCTTCAGGATACATAAGATGACCATGTTGGTCAATTATTAAATAGTTATAAACAAGTGAGGCTGCACCTATACCGAATAGAACTCCACCTATACCAACTGCTACACCTTCTAAGAAAGTAAATTCACTACCGATTAGTATAACAGAAGGTAGTACAAATATAAGACCACTAGCGACAGATTCACCACCACTAGCCATACCTTGAACTAAGTTTCTACCAAGGATTCCTTTGTGTTTTGCAAACATTGCAACAAATGCTGAACCTAAAATTGCACCTGGAATACCAGCGGCAACAGTAAGTCCTGCTTTCATTCCTGAATAAGCTGTAGAAGCTGCGAATACAGCAGCAAATATAATCCCTATAATTAATACAGCAATATTTCCTCCAAGTTTCGATTTATCTGTGATATATGGCACGTAGTCTTTTCCTGCAACTCCACCATATGCCTCTTTAGATAGTTTTTTATTCAAATGACATACCCCCTTCATTGTCGTTTAAATTAAATTTTATATTAATGTTGGTTCATGCTTTCTAAACAAGCAACTAAATAATCCCAAACATTTTTTATTGAAGAAATACTTACATGTTCGTTTGGAGTATGAACATCATAAGCGTTAGGACCTATTGATATAGCTTCACAGCCATCCATTTTCTTAAGGAATAACCCACATTCAAGACCTGCATGTATAGTTAATATTTTAGGGTCATTACCTGTTAATTTTTTGTAAGTTTCTATACTTATTTCTTCTAGTTTAGAGTCAATAGCTCTTTCCCAAGAAGGATAATGGTCAGTTTCTTCATAATCAGCACCTAAAGACTCGGCAACTAATTTTACAGTGTTATTTATATAGTCTTTTCTAGTTTCTACAGAACTTCTTGTAGTTGCTTCAAATGTCATAACATTTTCTTTAGTTGTTACAACACCTAAATTTATAGAACTTTCCACTAAACCTGGCATATCTGCTGCCATAGTTTGGATTCCAGATGGTATTAAGTTTAAAAGTTGAATTACTTTATTTTTACATTCATCAGTTAGAACTTTTTCAAAAGAAGTTTCACTTAATTCAATTTTTACGTCTGGATCTGGAATTCTGTATTCATGTTTGAATATAGATTCTATTTTAGCCAATTCAGATTTTAATTGATCTATATATTTAGTATCAACAGCTATAACAGCATCGCATTCACGAGGGATAGCATTTGTTTTAAGACCACCATTTACATTTACTAAATCATAATCAACAGTTAATAAGTCTAATATTCTACCCATTAATTTATTAGAATTAGCATGGTTTTTGTCTATTTCCATTCCAGAGTGTCCACCTAAAAGACCTTTTAATTCTATTAAAAATCCTTGTTTTTCAGAAGATTTGAATTCAAGTGGTAAAGTTGTACAGTTTCTGTTACCACCAGCACAACCAACTAATATACATCCTTCTTCTTCAGAATCTAGATTTAACATATATTTTCCTGTTAAAACGCTAGTATCTAAATTCTTAGCGCCAGTCATACCAACTTCTTCATCAGTAGTTATAAGTATTTCTAATTCAGGATGTTTAATAGTATTTGATGCAAGAAGAGCCATACCATAAGCAACCGCTATCCCATTGTCAGCTCCTAAAGTAGTTCCAGTTGCATATATCATGTCATCTACAACTCTTAATTGGATAGGATCTTTTAAGAAATCATGGTTTGAATCTTTATTTTTTTCACAAACCATATCCATATGTCCTTGTATGATTACTCCTGGACAATTTTCATAACCTTCAGTAGCTGGTTTTTTGATTATTACATTTAAGTGTTCATCTTGTATGTATTCTAGATTTAATTCTTTTGCAAAATTACATAAATAATCACTTATTGCTTTTTCATTACCAGAACCTCTAGGTATTTGAGAGATTTTTTCAAAATAATTTAAAACTGATTGTGGTTCTAAACCTTTTAGTATATTTTCCATTTAAAATCAACCCCTTTTTTTAAAAATTATTTTTTATTAAGAATTAAATTATCTTTTAGATAAGTATAATAATATGTAAAAAAAAAGTAAAGTAAAAATTTTACAAAAAAAGTTAATTTATATTTGAAAATTAATTTAAAAAATTCAGAAAAATGAAATGAAAATATTAGGAAAATCATGAAAATAATATGTTAATTTATATGAGGTAAATGTATAATTAAATGTATCATAATATATAAACATCTGTTAGTTAGGCAGATGTATTTTAGTATGTAAAAATATTTTAAATATATTGGGAGGTTGTTTAATGGAAAATAAAAAATACAAAACTAAGGATTTGATAGGACGATTTATTCCTTATTTTAAGCCTTATAAAAATGTGCTATTGTTGGACTTATTTTGTGCATTTTTAACTACAGGCTGTGATTTGATACTACCTATGATATTAAGGTTTCTTGCAAATAAAGGGACTGAGGACTTGTCATCAATTACAGTACAATTAATAGCCAGTTTAGCAGGAGTTTATTTAGTACTTAGAATAATAGATGCAATAGCAAATTACTATATGACTAGAATCGGGCATATAATGGGAGCTAGAATTGAGACAGATATGAGAAAAGATGCATTTGACCATATTCAAAAATTATCAGATTCATATTTCAATAACACAAAAGTAGGTCAAATAATGTCTAGAATAACTAATGACTTATTTGATGTTACTGAGTTTGCACATCACTGTCCAGAGGAATTTTTCATAGCAGGTGTAAAGATAGTTATTTCATTTATACTTTTATCTAGAATAAATTTAGCTTTAACAACGATAATATTTATCTTCATACCTTTAATGGTTATATTCAGTATGGATCAAAATAGAAAAATGAAGAGAGCATTTAAAAAACAAAGAGTTCAAATTGGAGAATTAAACTCAAGATTAGAAGATAGTTTATTAGGTGTTAGAGTTGTAAAAGCATTCGCAAATGAAGATATAGAAGCAGAAAAATTCACACAAGACAACAGAAAGTTCTTGGGAACTAAAAAAGAAACATATAAATACATGGCTGGATTTAAAATTATAACTTGTATATTCGACGGAATAATGTATTTAGTTTTATTAATTGCCGGTGGAATATTTATGATGAAAGGTCTTATCCAACCAGCAGATTTATTTGTATATACATTATATGTAACAACTCTACTTGCTACAGTTAAGAGAATTGTTGAGTTTGCAGAACAATTCCAAAGAGGTATGACAGGTATCGAGCGTTTTATAGAAATTATGGATTCAGATATAGATATATTTGATGATGAAGATGCAAAAGAGTTAAATGGTGTAAAAGGAAGTATCAAGTTTAAAGATGTTTCATTTGGATATAACGATACAGATAAAAAAGTTTTATCAGATATTAACTTATCTATAAAAGAAGGAGAAAAAGTCGCTTTAGTCGGTCCTTCAGGAGGAGGAAAAACTACAATATGCAACTTAATTCCACGTTTTTATGATACAACAGAAGGAAATATCTATTTAGATGATAAGGATATAAAGAAAATTACATTAAAGAGTTTAAGAAAAAATATAGGAATAGTTCAACAAGATGTTTATCTATTTGCAGGAACTGTTTATGATAATATCGCTTATGGAAATCCAAAAGCGAGTAAAGAAGAAATTATAGAAGCTGCAAAACTTGCTGGAGCTCATGAATTTATTTCACAATTAAAAGATGGCTATGATACATATGTTGGCGAAAGGGGAGTAAAATTATCTGGTGGACAAAAACAAAGAATAAGTATTGCTAGGGTATTCTTAAAAAATCCAAAAATATTAATACTAGATGAAGCGACATCAGCCTTAGATAATGAAAGTGAATACTTAGTATCAAAATCATTAGAGAGACTTGCAAAAGGAAGAACAACTCTTACAATCGCCCATAGATT
>OLNY01002913.1_pt1 | contig 11404 bp, 9 predicted proteins | sample 1671981 | NCBI WGS metagenome assembly OLNY01 (sample SAMEA3136632, study PRJEB25190) | human gut metagenome | biome: human gut; feature: human-associated habitat; material: faeces | place: Austria | collected 2013 | reverse complement strand
CTCCTGCGGGAGCGCAAAGTTACTGGCAGGGACGCTTCGCTGCCTGCGCCTTTGTTGGCGGATTCCTTTGAAATGGTCACCCGACCAACAGTTGGGGCGTTGCCCCAAACCCAACAAGGGAGCTCCGCCCCTTGACCCCGCAAGGGGGATTCCCCCTTGACCCTTTTTTTGCCGCCCGGCTTGAGTGCTTTTCCCTGCGCTTTGGGTTAAGCGGCTTTTTTCGCCTTTACAGCGGCAAGGGCTTCACATACCCCACCTCTACCCCAACTTCCTGCAGCTTCAAAATCATCGGCATCAGCCGCGCGTCTTCCGGCGTCTGCGTTACCAGATACAGCCGCACATTCGGCCCCATCCTCCGCATTGAAAGCATCACATCCACCATCTGACTATCCAAACGCGCTGTAATCACCACCGTACACCCCACCTTCCGCATCCGCCGCATTTCCAGCAGCAGCACCTTCGCGAAAGGCTCCGGATTGCTGAAATCCGCGCGCGCAAGGTTCTCCAGCAGCATTTTCAGCCCCATGTCCTTGTCCAGCTCCACCGGGTGCGCGCCGGGCAACGGCAGGCGCGCCGGATGCTCGGCTTTCGCTGCCTGTACCATCACCGACGCGGCGGTTTCAATCAGCGCGTCGCGCAGGTCGGCGTCTTCCTCCGAATCGGCCTGTTTCGGCGGTTCGGCGCAGTCCAGCAGGACGAGCGCGTCCGGCTGAACGGGGTCTTCAAAGCGGCGGACGAGCGCCTCCTGCTTGCGGGCGGATAACTTCCAGTGGATTTTTTTCATCGGGTCGCCGGGCTGATAGGTGCGCACGTCGGTGGGGTTCGTCACGTCCTCGGAGGCGCGCGCCATCGCTTCCGTGCCCATTTCGCCGGAGGACAGGCGGAGCGGCGCGATGTCGAACAGCTGCGGCAGCACGAGCAGCTCCCCGCCGTCCATATTCGGCTTCTGGCGAATCGTGCATACGCCGAAGAAGTCCGACAGCATCACGCTCTGCACGCCGGGTTGAATCGCGCCGACGTGCGCGGCATGGAAGGTAAGCTCCAGCGCCTGTGACCGCCCCGGACGGAGCTGCATCATCTGCGTACCGCTGGCAGTGCTGTTCGCGCCGTTGACGCCGGACAATTCCAGCCACATCGGGGCGAGCGGAATCCACCCGCGCCGCTTGACCTGCACGCTCAGCGTCACATCTTCGCCGCGCTGCACCCGCTCGGTGGAGGCGCGGGAGGATACCTCCAGCGTGGCGGACGCGCGGAACACGCCGTAAATTCCGCTCAGGCACAGCAGCGCAATCAGCAGCGCGGGCATCAGGAAAACGGGACTGCCGGTGGAGAACGCTGCTGTCAGCAGTGTCAGCGTGACGAGAATGGGCAGCGTCAAATGCAGCGTCACCTGCCGCGCCGAACGGTTCTCTGCCTGCTTCATGGCGCTCACAGCTTCACCGGCACGGGCGTATTCTGGACGATGCGCCGGACGACACTTTCCGGCGTCACGCCCTTCATGCGTGCTTCGGGGCTGAGCACGAGGCGGTGCGCAAGCACTTGCACCGCCATGTGCTGCACGTCCTCCGGCACGATGTAGTCGCGCCCGGCGAGCAGCGCGCACGCCTGCGCCCCGTGGATGAGGGCAATGGCGGCGCGGGTGGATGCGCCCAGCTGCAGGGCGGCATCCTGACGGGTGGCGGCGGCGATGGTTGCCACATACGAGCGAACCTCCGGCGAGCAGTAAATCTGCGTGACCATTTCCTGCATGGCGATAACGTCCGCCGCCGAGCAGACGGGAGAAAGCGTCGCCATCGGCTTCACCACGCCGGAATAGCGCTCCAGCACGTCCATCTCCTGCTCAATCGTCGGGTAGCCGATGGACAGGCGCAGGAAAAAGCGATCCATCTGCGCTTCCGGCAGGGGATATGTGCCCACAAATTCGCCCGGATTCTGCGTCGCCAGCACGATAAAGGGCTGCGGCACGGGGTGCGTCACGCCATCCACCGTCACCTGCTGCTCTTCCATCACTTCCAGCAGGGCAGACTGCGTTTTGGGGCTGGTGCGGTTGATTTCGTCCGCCAGCACCACCTGACTCATCACCGAGCCTTCGCGGTATTCCGTTTCGCCGGTCTTGAAGTTGACCAGCGTGTAGCCTGTCACGTCGGAGGGCATCAGGTCGGGGGTAAACTGAATGCGCCGGAACGTGCAGTCCAGCGATTTCGCCAGGGCGCTGGCGAGCGTCGTCTTGCCCACGCCCGGCACGTCCTCAATCAGCACATGCCCCCGGCACAACAGCGCAATCAGCGCATATTCGATAACTTCCTGCTTGCCCACGATAACGGTGCTGATATTGTTCATCAGCCTTTGAATCATTTGCCGCGGCTGCATACTGCGCCTCCTCTTTGTTGATTCCTCCATCAGTATACCCGTTTTCGGCGGATATTGCAAGCAAAGGGCGCTGTTTTTACATTTGCGCGCCGCGGAGAGAGAATGAATTTTCAACGCTCGTTTATCTTTCTGCTGAATGCTTGACACGGTCAAGGTTTTATGCTATGCTTCGTATTTGTTGATATTCCCGGCGTTTTGCCGCATTATGGGAGGAAAGCATGATTCGCATCGTCACCGAATCCATGTCCGATTTTACGCAGGAGGAAGCCAAGGCCGCTGATCTCATCGTGATGCCGCTGCCGATTCGCTTCGGCATGGAGGAATACTGGGATGACGGCGTATCCCTGACGCAGGATGATTTTTATGCGCGCCTGCGGGTTGCCAAGGAACTGCCCAAGACCAGCTAGGTGCCGGTGGAACATTACCGCAAGTGCTTCAACCGTCTGCTGGAGAATCCGGAGGACGAAGTGCTGGTGATAACCGGCTCGTCGAAGCTGTCCGGGTGCTACCAGTCGGCGTGCATTGCGCGGGAGGCGTGCCACGACCCAGCGCGCGTGACGGTGCTGGATTCGCTCAACGCGACGTGTGCGGAGTACATGCTCGTCGATCAGGCGCTGCGCTATCGCCGCGAGGGTGTCAGCGATATGCCGACCATGCTGGCGAAGCTGCGCGACGTGATGGCGCACTACAAAATCATCGGCATGGCGGCTGACCTCAAATATCTCGTCATGGGCGGACGGCTTTCGCCTTTGGTGGGCAAGCTGGGCAACCGCCTGAGCATCAAGCCGACGCTGAAGATTGAGGACGGCATCGTCAGCAAGGCGGGCATGGTGCACGGAATGGCGAAGGGGCGCGCGTGGTACATCGAGCAGCTGAAGGAGTGTCCGCCCGATACGGACGTTCCGGTCTATATCGGCGGCGCGGACTGCCCGGAGACGGTTGCGCTCATCAAGTCGCAGATTGAAGCGGCGAATCTCGGCATTCAGGATATCCGCTGCGTCAAAATCGGGTGCCTGATTGGCACTTATGTTGGCCCTGAACTGACGCTCGTTGCGTGGAAGCGGAAATAATCAAAACGGCAGCTCTCCCCAAATCGCGGGAAGGCTGCCGTTTCTTTATCTGAATCTGCACAGCGCAACGTGCAAATCCACCGTCACATGCGCATCGGCCCTTTGCGCCAGCGCATCCTTCTCCGCCGCCGACAAGTCGTGATTCAGCGGCGTCATGCGCACGAAATCGCCCCATAATTCTGGCGAAACGGGCAGTGTCTCATGCACCCGCACCGCCTTCACCAGCTGCGCCTTCTCCCGCAGATACGCATCCACCTGTCCTTCCTCGTAGGCGGACATGCCCCGCGCCGCGCGAATCTCCCGCAAATAGTCCTGCCCCGGATAGACCTTCACCAGCACGCCGTCCGGGGATAATACGCGGCGAAACTCGTCGTAATTCGCGGGGGTCAGCACATCCAGCACGGCGGAAAACGTGCCGTCCGCAAAAGGCAGGCGGCGCAAATCCCCCACGCACCAGACGGCTTGGCAGGGTTGGTTGGTTGCTTGCAGAATCGCGTCGCGACTGATGTCGATGCCCGCGCCGATGCTGTCGGTTCGGCGTGTCAGCAGAGCGTTCAGGTACCAGCCTTCGCCGCAGCCCGCGTCAAGCAGCTTTTGTGGCGCATCCGGCAGCAGCGCGTCGATGGCATCCGCGACCGGCTGATAGCACCCCGCTGCGAACACGCGCTCACGGGCGGCAAACAGCGCCGCGTCATAGAACGTATCCGCCTGCGCCGAAAGCAGATTAACGCACCCGCGCCGGTTCACATTCACGGCGTGGCCGCCCGCGCAAATCAAATTGTCGCCCTGCCGGGAAAGCAGACGGCGGCAGACGGGGCAAATCAGCCCGTGCAAATCGGAAACGGCGGCAAACAGCTTTTCGCGCTTGGAAAGCATCGCAAAATCCTCCTTGATATGCTGGACAAATAGGTCAAAGGGGTGTACAATATGCCTGAAATCCATCAGGAAAGGATGAGGAATATGTCTCGAATCGAAACCGTACGCGCCGCGATGATGCAGGCAATGAAGGATCACGACAAGGAGCGCAAGGAAGCGCTGTCGCTGCTGCTGTCCGCGCTGAAAAACAAGGCGATTGACAAGCGCGCCGACCTCACGGAGGACGAAGAGAACGCCGTCGTCCTGCGCGAAATCAAGCAGTGTCAGGAATCCATTGAGCAGGCGAACGGCCGTGAGGATATTATCGCGGAAAACACGCTGCGCATGAAGGTTTATCAGGAGTTCGCGCCGAAGATGATGTCCGAGGACGAGGTGGAGGCGGAAGTGACCGCTGTGCTGGCGGAACTGGGGCTGGATGCGCCGACCGCGAAGCAGAAGGGGCTTATCATGAAAACGCTCATGCCGCGCGTGAAGGGCAAGGCAGACGGCGCGCTGGTGCAGAATGTGCTTGCGCGGCATCTGGCGTAAGTCATTATACCAGAAATCGAAATCAAAGAAAAGGGGGAGCAGCCCGCATGAGCTGCTCCCTTTTCGATTGGGTTAAGGCACTACCGCACAATTCGTCGGCAGCGCTGGCGATGCCTTTTCTGCCATCTGCTTCTTGCAGAAATCTCGATTTACCTCCAGTAAACCTTCGATTTCTGCAATCGCATCTGACAAAAAATGCATTCGCCATCGCACCAACTCATTTGTGCGGTATTGCCTTAATAGCATCAGCTGTTCGCCAGCGTAATCACCATCCCCGCCGTCTTCGCGCCTACCACATCGCCCCTGCAAGGCTCAAACGCAACCGTGCGCGTTCCGCTGCCCGCGTCCGTGAAGGACAGCTTGTAGGTCATCGTCCCGTCCGTTACGTCGTAGATGTAGCGGTTCACGCTGCCGTCAATGTACACGCGGATGCTCGTCGTGTTTTTGACAGTCATGGTGAAGGTGATTTCCTCGTTCAGCGCCGCCGTCGTTTTGTCCGCGCTGATGGCGGAAATCGTCGGCGCGGCTTCTGCCGGTTCGCTCACGTCCCGCATCGGCGGATTCGTCGCGTCCACAAAAGACGCTGCCGGAGCAGTTGCCGCGATGGTGGTTTCGCCCTTCGTCATGCTGATTGTCCCTGCCGTCAAGCCGTTCGCCGTCGCCGTAATCTTCATCACGCCGGAAGCGCCGTCGTGCTTCACCACGCAAAGGCACTTCCCGCTGAACGCGGCGTGCGTGCTGCCGGAGAGCTTCTCCACATTCGCGCCGTGACCGTTGTCCGTGCCGATAATCGTTCCGCCCACGACCGTAAAGGCCACGCTGTTGTCAGCGTTCGGGCAGAGCGTGCCGTTTTTGTCCAGTACGTCGCAGGTGATGTAGACCAAATCATCCGACGCGGTGCTGACCGCTGTCTTGTCGCTGGAAAGCGCCAGTTTCGCGGGCGCTCCCGCCGTGTATTGAATGTCCTGCGCAATCAGATTGCCGGAAGCGTCGTAACCGTTCGCAACCAGCGTTCCCGCCGCGTATGCCACCGTGTAGGCGTACTGATTCTTCGTCCCGCGCTGGGAAAGCGCCTTCTTGCCCAGAGACGTTCCGTTCAGGAAGAGTTCAACCGACGCGCAGTTCGAGTACAGCCATACGTCGATATTGCCGGATTCGTGCGTCTAGTGCGGCAGGATGTGAATCATCGGGCGGCTGTCCCACATGGACTGATACATGAAGTAGATGTCCTTCGGGAAACCGCAAGTGTCCACGATGCCGAAATAGCTGCTCTTCGCCGGATACTTGTTCCATTCGGTCGGTTCGCCGATGTAGTCAAAGCCCGTCCAGACGAAATGACCGCAGGAACGAGTGCTGCTTAAGTAGGCGTTCACCGTTTCTGCCGCCGTGTTGCCCCACGAAACCGCCTTGTTGTCGTAGGAAGGATACGCCATGTTTGCGCTGTCTGTCGCATATACGCCGCGGCTGGAAAGTGCCGAGGTCGTTTCGCTGCCGTAAATCGGGCGGTCGGTCTGGTAGGTCTGGTTGTTGCCGTTGTAGTTGATGCCAACGACATCAACAATAGCCATCAGCGCAGATAGATTGCCGCCGGGCGCGTTGTTGCCCATCGTCGTTGGGCGGGTGCTGTCGAGGGCTTTCACCGCGTTGTTCACCATCGTGCAGACGTTCACAATCTCGCTGGATGAATAGTCGCCGAGCGTCAAATTCGTGCGAACTTCGTTGCCCAGCGACCACATGATGACCGCCGGGTTGTTCCAGTCGCGGTGAATCGCGCTGGTCACGACTTCGGCGTAGTGGTCGGTGAAATACCGCCCGAAATCCTTCTGCTTCTTGCTCTTCGTCCAGCAGTCGAATAGCTCTTCCACCAGCAACACGCCCTTGCGCTGGCATACGTCGAGGTATTCCGCGCCGAACGGGTTGTGCGTCAGGCGAATCGCGTTGCAGCCCATATTGGTCAGGATGTCCACTTGCCGCTCAATGGCGCTGCGGTTCTCCGCCGCGCCGATGCACCCGCCGTCGTGGTGGACGCACACGCCTTTGAGCTTCGTGTGGATGCCGTTGAGATAGAAGCCCGTGTCCTTGTCGAATCGGATACTGCGGTAGCCGTAGGTCACGCGCTTTGACCGCTGAACCCGATTGCCGACCTTCGCGCTGAGCTGTGCTTCGTAGAGGTTCGCCGGGGAAGCCGTCAAAAGCGCAGCCGGCGCATTGCTGGGCAGAATGCTCTGCTGATAGCTTGCCGCCAGCCCCGACACGCCGCTTGCGCTGATGACGGTCGTCGGGGCATAGGTGGTCAGCGCCTTGTACGCGGCGAGTTCGGCAGGGGTGAGCCGGGTTTTGATGGGGATAGCGAGAGCGTAGTAAATGAGCACGTCGTTGCGGGAAAGCCATGCGTTCATACCGTCAACTGTATTAGCGATCTCTTTCTTGATACGGCAATAACAAGTGCCAGTATAAGACATAAGCATTCCTTCATCTTGAGTAGTTCCAATTAACGATGTTTGCTGAGCAAACCTATTAGCTAAGAATATTTTCTTATCGCCACTCGTGAGTGCATCGGTGAAAGTGTTCGAAGCGACGAAGTTAGCAATTCCATACCCGTTGATGGATTCTAACACTTTTACCTCTGTCAGCTTATAGGTGTTTACCCTCTGCAACTTCACCCCTCTTTCCAAGTCCACCTCATCGCAAATCCACTGCTGCCCGTTTTCGTCCGTGTAGTTTCCGCCGGAGGAAACCGGGATGCCCGGCAGCGCATTCGGCGTTTGCAGCGTCAGCGTCTGCGACTTGTTCGCGCCGTCCGACACCGTGACCACCACCGTTCCGCCGTCACCCGCGCTGACAATCGGCACGGGCGCGGTCGGGGTTGGCACGCCGTCCTGCGTGCTTTTGCCCCAGACGCGCAGTGCGCCAAGCGGTTTCCCCGCCAGCGCGTTCTCGCACGTCAGCGGATTGCCCGATGCCGATACGCTTTTCCCGTTTTCCATCAAATCCCGCTGCTGCGCGTCGCTGATGTGCCACAGCTTCGGACTGCGATACGTCACCGTCGCGCTGACGTTCTGCGTTTCTCCTGCCGCAATCACCGCCGACGCATCCGCCGTGCCGACTTTCGCGCCGTCCGGGTCGTACAAATCTACCGTGAACGTCGCGGACGCTTCCGCACCCGTCTTGTTCACCGCGTCGAACGCAACAACCGTTTCGCCGTTGGTCAGGTCACTGTCCAGCTTCGGGGTCGTCACGCGGATGTTCTCCATGCGAATCTGGTCATCCAGCAGCGTCACCAGTTCCACCGGGCGAATCAATCCGCTGCCGGAGTACCAGCGCGAGGACGGCTGTTCATTGCGCACGAACACCGCAATCGTGTTCACGCCGCTGACCATCTGTTCCGTCGCATCCACCGCGAACGGGTTGTAGCCGTAATAGTTCTTGTGTACCTGCTGCCCGTTGACGTACACCGTCGATTCCATGTACACGCCGTCAAAGCACAGCACATACCGTCTGCCGGGCTTCTTGTCCACGCTGACGGTCGTGCGATACCACGCGTCGCCGCCGTCCAGATACCCGCCCTCATACGTCGCGGGGCTGGACGCATTGAAGTCCAGCGCCACCGACCAGTCGTGCGGCACGCTGACCGTCCGCCAGCTTGCGTCGTCAAACCCCGCTGCCGCTTCCGCGGTCGAGGAATACGCCGTGTTCGCCGTCGCGGAAATCAGGTTGAACTTCCACGAATCCAGCGGAACAGCGGAAACAAGCTGGTCAGCGGTCGTGACGGGGATGCCGATTTCCTCCAGCGCACGAAGGCGCACATCCAGCGACGAAAACTGCTCCTGCAGCGCCGCAAGCGAGTAAAAACCGGGAACATCCGCCACGCGGTCGGTGGAAGAGGGAAAAACGCAGCCCGTTGCGGCGAAAATGCAGTTCTGCACGTCGCCGCTGGTCAGGGTGACATAGATTTCGATGTCGCCGGGCTGGGCGTAGGCGGCGGGCGGCAGGGTGACGGACGCAATGCTGCCCTGCGCGCTGCCGCTAAGCGGGATGGTTGTGCCGGTGCGCAGGTGCTTGACCGTGCCGGAAACGGCGGTGTCGCCAAGGTCAACGGGATTTCCCGCGCGGAGAACCGTGACGGTGATTCGGTGCGCCCGGCGCGCATCGGTGATGAACAGCGCGGGGATGTTCATGCGGCGCAGGGGACGGGTGAGGTCAGCGGTATAAGTGAGAGTAGTGGTAATGTCAGTCAATTTCGCTCCTCCTTGTGTGATGGGTACGGCGGCGCGGGCAGGTACGCCGCGAAATATAGGAACTTGCGTTCGCTATATGCGCATGATAGCACGGATGCCCGCAATTGGCAAGAAAATTTGATTTCATTTGAATTGGCTTGATTTCATTTGATTTCATTTGATTTCGCTTGAGATGGGGAGATAGAAAGCCGCGCCTATCCGGCGCGATGGAGCTGTTCGCTTTTCCATTGCTCCTTCTGCGTGTTTATCCACATTCCTCCCGCCCTAATTTCGCCTCTCCCTCTTTCCTTTTCCCCCTCCCTATGGTATAATCATACTGGAATCCTATTTCCGAGGAGCAGAAGGCGTATGATGAAGGATCTGGTAGTCATCGGCGGCGGACACGCGGGTTGTGAAGCCGCCCTCGCAGGGGCGCGCATGGGGCTTGATACCCTCCTGCTGACGCTGAATATGGACGGGATTGCCCTCATGGCGTGCAATCCGGTTATCGGCGGCAGCGCAAAGGGGCATCTTGTGCGTGAACTGGACGCAATGGGCGGCGAAATGGGGCGCGCCATCGACGATACGTTCCTGCAAAGCCGAATGCTCAATATGTCCAAAGGCCCGGCGGTTCACGCCCTGCGCGCACAGGCGGACAAGCAGCAGTACCAGAACCGGATGCGTACCGCGCTGATGACGCAGGACAACCTGACCGTCCGGCAGGGGGAAGTCGCCGCGATTGACGTCGAGAACGGGCATGTCACCGGCGTAACGACAACAACGGGGCAGCATATCTCCTGCAAAGTCGCGGTTGTCGCGTGCGGCGTGTACCTCCGCAGCCAGATTATCATCGGCGAGAGCATCACGCCGGGCGGGCCGCAGGGGCTGATGAGCGCGCCGAACCTCAGCGGCAGCTTGACGCGCATCGGCTTTCCGCTCCGGCGGTTCAAGACGGGGACGCCCGCGCGCATCGACGTGCGGACGATTGATTTCGACGAAATGACGCCGCAGCCCGGTGACGAGCCAGTGACGCCGTTCTCGTTTATGACCGACCGCACGCTGCACAATACCTACGCATGCTATTTGACATGGACGACGCCGGAGACGCACGACATCATCCGCCGAAATCTCCACCGCGCGCCGCTGTATTCCGGCAAAATCCACGGCATCGGGCCGCGCTACTGCCCGTCGATTGAGGATAAAATCGTCAAGTTCGCCGACAAGGAACGCCATCAGGTGTTCCTTGAGCCGGAAGGAATGCAAAGCCGCGAATGGTATGTGCAGGGCATGTCCACATCGCTGCCGGAGGATGTACAGTGGGAGATGTACCGCTCCGTGCCGGGTTTGCGGCGGTGCGAGCTGACGCGGCTGGCGTATGCGATTGAGTATGACTGCATCGACAGCCGGCAATTGCGCCCGACACTGGAAAGTCTGGATGTGCGGGGGCTGTTTTTTGCGGGGCAGATCAACGGCACATCCGGGTACGAGGAAGCCGCCGCGCAGGGCTTGCTGGCGGGCATGAATGCCGCTTTGACGGCGCAGGGCAAGCCGCCGATTGTGCTCACGCGCGATCAGGCGTACATCGGCGTGCTGACCGACGACCTGACGACGAAAGGCACGGACGAGCCGTACCGCATGATGACGAGCCGCGCCGAGCATCGCTTATCCCTGCGGCAGGACAATGCGGATTTGCGCCTGACGCGCATCGCCTACGAGGCGGGTCTGGCGACGCAGGAGCGCATGGAGCGCACGGAACGCAAGGCATCGGAAACCGCGCAGCTGCTGGGCGAACTCCGCAAGGCGAAGTACACGCCCGGCGTCACGCTGAACGACTGGCTGGAGGAGCATCATCAGCCGGAAGCGCAGAACGGGCTAAGCGCGGTGGAACTGCTGAAGCGTCCGGAAATCACGCTGTCAGCGCTGGCGGAGCTTTCGCCGGAAATTAGGCAATTCGGCAAGCCTGCGCAGGAGCAGGCGGAAATCTCGGTGAAGTATGAGGGTTATTTGGAGCGACAGGAGACGCTGATTCGCCACGCGCGGCAGATGGAAGAGACGCTGCTGCCGGAGGATTTGCCCTACGAGGAAGTGACCGGGCTTCGGATTGAAGCGCGGCAGAAGCTGATGAAGCAGCGTCCGCGGTCGCTTGCGGCGGCGAGCCGGATTCCGGGGGTGTCGCCCGCGGATGTGGCGGTGCTGATGGTGTTCTTGGAAAAGCACAAGGGCAATGCTTAAGTGCCTTTGGGCGGGCGGCATTACTGGATGCTTATTTGCAGCTGAATTTTCTTGTTGCAGGGGATTTCGCCTCTGCGGAGGCGACCAAAGGGCTTTCCGATCGCCCTTTGG
>OLNY01002905.1_pt1 | contig 11431 bp, 9 predicted proteins | sample 1671981 | NCBI WGS metagenome assembly OLNY01 (sample SAMEA3136632, study PRJEB25190) | human gut metagenome | biome: human gut; feature: human-associated habitat; material: faeces | place: Austria | collected 2013 | reverse complement strand
AATTTTCAAATGTCCCAAATCCTATACTTGTTACACTGTTCGGAATTGTTATGCTTGTTAGACTGCTACAATTACTAAACGCATCTTTGCCTATGCTTGTTACGCCGATTGGGATATTAAATGTTTTATCATTTTTTCCTATTGCATATTGTATCAGTTTTGTTTTATCGCTATTATATAAATTTCCACCTATTGAAGAATAGTATTTATTTTTATCGTCAACTTTAATATTCTCTAAACTGCTACAATTATTAAACGCATCTTCGCCTATAAACGTCACGCTGTTCGGAATTGTTATATTCGTCAGACTGCTACAATTACTAAACACTGCCTGGCCTATGCTTGTTATGCTATTCGGGATTATTATGCTCGTCAGGCTGCTACAAAAATTAAACGTACCAGTGCCTATGCTTGTTACACTACTTGGAATTGTTATACTCGTCAGACTGCTACAATTACTAAACGCAGCACTACCTATACTTGTTATGCTACTTGGAATCATTATGCTTGTTAGACTGCTACAACTACTAAACGTACAACTACCTATGCTTGTTATGCTATTTGGGATTGTTATACTCGTCAGACTATCGCAACGTGAAAATACACTATCACTTATGCTTGTTAGGCTGTTTGGGATTGTCACGCTCGTCAGACCGCTGCATGCCTCAAACGCACCATAACCTATGCTTGTTATGCTATTCGGGATTGTTATACTCGTCAGACTGCTACAATTGTCAAATGCATCTCTGCCTATGCTTATTACGCTATTTGGGATTGTTATACTCGTCAGACTGTTGCACCATGAAAATGCATAATCACCTATATTCGTTACTCCTTTTTCTATGACCACACTTTTAATACTTTTAATATTTGAGTGCCACGGCGCACTTTGATTTAGATTTCCACTGTAATTTTTCATTTCCCCCGTACCACTGATTGTCAGCGTACCGTTATCAAACGTCCATGTCAAATTATCGCCGCAAGTGCCGCTTGTTGCCGCACTTGCTATAATCGGCATAAATGATATCAACATAGAAAGCGCAAGCACCATACTTAAAATTCTTTTTTTCATTTGTCATTCCTCCTAAGAAATATAGTTTTGTAAATTAAAAAATGTGCCGCGGCATAAAACCAAACGGCACATAAAAACGCCTGCTTTGATTAAATGCTGCGACACATTCTAAACTATCAAAACTACAAGTAACAGTAAATTGTTATGACAAATAAAGCATATAGCGTTTTTTGCTAAAACTATACACTGTTACAAATAGTTTATTATTAAGTTTAGAATTGTCGCAAATTCAGTATATCATATTTTATATTTTTTGTAAAGAACAACAAATAAAAAACGGCAGTTTTTACACTGCCGTATTCTATCTCCATAAATATTTTTCTAAATCAATCCTATCGCCGTCAACCTCTACGCCCTCATTTTCAAGCCGTTCCTTTTGAACGTCAACACCCCCGAAAACATACATCGGTGCAAGTTTTCCCTCACGATTTACTACTCTGTGACAAGGAACGTTTACAGGGTCAGTATTTGCATGTAGTGCGTTCCCCACAAGTCGACTGAGCCGTATATTCCCCAACCTCATCGCTATGCACCCATACGTCGTAACTTTCCCTTTCGGTATTTGTGCCACTATATCATACACTTTTTCATAAAAATTTTTCATTATCTATCACCGAATTTATTATAACACAACTGACATAATATTTCAATTATATTGATATTATAAAATCTTCCGAAATATACAAAATATTGCTTAGCTCACATTCGGAAGCGATTGTATTAATTGCAAATTATTTTTCAGGTTGCACATTTTCAGCATTTTTTCATTGCAAACAATGTTTGTTTAACGCTACCGTTTATTTAAACATATAAACAACAAACATTTAAACCAAAGATAGCATTTTGCAAAAAAGACAAATAAATATTTTTCTACAACAAAAAACGGAACAAATATCTTGTTCCGTTTATGGCTCCTCCAGTGCGGAGCCATTTTGAAGGACACTCTTTTGATAGTGTTACTATTTATTTACTTTTACATTAGGTACATTCAAGTAAACGATTACATTTTCTTGATTTACTATTATTTTATTTACTATAAGATACACCAACTCTTTTAAGTAAGGAGCTGACCTCTCTTTTAACATTTTTCTGAAGTTTATCAAAAATAAACCTATTTCTTGTTCAGATAAACTTTTACGTTTTTCTTTTGCCAAATTTTCAATTTGTAATTGAATTTCGGCTTTCTGTTGTTCTAATGATGTAAGTTTCTCTATCAATGTTGAAGAACTGGCTATTGTAATAACGTCTGCAATTCTAAAAAGTTCTTTATCTATATTTCTTACTTCTTTTTTCAGAACCTCTATTTCTGATTGATGAGAATTTTCTACACGTTCCAAACACAATTTATAAATACAATGTTGTTGTTTATGACTGAGATGTGATATATAGTTATCTACAATTTTCAATACATACTCTTCTAACCAATCACGATTTACACAATGATTTTTGCATTTATAGTTAGAATTTCGTTTTCGACAACATATATAGGATAAATACACATTTCCTCTGCTATTGGTTGTTCGCTTGCCGACATAGCTCCCTCCACATTCACCGCATTGAACCTTACCGGAAAGCAAGTATTCTTCTTTAGCACGATTAGTATGGGCATTTTTTCTACTGTTCAAGATTATTTGAACATTGTTCCAATCTTCTTTTGATATAATCTCTGGAATCATATTTTCTACTTTTATTATTTCACTTTCAGGTTTATACTTATGGCGTGAACGTGCTCCAGTAAATTCATCTCTACTTTCCATCTTGTTATAGACAAAAGTTCCTGTATATTTTTCATTTCTCAAAATTTCATACAGTGAATTACGAGTAAACATTCTTTTACGCTTAGTACGATAACCCAATGAATTAATTCCCGCTATAATATCAGTGTATGATTTTCCCTCAAGAAACCACTGATAAATGAGTTTTACACCTTGTGCTTCAAATTCATTTATCTTGTAGAAATTTAATGCGTCCAGTTCATAGCCCAACGGTGGAGTTCCTCCGCAATGTTTTGCTTTCAAGGCATTTTCGGTTAAGCCTTTCATTGTTTCACGAGCCAAATTCTTTGAATAAAACTCTGCCATTGATTCAATGATACCTTCCAGCAAACAACTTTCAGGCGTATCATCAAATTGTTCCGTAGTGCTAATCAGATATTTTTTGTTTTTTCTCAATTCCACACGATATGCTACACTATCCATTCTATTTCTGGCAAACCTGTCTAATTTATGTACTAAGACAAGTTGCCAACCTTTTTGTTTTTTTGAATCAGCTATCATTTGTTGAAATTGTTGTCTATCATCTCGCTTTGCACTTTGTGCCTCATCGGCATAAACTTTATCAATAATAATATTATACTCTTGAGCCCATTTTCTTATCAATCTTATTTGTGCGTCAATAGATTCACTTCTCTGATTGTCCGAAGAATATCGAGTATATATAACTGCATGAAGAACTACAACTTTCAATCTTTGTTTAATTTTTTCTAAATAGTTTTCTATCATAATCCACACTCCTTTTGAGTGTACATCTGATATATTCTATTGTCCCTACTCTTGTATACTATGAAGTATATCCTAAACTATCACTTTTGTCAACCATTATATTTTCTGTTTTCATTAATATTTCTGCCAAAAGTTTAGTAATTTCTTTTTCATATTGTCCTACTTCTTCAGAAATTTCATTTTCTTTTATCACTATTGTTCTTTCTACTTTCATCTTAATTTTCCTCCTTTGAATTTTTGAAAAAGTGAGAATAGTCCGATAGACCATTCTCACTAATTCTTAATATTAGTATGTTGATGTAGTATAAGCGTCCTCATACATATCACCATTTATAATAAAAGTTTTTTCAACGGTTGTACACCATTCAGTACCGTCTACACCGCCACCATAAATATCAAAAGCAATTTTATGCCTTTTAGGCTCTTCTTTTGTTCCGCTTAACCATAAGTCCGTATATAGTTTACTTTCGTTTACAATGTTATTATAAGGAGCAGAGAATGTAGCAGATGTACTATTACTTGATACTTTATTCATATCAACCATACTACCTTGAATAAAATCACCGTCAAAGGTTTTTGATGTCCAACCAAGACGAGCGGTGGCTTTAGCCGGTGGTTTTGGTTTGTCCGATGGTGTTCGTGTTCCTAAGCGTTGAGAACAGGAATAGCTTTTCTGTGCATTGGTTTGCTCATAGCTTATACTCGTTTTGATTTCTGCGTCAAGTCCATAACCGCTTTTTATTGGGTCAGGCGATAATTTAATACTGTCTACTTTTAATTTTGCCTTATATGTGTATGTGTGATAACAAGTGTGACTTTTTCCGTCAGTAGTTGAAACGGTATGCTTTGTCTGTTCTTGCCAAACAATAGTATTTGTATCACTATCACAAATAGACGGGTCAATAGGCACTGTTTCTATTTCATCATCAGGTACTTCATCATTACTCGGAGGACGATTTTCACTATCAGGATTAGGTGTTTCAGTCGGAGTTTCAATAGGTGTATCAGGTCTGACGTATATTTCAAGCGTTTTATTCGGTGTATTTGGTGATAAATCTATGTTGGCATATGCTGATGTATCTTCGATTATTTTTTCGCTATTTGAGCCGTTTATGACTCTATATCGCTCATATATGTATTCTGTTTCCGAATTATCAATGATTGCTTTACCCGAATTATCAGCCAATACATATGTTTTGGTTATACTATCAGACTCTCCAAAAGGTATTGATTCAGTATCTTCAAAAATCACTTCACCTGTGATACTGTTTATAAATCTTTTTGTTACTGTTCCGTGCAAGTCCAATCCAAGCGACACCTTAAACGGAAACTTAAAATTATATCCGACTGCTCCGCCATAACTGTAATACCATAAATCACCTTTTTGCTTATATTGTTGTCCTATACGAATAAGATTACTGTCAAGCGTATCACTTTCAACTGTGCCTACCCACGTTCCCTCTTGATTAATTTCTCCAGCCTCAAAGTTTGGATAAACCATATTGTTTGGTATTTTTCCTTTTTCTAATATATCACCGTAACCAAAACTTTGACCGTAAATATATTTCGGGTCGTTACCCTCAACCACTTCCAAAGCTCCGTAATGCTCATTAGAGCCGCCTTCATATCCCCACATAGAGAATATAACGGAGCTATACGGATAGCACGCTTTAGGTAATTTTTTATTTGGCATATTAGGCAATACTTTTTCTTCAATATTCAAGTCATTATCTTCTCCATCAATCAAATGGAATTTAGGACTGAATTTCATTTCAATTCGGCAAGTGTCACCATCTCGATATACACGATAACCTATATCGCCATCAAATAGCTTTTCTGCTTTTTCACTGTTTGAATCGCCCTCAACATCCGCATCGATGTCAAACTTGAATTTCAAGTCAGGTAAATCTTCATCTATATGGTCGTATATGTATTGACGTATGTTTTCATCAGGAATGTTTACAACATCAACACTTGCCACTACATATTTTTTGTCCATATCACCACGCCATATTTTTATGACATCATCATCTGATAATTCATCACCATATATACTTTTCCATATCGCATTATTATTTGCCGGAGATGTTTTATTTACATATCGCCAAAACGGAATATTTCCGCCCACAATTACAGAATTGACATCAGTGGTTTCCATATCTCTGTTCCAAGACCAATCTACCTTTGTATATCCGTCAAGTTCATCTGCATTTACAATATAACTTGAGGCTATGGCAGAAAAGACAACCGTAAATATCATTGTTAAAAATATTATTGTTTTTCTTTTCATATTCATTTTTCCTTTCTCTGTAATAAAAAAAGTGCAGATATGAATACTGCACTTTGATTTTACTTTTATGTTACGTTTGCTTTGAATTGTTGAATGTTGTATGTTTTTAATATATAATGCTCTTGTCGGAGTAATCCGCAGTTAAAGGCAAGACAGAAAACAGTGTAAAAGCTGGACGGTTATGCCACCAACTATCCCACATTATCGGTCGGGAGAGGAGGTGGTTGATATGGATAATGAATTCATAATTTCTTTTATGATTATTCTTCTACTCTTGGTAGTTTCCATAAAAAAATAACGCCAGCCCGCTAAAGCAGCGTTATTTTTCAAAAATAAACTCTTTGGCATAACCGTTTGAAGTCTTGCCTTTTTCTATTATCATTATATATCTATTATTTCATTTTGTCAATGATTAATACAATACTTTTACCATTCAACCGTATATCGAATTTCTCCATCAAAGTCCTTTATATAATCCTTATAACCTTGACCTTGTACCCATTCAAAATTAGTACGAATATTATTGAATGATACTTCAGGTTTATCAAGTCTTTCTAACGAAAGATTAGCACCATTATCAATAAATATACCAGATGTAAAGCTATTGCTATTAAGCGGCAATACTTTTATTGAAATTTGCTCTAAAACCTTTATATCATTAAATTCATATGTTCCCGATTTATCTATATAATAGCTCTTCATCATTGTAAAATCATAATCTTTATCAATGTCCCAATAGGCAATCTCAATAGCCCATCTTTGACTTTCAGGAAGATAATCAGGAACTGTAAGCGTTATTGTATCGCCGTCATATTTGATTGACTGTAATACCAAATCTTCAAACATCATAGCTTTTGAACGACTTAATGTTTTTGTTGAAATATTACCACCATTCACAACAGCCTCATCATATATTGCTTGAGAAATACTTATATCTGACATACTTACTTGATACTGCTCCGGAACGTCTGTTCTCAACGGCTCTGTCCAAGTAACCTTTCTTCCGAAATAGTCATATAGCGTTTCATCGGAATTAATTCTCTCATTTTTATCAATTAATCGTACAAGTACCGATGACGCTTCCGCTCTCGTAAGCAATCCGTCATCTCTGAAAGTGCCGTCATCATAACCGCTTAAAATACCTTTTGCATAAGCTTGAAGAACATACGGCTTATATTCTTCTTTTATTCTGTTATAATCTTTAAGTTTTGTAATGTAGGTTGAAGTATCGGCTACTGAATCTTCCTTGAGATATTCAACCGCACGAGTAATAACCTTAGCCATTTCACCACGATTACAAGGAATTCCTACAAGTTTGAACATTGTATCTTGTTCTGTTATTAAGCCCAGTTCAAATGCCTTGTCAAGATACGGAACAGCCCAAGAGCTCCACTTACTGTTCCAAGTATTTTTAACTGTCGGTGCATTACTTTCGTTAAGCTCTCCGCATATTAAACAAACAACTGTTTTTATAAATTCTTCTTGTGTAATTTGATTATCAGGTCTGAACGTACCATCTTCATATCCTGAAAACGCATTAAGTTCAGAAATCTTATTTACATAGCTTGCATACCAAGCCGATTGGTTTACATCAGAGTAATCTGCCGCTAATGCAGAACTACAAGATATAAGCGTTACTGCAGATAGAAATGTTGCTAAAATTCTCTTTTTCATAATAAAATCCTCCTTTGTTCTATATCTTTTATTAACTATATTATGCCATATTTGTGTTATTCTGTCAAGATGTTTTTCTGGTTTTTATCTTGTTTTTCGACTGATTTTGCTTTCTTTTTCTGACATATTCAATCATCTGTTCTTATGTTGTTTGAACTTAGTTTAAACGGAATATCAAAGCTTTTTGGAAGAATACTTCTAACAGTAACAGGTTGCATTCTTATTCTGCCGGTAATCGAATATTTAGCCGGTGATTTTTGTATATCTGTTTCATCAATGATTATCTGATATTGAAAACTTCCGTCATCGGCATATTTCTCATATTCATCATTCAATTTCATATCTTCGGTCAGATATGTTTTGAATTCTCTCTGTGCTTTCTGCGTATCCATAACAGAGTTATGCTGCACCCAATCCATATCTTGAACAGCCATAGTAACCGATATATTTAAAGCTCGAGATATATCGGTTTCTACACTTTCCTTAATCGTGAATATGTGATAATACTCCATTGTTATAAACAAGGCTATTCCAAAAATGAATATTGCAGTTATAAAACCAATGCCCGAAAAAGCTGGTTTTTTTAAGCTAAATGCGTTTTTCAAAACTCAATCCACCTCGATTATTCTTATTCCTTATTGCCTCTCTTAACTTGTATAGTTCTTTCCAAGCCTTTGTAATAGCCTCTTTTGTTTCTTCAAGATTTACACACTCAAGCTTACCCATATTGCAAAGTATAGCAATTTGATTAACATTTACACCGATGTGTCTAAGTTCAGATGTAAATTCTTTGATTTCTTTACTCGGCAATATATAAACGTGTGAATTTCGTATTGCACGTCTTACAAATTCACTTTTTGTAATCTTTAATAGTGCCGCCTTTTCCTCTATTATCTCGAGGTCCTCCTGTGCTACTCTCATTTTCAAAAATGCCGGATATTTTCCCACTTTAAATCAACTCCTCTTTTATTCAATCATATCTGTTTTTTGGGTTTGGGCTATGCCCAATTTTCACACAATTTTATATTGTGTTTTTTGCCTTTGTACATACAAAGGCGTATCTTGCCATACCATTTTTAACTCAAAATTGAGTTAAAAAGCGGTCTGTAAAATAGCAGAAAATAAATAGATAAATTCACCGCTATTTTTGATTATTTAGCAAATTTATTATATTATTTTTAATATCATAAACAGACTTATCGGGATAAAAAGTCTTTATTTCTTGCCATACGTCCATACTTGCCTCAACATCTGAAGCAATTACATCTTGAGAAACAGTCGGCGGATAATATTTTGACAGAAATTTAGGCTTTATTGTAAATGACTTTAGCTTTTGTGTCACTGACTTTCCATATCTCCCCTCAAAAACTTCAACTGCGTTAATTCTGTCAAGTTTATGGGCTTTTGAGAGTTCTCTAAGCTGTTGGGCTTTATGTTCGTCAAGATGATAGCTGTATTCATCTATGATTTTAGCAATAAGCTCTTGTTCAAAGGAAGATAAGTAAGACATTTCAACTCCGGCACGCACCGGAATTTGTTTATTGTCAATAAATTTTTTTAATTGCGGTAACAGTGTATCAATGCGGATTAGTCTTGCAATAGTATTCTTTGATACCCCATATTTATCTCCAACTATTTCGACCGTTTTTAACTTGTTCCCCACTGGGGTACAAGTTTCTAAATCCGCACCATTACTGAATATTTTAAGATTTTGTTCTATGTTTTTTATCAAATCCGAACGCTTACCTTGTCGCTTGTTTACGGCTACATCAAGTGCGTATATATGAGCCTGTTGAGATATTGACATTTCAGAAATGCTACGTTGATTAGTATTACTATCAAGCATTATCATCAATGCGTCATCATCAGTTAAATCGGTTAATACAATGCAAGGCACTGTTTCAAGCCCTATTGCTTTAGCGGCGTTATTACGGTTATGACCTGCTAAAATTTGATATGTATTATCATCAAGCATTCTAATGAGCAATGGTGTAATCATTCCGCAAGCTTTAATACTGTCTGCTAAATCTTCAAATCTTTCACCGCTATAAAGCTCAAAAGGGTGATTTGGAAACGGTTTTAGTAAATCAACAGGCAAATGGACAATCTTGTTATTATCAAAGCTGATTGTTGGTATAGCCGCTTGTTTTTCTTTTTCCATTTTTTCAAATTGTTCAATCATTTTTGTATAATCTTTTTTTATTTGCATTGCTTTTAACCTCCTGACTCGTATATATCACTGTTTATCATATTTTGTAATACTATTTCTGAGGTAAGCGGAATATTGTATAATGTGCTTATCCAATATGCTTTTGGATTTTTAATTCTCTGAATTTTACGAGAATATGCAAGCAAGCATATTTCAAGTTTTTGTGCCGTTATTTGCCGAAATCTATTTACAACCGCATTATACTCAATAAAGTCACCCTCAATTTTGTATTTCGGACGATATACAGTCATAACTTCAGCCATAATATTTACAACTTCATCAACAATATCACGTTCAGCGTGATTAATGAGATAGTCATAATCAATTTGCTTTTTTATTTCATCTACTGTTTTTGTATATCTATCAATCCATTCTTCTTCAGTTTGAGTATCACTATTCTGTATATTATAATTATCTTGATTGATAGGATAGATATAATTAATATCAGTATTATTAATATCAGTATTATTACATTTCGATTTTCGAAAGTCTTGTTTTTCGATTTCCGAAAGTCCTGACTTTCGATTTTCAAAAGTCTTATTTTTCGATTTCCAAAAGTCTTGACTTTCGATTTTCGAAAGTCTTGTTTTTCGATTTTCGAAAGTCTTGACTTTCGATTCTTGAAAGTCTTGACTTTCAATTTCCGAAAGTTTTGTTGAACGTGCAGTATCTTCAAGCTCATAAAACTTTTTAAGATATATTATTGCAGGTTTGCCTTGTCCTTGTTTTACTCTTTCAATAAGTCCGATACCTTTTTCACTATCAAGTTCTGTAAGCATTTTTGTAGCTTTTTCTGTTCCGCAGCACATCTGCTCCATAACATCATTCGTAGTAAAGAAAATATATGCTCTGTTATCATCATCAAGCCAGCCATTACGAATTGATAAACTCATTCGGTCAAGCATAAGACCGTAAAGTAGCTTAGCACTGTCGGATATTTTTTTGAAGTGAGGCGACGTTATAAGAATTTTTGGTATTCTGTAAAAAGTAAATTGCTCTGCCTCATTGCCATAAAAATAATCAAATTGCATATTCAACCCTCCTTTAAAAAATTTGTATTTTCCGGAAATTAAGTAAGACGTGGGACGTCACATTATATCTTGAGATATACTCCGTCTTCATTGTGACCGAGCGGCGAATTACCGAAGTATCATTATTACCGATTTTCGAGTTGTGGCAAAGAGTTTCCCACATTCTTTTTCTTCTTGTACATTATTCGCCAATGCGTGTACAGCAGACGGCTCGTCGAAAATCTTGTTTACTTAATTACCTTTTCTTCAGTTTTATATGATGTGTTCGATTATTCAAAAGGACACATTAGAAACGTCTGAAAGACATTTCTAATCTATCATTTTGATATAAAAGTTTGTAACAAAAAAGGGAGCAATAGTATCAGATGTACGCTTACATCGTTTACTATTACTCCCTAATTTTGAAAAGTAAATAAAAAATGACCTACAAAAGTAGGTCATCAAATTGGCTCCTCCAGCTGGGCTCGAACCAGCGACATCATGATTAACAGTCATGCGCTCTGCCAACTGAGCTATAGAGGAATATCTCTTTAGCTTTCGCTAACTTTTTCTTTAAACACCAAAGATAACGACTTTTGTCGTTATCTTCAGCATTCTTCGTTCCGGCAACTTTCTACTTTCCCAGGCAGTCACCCACCAAGTATCATCGACGTT
>OLNY01002889.1_pt1 | contig 11497 bp, 7 predicted proteins | sample 1671981 | NCBI WGS metagenome assembly OLNY01 (sample SAMEA3136632, study PRJEB25190) | human gut metagenome | biome: human gut; feature: human-associated habitat; material: faeces | place: Austria | collected 2013 | reverse complement strand
CGGCTGCCGGTACTGCATGTGGACGACCTGCCCGCCACCCTGCAAGGCCTGCGCGCCCGGGGTGTGGCCTGCCTGGCCACCGCTCTGTACAACTCCCGCCCGCTGGGTGAAGCCGGGCAGGAGTTCCCGCAGGGACTCTGCGTAGTCATTGGCAGCGAGGGCCAGGGCCTGACGGATGCCACCGTGGCCGCCTGTGACCTGGCTGTGCGTATCCCGATGACAGACCAGGTGGAAAGCCTGAACGCCGGTGTGGCCGGCAGCGTGCTGCTGTGGCAGTTCCGCAATGTGTAAAAACATAGTATAATAAGGGAAGGGGAGACGCGCGTGGATAAGACACTGGCCTGGCTTTGGCTGGCGGATGCCGTTGGTTCTGCCTGCCAGAACGCCCGCGATCTGCTGGCGCTCTACCCCGACCCAGAAGCTTTATACGAAGCTCTGCGCGCCGGGCGGGAAGCACCGCCCTACTTTTTGAGCGACCACGCCGTCGCCCAGCTGTGCGACACCACCCCCTTTGATTATGAGGAGCGGCTGGACCACTGTCTGCTGACCGGTGTGGAGATCATCACTCCCGATGATGCCGCCTACCCGGATCGCTTGCGGGACCTGCCGGATATGCCGCTGGTGCTGTACGTCACCGGCGAGTCCGCCTGCCTGAACGGCCACCGCTATGTGGGCATGGTGGGCACCCGCCGCCCCAGCGCTTACGGGCGGCAGGCGGCGTTTGACCTTTCGCTGGAGATGGCCAAACAGGGAGCCGTCATTGTCAGCGGTCTGGCGGACGGTCTCGACAGTGAGGGCCACCGCGCGGCGGTGGAAGCTGGCACACCCACCGTGGCGTTCCTCGGAACGGCCATCGATACGACCTACCCCGCCGCCAATGTCAAGTTGCGCCAGCGCATCGAGAAAGGCGGCGGCGCCGTCTGCAGCGAGTACCCGCCCGGCTATCAGGGCAAGCAAAAAGGCACCTTTCTGGCCCGCAACCGGCTGATCGCCGGCCTGTCAGAGGTGCTTTGTGTGGCCGAGGCTCGCATCCGCAGCGGCACGCTGAACACCGTGTCCCACGCCGAAAGCCTGGGCCGCCCGGTGCTGGCCGTGGACGATGACCCCGCCAAGCTCCACCAGACCATCCACGGCGTGCCGGTCAAGGGCACGCTGGAGCAGATCCCGGAGCTGTGCAAGCGGTACGGCATCCACACCATCCTGGTGGCCATCCCCACCCTGAAGGGCAGCCGCCTGAACCACGTCATCGACCTGTGCGTGAGCACCCACTGCGCGGTGCAGCTGCTCAGTGACCCCCAGCTGGTGGGCAGCGGTGCACCCCAGCAGGGGGCTTTCCGGGAGCTGAACCCGGCGGACTTTTTGTCCCGCGACGAGGTGACGCTGGACATGGAGAAGATCTCCGGCTACCTCACCGGCAAAACGGTGCTGGTGACGGGCGGCGGCGGCTCCATCGGCTCAGAGCTGTGCCGCCAGGTCATGCGGTTCAAGCCCGGCAAGCTGCTCATCTTTGACATCTACGAGAACTGCGCCTACGAGCTGCAGATGGAACTGCAGCAGAAGTATGGCCGGGATATCCCGGTGACCGTGCTCATCGGCTCCATCCGGGACAAAAAGCGGCTGGACGAGGTGTTTGAGACCTACCACCCCACGGTGGTGTTCCACGCGGCGGCCCACAAGCATGTGCCGCTGATGGAGGTCAGCCCCGCCGAGGCGGTCAAGAACAACGTGCTGGGCACCAAGAACCTGCTGGTGAGCGCCAGCGAGCACGAGGTGGAGCGGTTCGTGCAGCTGTCCACCGATAAGGCGGTAAACCCCACCAGCGTCATGGGCTGCACCAAGCGCATCTGCGAGATGCTCATCCAGACCTTTGCGGGCAACACCGACATGAAGTGTGTGGCGGTGCGGTTCGGCAACGTGCTGGGCAGCCACGGCAGCGTCATCCCGCTGTTTGAAGCCCAGATCAAAAAGGGCGGCCCGGTCACCCTGACCGATGAGAACATCGAGCGCTACTTCATGACCATCCCGGAGGCGGCCCAGCTGGTGCTGCAGGCCGGTGCCCTGGCCGAAAGCGGCAACATCTATGTGCTGGACATGGGGGAGCCGGTCAAGATCATGGACCTTGCCAAGCAGCTCATCCGCTTTTACGGCTACGAGCCGGGCGTGAACATGGAGATCCGGGTGGTGGGCCTGCGCCCCGGCGAGAAGCTCTACGAAGAGCTGATGATGGACGAGGAGCAGGACAAGATGCGCCGCACCCAGCACAACAAAATTTTTGTGGCAAGCCCCCGGAACATCGACCTGGCGCAGTTCTACGAGCAGCTGCAGGCGCTGGAAGCCGCCGCCGCCCACAACGACGAGGGCGTGGTGAAGCAGCTTGCCGCCATGATCCCCACCTTTACCCCCACCCGCGAGAACCTGAAGCTGTAATGCTGGCTGGGGTCTGGATGCGATGCACGGCCTCGCCCTCTCCGTCACGCCTACGGCGTGCCACCTCTCCCAAAGGGAGAGGCCTTGGCAGTGCGGCAGAGCTTCTGGTTGCGCCAGGGGCTCTCCCTTTGGGAGAGCTGGCAAACCCGCAAGGGTTTGACTGAGAGGGCGAGGCTGCTGATGTGAGAGGGCGAGCCAGTGACCCAAATCGCTCAGACCTTAATGATATAAAAACTAGAGAGGGATGTAACTATGGAAAAGAAACCGTTCCTGACCGAGGCCATGGCACAGGAGATCATTCAGGATGTGCCCACGCCCTTCCACGTTTACGACGAAAAGGGCATCCGGGAAAATGCCCGCCGCATCAACAAGGCGTTCAGCTGGAACAAGGGCTTCAAGGAGTATTTTGCCGTCAAGGCCCTGCCCAACCCCGTCATCCTGCAAATTCTGCAGGAAGAGGGCTGCGGCGTGGACTGCTCGTCCCTGACCGAGCTGATGCTCAGCGAGGTGTGCGGCTTTACCGGCAGCGACATCATGTTCTCGTCCAACCAGACCCCCGTGGAGGACATGCAAAAGGCCTATGAGCTGGGTGCCTACATCAACCTGGACGACGCCACCATGGTGGACTTCCTGGACCGGGTGGCCGGTGTGCCGGAGACGGTGTTCTGCCGCTACAATCCGGGCGGCACCTTCAGCCTGGGCGAGAGCGAAGAGGGCTTCCAGGTGATGGACAAGCCCGGTGATGCCAAATACGGCATGACCGAAGAGCAGATGATCGACAGCTACAAAAAGCTGATGGCCAAGGGCGCCAAGCACTTCGGCATCCACGCCTTCCTGGCGTCCAACACCATCTCGGATGCCTATTACCCGGAGCTGGCCGCCATCCTGTTCCGGCTGGCGGTGCGGGTGCACGAGGCCACCGGTGCCCACATCGGCTACATCAACCTGTCCGGCGGCGTGGGCATCCCCTACCGCCCGGAGCAGACCGAGAACGACATCCTGGCCATCGGCGAGGGCGTGCGGCAGAAGTTTGAGGAGATCCTGGTGCCCGCAGGCATGGGCGACGTGGCCATCTTCAGCGAGATGGGCCGCTTTACCACCGGGCCTTACGGCGCCCTGGTGGCAACCGCCATCCACGAAAAGCACATCTACAAGGAGTACATCGGTCTGGACGCCTGCGCGGCCAACCTGATGCGCCCGGCCATGTACGGGGCCTATCATCACATCACCGTGCTGGGCAAGGAGGACGCCCCCTGCGACCACATGTACGACGTGGTGGGCGGCCTGTGCGAGAACAACGACAAGTTTGCCATCGACCGGATGCTGCCCAAGATCGACATCGGGGACGTGCTCTACATCCACGATACCGGTGCCCACGGCTCGGCCATGGGCTACAACTACAACGGCAAGCTGCGCAGCGCCGAAGTGCTGCTGTGCGAGGACGGCTCCCACCGGCTCATCCGCCGCGCCGAGACCCCCCGCGACTACTTTGCAACGCTGGACTTCCTGCCCCTGATGAAGCCCCTGTTTGAGGACTGAGGGTACGATTTGAAATAGCCGCCGCTTTGCTCTGGCTATATTCAGCGGAAATTAAATTTTATATTGGCAGTTCAGAAACGCCTGCGGGCGTTTCTGAACTGCATTTTCACAGGAAGGGCCGTTCCGGTTGATTGCATTTGCTGCTGCTTGCCGCTGCGACCCCTTCCGTGAAGAGGCGTTTGGAGCGGCCCGCAGGCCGCGACAAACGCGAATTAAAATAAAATTACCTCTGCGATTGCCAGAGCAAAGCGGAGGCAATTCTAAATTGTTCCCTGCCCGAAACGACAACGACCAAACGAGGTACAAGCCATGTTTTTTGGATTTCAGCTCACTTGCGGCCTGATGATGGTGTTCTACGGTTACTCGGTCATGAAAAACCCCCGCGTGTGGGGCGACCAGGGCCGCCGCGCCGTCAAGCCCGAACATTTTGAAGAATACGGCCGCCAGAACGGGCTGTTCTTCCTCAAGGCAGGCTGCGTGATGGCGGTCATCGGCGCACTGGATGCGCTGGTCACGCTGGACGCACTGCTGTATCTGCTGCTGTATGTGTTCGGCTTTGCGTTCGCGTTCTATCCGCTCACCCGCTGGTGCAAGGCCAATGAAGGTTTTAGCTGGCCGTGGCCCCACGTCAAGAGCGAGAAAAAGCGCATCCGGGAGCTGCGCAAGGAGCAGGAACAGCAGAAGAAAAAGTAAACCGGAACCGAGAAGGGCCGCCCGCGTACCGCACGCAGGCGGTCTTTTTTTGCGCCATTCTCTGAGAGAGGCGGGTTATCTGGCAAAGTTTGGCTTTCTGAACGAAGCAACGTTGAAAAAGCAACTTCGCCAGCATGGCAAAATTCAGCACGTCTGGCAAGGTTGGAACTTTGCCAACAGGAAGCAACTTTGCCAAGTTGGAAAACATCAAAAATTAAACGTAGATAAATTATAATTTTTGAACTTTGCCACTTGTTTCACTACAGTAGAGGGAAGAGTACCATTTGTTTCGGCCGTCCCTCTGTCGGATGGTGCATTTGGTCACCTCACCAGACCGCACAAGCTCGCTATAGGCACGGTTGTATGTGCGCTCGCTGCACCCGATCTCCTTCACGACGGCGGCGCGCAGCTCACTGCTTGCCATGCTGCCCAACCGGCTCTCGGCCAGCACGTTGAGGATGGCGTCCCGCGTGTCCTCCTTGGTCTGGGCCTGCCGCACCCGCGGCTCCTTGATGAAGTCGGCGTCTTTCTTGTCGGTGTAACCGTCAAACACGGCCTGAGCCGTCCGGACGCCGTCCAGCTCCACGTCCTCGATGTGCAGCAGCACCGTCTGCTGGGGGCGGCTGTAGCTGCTCTTTTCGTGGCTGAGGTAAATTTTGCCGTCGCTGTTGCTGCGGCCCATCATCAGCACGCTGCGGGCCATGTCCCAGATGTCGGAGCTGTCGGCCAGACGCTTCCGGTCGGACACGCCCTGCTTTTTGTTGGAGTGCATCACCAGCAGCACCGCGCATTGCTGGGCGGCGGCAATGGCCTTGAGGGGCAGCAGGATGCTGCGCATCTGGTTGCGGCTGGCCATTTCCACCCCGGCGGGCAGAAAGCTCTGCAGCGGGTCCACGATGAGCAGCAGCGGCCCGGCCTTGGCGGCAAATTTGGCCAGTGCCTCGTCCTTGAGGGTCAGGGGCTGGCCGGTGCGCTGGAAGTAGTCGTCGGCGGTGAGGCAGAGCACCCGGTTCATGTCGGCTCCGGCGGCCAGCAGGCGGGCCTTGAGCACCTTGCCGGGGTCGTCCTCGCCCGCAAGGATCAGCACCTTGCCGGTCTGGGCAGGCGGCACGGGAAAGAACCCGCTGGTTTTGCCCGTGGTGACGCAGGCGATCAACTGCGCCTGCCAGAGGCCTTTGCCGGTGCCGCCGTCGGCACCCAGCAGGGAAAGTTCGCCCCGGGGCAGCAGGTCCGGGACCAGCCAGTCCACGTTTTGCAGGGGCACGTCGGCCAGCACGCCCGGCCCGACGGGGGTCTGCGCGGCCCGCATCTTGTCGTTTTCACGCCGGGCCTCGGCGTTGGCGGCGGCCAGAAAGGCGTCGCGGTCGGTGTCGATGGCGTCCTGACACCGGTGGAGCCACTGGTCGGTCTTGTACTCCACGGCGGGCAGACGCAGGCTGTAGGCGGCGCCCCGCACATCGTCCAGCAGCTCCGGACGCTGGGCTTCGTCGTACTGGGCCAGACATGCAAAGGTCAGGCGGCTGAACAGCTGCTCTTCGGTATGGCAGCGCCGCAGGGTGCGCAGGAAGGCTGCGCGGTCAAGGGGTGGTTGATTCAAGGTAGGTCAGGCTCCTTTCGTTGGTTGGGTGAACGATTTGAAATTGCCTCCGCTTTGCTCTGGCAATCGCAGCGGAAATAAAATTTTTAGATTTGCAACTCTGGAAAATCTGCGGATTTTCCAGAGTTGCTTTTTCACGGGAGGGGTCGTTCCGGGAAGCTGCATCCGCTGCTGTTGGCCTGCGGCCAAATCGCAGCATTTCAGCGTGCCAGCTTGCGACATCAAAACGTTTTGTTGTTATATTTAGTATAACACGGAACTGGACGCTGTCAACAACTGCTTTCCAACGAAAAATCAACCGAAAATCATGAAAAAAAGCGGAGAAAAAAAGCCAGTGCGAAAAAACTCGCACTGGCTCGTTTGTTCTTGGCTTACAGGTGCATCAGGCTGCGCTGGGCACTGGTGCGGAACTTGAGTGCCGCCGCGATGAAGCCCTTGAACAGGGGATGGGCGCGGTTGGGGCGGCTCTTGAACTCCGGGTGGAACTGGGCACCCAGATGGAAGGCGCGGCCGGGCAGCTCCACCGTCTCCACCAGACGGCCGTCCGGGCTGGTGCCGGAAATGACCAGACCGGCGTCCTGCATCTCCTGCCGGAAGTCGTTGTTGAACTCGTAGCGGTGGCGGTGACGCTCCCAGATCTCGGTCTGGCCGTAGCACTCGGCCATCTTGGTGCCGGGGGCCACGGTGCAGGGGTACTTGCCCAGACGCATGGTGCCGCCCTTGGGGATGTTGCCCTGCTGGTCGGCCATGAGGGCGATGACGTTGTGCTTGCCGTCCGGGGTGAACTCGCTGGAATTGGCGTCGGCGTAGCCCAGCACACCCCGGGCAAACTCCATCACCATGATCTGCATGCCCAGGCAGATGCCAAAGTAGGGCACGTTGTTCTCGCGGGCGTACTGGGCGGCCTGGATCATGCCCTCGATGCCGCGGTCGCCGAAGCCGCCGGGCACGATGATGCCGTCCACGTCCGCAAAGATCTCCTTGCAGGCGTTCTGGTCGGTCAGGTCCTCGCTTTCCACCCACTTGATCTCCACCTGGCTGTCATTCTCGAAGCCTGCGTGGTACAGGCTCTCCATCACCGACAGATAGGCGTCGTGGAGCTTGACGTACTTGCCCACCAGCGCGATGGTGCAGGTCTTGCTGCGGGTGGCGATGCGGCTCACCACCTGCTTCCACTCGGTCAGGTCGGCGGGGGGCACGTCCAGCTGGAGCTTGTTCACCACCACGTCGTCCAGACCGTTGGTGTGCAGCATCAGCGGGCACTGGTACAGGCTGGGCATGGTCAGGTTCTCGATGACGCACTCCGGCTTGACGTTGCAGAAGGTGCTGATCTTACGGCGGATGTCGGTGCCCACGCTGCCGTCGGCGCGCAGGATGATGATGTCCGGGTTGACGCCCATGCCCTGCAGCTCCTTGACCGAGTGCTGGGCAGGCTTGGATTTGTACTCGTTGGAGCCGGAGATGTAGGGCACCAGCACCACATGGATGAAGCAGCAGTTGTCGCGGCCCTGCTCCAGGCCCACCTGCCGGATGGCCTCCAGGAAGGGCTGGCTCTCGATGTCGCCGGTGGTGCCGCCGATCTCGGTAATGACCACATCGGCCCCGGTGGAGGAAGCCATGTTGTAGATGTAGCTCTTGATCTCGTTGGTGATGTGGGGGATGATCTGGACGGTCTGGCCCAGATAGGCACCCTGACGCTCCTTGTTCAGCACGTTCCAGTACACCTTGCCGGTGGTCAGGTTGGAGTACTTGTTCAGGTTCTCGTCGATGAAGCGCTCGTAGTGGCCCAGGTCCAGGTCGGTCTCGGTGCCGTCGTCGGTGACGAACACCTCACCGTGCTGCAGGGGGCTCATGGTGCCGGGGTCCACGTTGACGTAGGGGTCCAGCTTCTGGCTGGCCACCTTCAGGCCGCGGCACTTGAGCAGGCGGCCCAGCGAGGCGGCGGTGATGCCCTTGCCCAGGCCGGACACGACACCGCCGGTGACGAAGATATACTTGGTTTGCTTTTCTGCCATAAATAGGTTTCCTCCTCTATATGATTCCAGACGAAATAAGATTCAGAATACGTTTTCCCAATCCAGTATTATACACCCACATCCTCATAAGAATCAAGGATTTCCTGCGCGATCTCGGTGCGGTCGCGGCGGGTGTCCATGGCCAGCTTTTCAATGCGGCGGTGGGCCTCGGCCTCGGTGAGGTGCTCATGCTCCACCAGGCAGCACTTGGCCCGGCTCACCAGACGGATCTGGGAAATTTTGTCCTGCAGGCGGGCGTTCTCCTGCCGCAGGCGCTGCAGGCGGTGGTTGCTGGCGGCGGCCATGTGCATGGCCTGCACAAATAAGGTGTTGCTGAAGGGCTTGCTCAGCAGCAGCACCCCCTGCTCGTTCAGGGGGGCCAGCAGCTGTTCGGCCTGTGCGGCCTTGACCAGAAACACCACGCCCGCGTCGGTGCTGGCCACGGCGTCCATGCACAGCTCGTGCCCGAACTCGTCGGGCAGGGGGGCGTTGACCACGATCAGGTCAAAGTCGGCGTCCGGCATCCTGCGCCGGGCCTCGGCCCCGCTGGGCAGGATCACCGGCCGGGCATAGCCCATCTCGGCCAGCCGGGCGGCGATGTACTCGTTGGAGCTGGCACCGGCGCTTACAATGAGTGCGCGTCCCATACGTTCCGCTCCTTTCTCCTACGCATGTTCCTGCAGGGGTCAGATGGCGTTGAAGTAGTGGATGCGCTCGTACTCCGCCGGGTCGGCGGCGGCGCGCAGGGCCTCGCACCGGGCACGCTCCTCGGCAAAGTAGCGGCGGCTCAGCTCCTCCGGCAGCACCTTGTGCAAAAAGTCGCTTTCCTCCGCGATGGCCACGGCCTCTTCCAGCGTGGCGGGCAGCATTTCCAGCCCAAGGCCCTCGGCCTCGCCGGGGCGGAACAGGTTCTTGTTGACCGGCGGCTGCAGCACCATGCGGTGTTCGATGCCGTCCAGACCGGCGGCCAGCACCAGACCGATGGCCAGATACGGGTTGCAGGCGGGGTCCGGGCTGCGCAGCTCCATGCGGCAGTTGTCGCCCTTCACCTGGGGGATGCGCACCAGCTGGCTGCGGTTCTGGCGGCTCCAGCTCACATAGCGGGGGGCCTCGTCGCAGCCAAAGCGCTGGTAGCTGTTGGGCAGGGGATTGGTGAACACGGTCAGCTCCCGGCTGTGGGCCAGCACGCCCGCCATAAAGCTGCCTGCGATGCTGTCCGGGGCAATGTCGCCCTCAAACAGGTTCTTGCCGTCCAGGTACAGCGACAGGTTGATGTGCAGCCCGCTGCCCGCCTGGTCCGGCAGGGGCTTGGGCAGGAAACTGGCGTGGATGCCGCTGCGCATGGCAATGGCCCGCACGATCTGCTTGAACATCATCACGTTGTCGGCGGTCTTGAGGGGGCCTGCATGGTGGCAGTCGATCTCGTTCTGGCCGTGGCCGCTCTCGTGGTGGCTGTGCTGGGGGGCCAGCCCCATCTGCTCCATGGTCAGGCAGATGTCCCGGCGCAGGTTCTCGCCCGCGTCCAGCGGGGCCACGTCGAAGTAGCCGCCAAAGTCGATGGGGACGCGGGTGGGGCGGCCCCGGTCGTCGTTCTCGAACAGATAGAACTCGCACTCGGCACCCACGTTGCAGGTAAGGCCCAGCTTGCGGAAGCGGCGGTTCATCTCCCGCAGAAAGCCCCGGCAGTTGCCGCCAAAGGGGGCGCCGTCCGGCTTTTCCACGTCGCAGAAGAACTGCATCACCCGGCCCTCGGTGGGCCGCCAGGGCAGGATGGTCACGGTGGGCAGGTCGGGGCGCAATACAAGATCGCTTTCCTCCACCTTCATGAAACCGGCAATGGAGCTGCCGTCGAAGCACACGCCGTCCTCCAGGGCCTTGGGCAGGTCGCTGGCCAGCACGGCGATGTTCTTCTGGGTGCCAAAGATATCGCAGAAGGCAAAGCGCACGAATTTGACGTTGTTGTCCTCCACGAAGTCCAGCACATCCTGTTGGGTCGAATAACGCATAAAGATCCCCTTTCAAATAAAACGCCCAAAGGCCTGCCCCCTTGCGGAAGCAGGTCTTTAGGCTGGTGTAAGAAATAGGAAAAGGAGAATGTCAGATTCAAGTTCCGCAGCCTACGGATGATGCTGTTTTACGCGATGCGATCAGACGTAGTAGAGCATCTTGCTGTAGCTGGGCAGCGGCCAGTAGTCCTCGCCGCACAGGGTCTCGGCGTCGTCGGCGGCGGCACGCAGGGTGTCCATGGCGGGCAGTACGTTGTCGTGGAACGCAACGGCCTTCTCGCTCTCGGAGGGCAGAGCCTTGGCGGCGTCCACGGCATCCTGCAGGGTGTCGATGGCGTCGCTCATGGCGTCGGCGTCGGCGGACAGACGGCCCAGGGTCTTGGTCTCGCTGCGCACGCTGATGCTCTCGCTGACGGCCAGCTTGGAAGCGGCGGTGTTGGCCACTTCGCTCATGTAGGCGTTGACGGCGGGCAGCAGCTGCTTGCGGGCCATCTCCAGCATGGTCAGGGCCTCGATGTTGATGATCTTGGAGTAGTGCTCCAGCTCTACCTCGTAGCGGCTCTCCATCTCCACCTTGGTCAGCACGCCGAACTCCTCCATCAGGGCGATGTTCTTGGGGTCGATGAGGGCCGGCAGGGCGGCAGGAGTGTTCTTTTTGTTGGGCAGACCACGCTTGGCAGCCTCGGCCTCCCACTCGGCAGAGTAGCCGTTGCCGTTGAAGATGACGCGGCGGTGGTCCCGGATGGTGCGCTTGACCAGCGCGATGGCGGCACTGGTAAAATCCTCGGCACCTTCCAGCTCGTCGGCGTAGCCCTTCAGCTCCTTGGCCACAGCGGTGTTCAGGATGGTATCGCAGTCGCTGAGGTTCTGAGCAGAACCGGGCATCCGGAACTCGAACTTGTTGCCGGTAAAGGCGAAGGGGGAGGTGCGGTTGCGGTCGGTGGTGTCCTTGCTGAACTTGGGCAGCACGTCCACACCCAGGTCCATCTTCATCTTGACGGGGCCTGCGTAGGGAGAATCGGAGGCAATGGCGTCAATGACGGCCTCCAGCTCCTCGCCCACAAAGATGGAGATGATGGCCGGAGGTGCCTCGTTGGCACCCAGACGGTGATCGTTGCCGGGAGTGGCCACGGAGGTCCGCAGCAGGTCGGCGTACTCGTCCACGGCCTTGATGACGGCGGCCAGGAACACCAGGAACTGCAGGTTCTCCATGGGGGTGT
>OLNY01002888.1_pt1 | contig 11501 bp, 8 predicted proteins | sample 1671981 | NCBI WGS metagenome assembly OLNY01 (sample SAMEA3136632, study PRJEB25190) | human gut metagenome | biome: human gut; feature: human-associated habitat; material: faeces | place: Austria | collected 2013 | reverse complement strand
GGTTCTTTGTCGGCAAGTGAGACGCTTTGTTATAAAGGTCTGACGCTGAATTTGTCGAATGGAAGTATCACTTATGAACAAAAGACGATGGAGCTTACAAAGAATGAACTGAAAATTTTAGGATGTCTCATTAAAAATCAGGGCCAAATTGTCTCGAGGGATGTTTTGATGGAGCATTTATGGAAATCAGATTTATTTGTTGACGATAATACGTTGTCGGTGAATGTGACACGTCTTCGAAAAAAACTAGAGGAAATTGGTCTTAAGGATGCGATTGAAACGCGTCGTGGGCTAGGGTACATCATGCCATGAGATTCGTTGATTATGTAAAGAATCATGTTACCTTTTTAGTCATTCAAATGTTAGTTTTTTTAGTTATTTTAATGTTTATGCTTATTGCTAAAGTGAGCGGAGTCGTTATTTTTTTAGTTGGATGTTTATGGTTTATTCCAGTTATCTCTTATATGCTGATTGAATACTTTAAATGGCGACGTTACTTTAATCAATTGGAGTCGGTCTTAGAAGAACTTGAAACGGAATATCGGGAATATATTGAGACATGGGTTCATGAAATTAAAACACCGATTGCTTCTTTGAAATTGCTTCTTGAAAATAATGAAAGTGACGTGGCACGTCGTGTTGAGGATGAAGTGAAAAAGGTGGAAGCTTTTATTGAACAGGCACTCTATTATGCGAGAAGCAATGATGTCAGTAAAGATTATGTGATTAAAGAGTTTGAGTTGAAATCTGTTGTGATGAAGGTGATTCGTCAAAATTCACGAGACTTTATTTTAAAGAAAGTTTCCGTCGATTTAGGTGAAATCGAGGGTTGCTTATTGAGTGATCTAAAGTGGGTTGAATTTATTATTAATCAAATTATAGTAAATTCAATTAAGTATAAGAAAAATTCAGATTCTAAAAGTAATGAAATGCCTAAAATAAAGGCTTATACTAAGAAAATTAGTGATAAGGTCATATTAACAATAGAAGATAACGGTATTGGAATAATTGATAAAGATATAGATAAGGTTTTTAATAAAGGATTTACAGGACATAATGGAAGAATCCTTGGTAAATCAACAGGAATAGGATTGTACTTATGCAAAAAGCTTTGTAGAAAGCTAGGACTAAATATTACATTAACATCAAAATATGAACAAGGAACAAAAGTTAATATTATATTCCCATTAGGTGATCTTACAAGTATTCGACAAATATAGTGAAATATAGCGTGCCTGCGGGGTCAAACCAATATTTGGATTTGATCCCGCTGGAGAATCTTACATTATTGAAAGAAAGTTGAAAGACTTTTCGATAGATTGGATTTTTGCATGAGGGTATACTTGTGATTGTAAGAAACAGGGAGGGGATATTAAATGAAAAGTATTTTAAATGTAAAGAACGTAGAAAAGTATTATGGTAATAAGGATAATGTAACAAAGGCTTTAGACAGTATAAGTTTTAGTATAGATAAGGGTGAATTCATTGGAATAATGGGTCCATCAGGAAGTGGTAAAACAACATTACTTAATTGTATATCAACAATAGATAAAGTAACCACGGGTAGTATTGAAATTGATAGAGAAGATATAACAAGGCTTAAGGGAAAGAAATTAGATAGATTTAGAATGAATAAGTTAGGGTTTATATTTCAGGATTTTAATCTTTTAGACACCTTAACAGCTTATGAAAATATCTCTCTTGCATTAACTATAGGTGGAGTGAGGGGGAAGGAAGTAAGACCATTAATAGAAAAGTCAGCAGAAAATTTAGGAATAAGTGAAGTATTAGATAAATATCCTTATGAAATGTCAGGTGGACAAAAGCAAAGAGTTGCAGCGGCAAGAGCTATAGTAACTAATCCATCGTTAATATTAGCGGATGAACCAACTGGAGCATTAGATTCTAAATCATCTAAAATGTTATTAAATTCAATAGAGAAATTAAATAAGGAGTTAGAAGCAACTATTTTAATGGTTACACATGATGCATTTACAGCAAGCTATGCTCATAGAATCCTATTTATAAAGGATGGAAAAATATTTAATGAGCTTGTTAGGGGAAATGATAGTAGAAAAGAATTTTTTAATAAAATAATTGAGGTAGTTACTTTACTTGGAGGTGACACTTCAGATGTATTCTAAAATAGCAGCAAAAAATATTAAAAAGAGCTTTAAGGATTATGCAATATATTTTTTAACATTAACTTTTGCAGTTTGCATATTTTATTGTTTCAATTCATTAGATTCACAAATGGCAATTGCAAAAATGAATACAGTTCAAACATCATATATTGAAGTTATGAAAAATTTAATGAGTGGAGTATCAATATTTGTTTCATTTATATTGGCAGGACTAATTATATATGCTACTAACTTCTTAATAAAAAATAGGAAAAAAGAATTCGGAATATATATGATGCTTGGTATGAGCAAAGGTAAGATATCGTTTATATTACTTATGGAGACATTAATAGTTGGATTTATATCACTTATAGCCGGATTATTATTAGGTTTAGTATTATCACAAGGATTATCGTTATTAACAGTAAAAATGTTTTTAGTTGAACTGTCAAAATATAAATTTGTAATTTCAAGTGAAGCGATTTTAAAGTCAATAACTTACTTTGGATTAATTTATATTATAGTTGTTATATTTAATATTATAGTAATTTCAAAATATAAGCTTATAGATTTAATAAACTCATCTAAAAAAAGCGAAAAGATTAAAGTAAGGAATGCAATAGTGTCATGGGTAATTCTTGTTTTAGCTATAGTAATTTTAATAATCGCTTATTATTTTGCCACAGTTACTAATTTAGATTTTACTGATCCAAGATTTATGACATCAGTTTTATTAGGCATTATAGGAACAGTAGGATTTTTCTTTGGTCTTTCATCAGTATTATTATCAATATTGAAGAAAAATGAAAATGCATATTTTAATAACCTTAATACTTTTACAGTAAGACAAATAACAAGTAAATTTAATACCAATTTTATATCAATGACAGTTATTTGTTTAATGCTGTTTATAACTATAGGCATATTAACATCAGGATTTAGTATGAAAAAATCTTTTGAAACTAGCATAAAGGATTATACACCTTTTGATTTGTCTTTTTCCTTAAGAAAGGATAATGAAGTAAGTAATATTTCTATTGAAGAAGCTTTAGGGAATTGTGGTGTTATTTTAGATGATAGTACTAAGTATATAACAATGAATATATATTCTATAGATTTTGCTTTAAAAAGTATATTAGGACAATATACTGATACAGGTTCAGAGCTTATAAACTTCAATCCAATATTTGAAAAAACACAAGCTATATCAATTTCAGATTTAAATAAAAATAGAGAGCTACTTGGAGAAGAAACCTTGGATTTAAAAGATGATGAAGTTTATTTATCATCAAACTACGATAATCTTATTCCAACTATAGAGAGATTTTTTAAGGAGAATAATGAATTTAGTATAGATAATAAAACTTATAAAATTAAGGAGAAAAAGGTTTTACAAGATTCCTTAGCAACATCAGGAGCTAGTAATAATATATTTTCTTTAATTCTTCCGGATTCATTTTTTAATAATTTAGTACCGGTGTATGAATATATTAATATCAATTATGTAGGCGCAAATAAAGAAGAAAAGAAGAAGCAAGTAGACACACTATTAGAAAAATATATAAATGTAGAGAATACAGGTTTAGGTGATGAAATTAAATTATCAGCAATGACTAGGGAAATTGCTTATGATGCTAATACTGGTATGTCAACAATAATACTTTTTGTTTCAATTTATATTGGAATAGTATTTTTACTTGCAAGTGCAGCAGTTTTAGCACTTCAACAATTATCACAATGTAATGAATCTGTTGATAGGTATGAGGCATTAAAGAAAATTGGAGCACCAAGTAGTCAAATTAATAAGAGTATTTTAAGTGAAGTTAGTACTTTCTTTATGTTACCTCTATCACTTGCAATAGTACATTCTATTGTAGGAATAAACATAGTCGAGAAATACTTAAAAACATTTGGAAATTATGATATATTACTTTCGGCATTAATAACAGCATTAATATTTGTAGTAGTTTATGGTGGATATTTTTATGCTACATACATTGGATATAAGAATGTTATAGATAATTAAATAACTAAATTTATGAAACTATCTCAATATAAATGGGATAGTTTTATTTAGTTTATTGATACATTAAATAGTTTTATAATAATGTTATTTTAAAATATATACAGTACTTACTAAAAAGATAAATTTTTTTAGTAATTTTGATAGAAAATATATATTTTAAGCTAATTAATAAGTGTAAGGTCTTACAGAAAGGAGAAGTTCATGAGAGTAAATGAAAAGAACTTTATAAAGTATTTAAATAAAAAGAATGAAAAGGCTTTAGATTATGTTATTGATACTTATGGTGCTTTAATTAAAGCTATTGTAAATAAGCACTTATATAACTTAAAAGATTATCAAGATGAATGTATTAATGATATTTTATTAGCTATTTGGAACGGTATTGACAAGTTTGATAATGAAAAAGGAAACTTTAAAATTTGGTTGGCAGCAGTAGCTAAATATAAATGTATAGGATACCAGAGGAAATACTTAAATTTAAATTTAATTCATGAAGAATTAGAAAGTATTGAACTTAAAGGAGAAGATAATATAGCAAAATCTATTGAGGAAAATGAACTTAAAAACGAAATAGATTCTTTGTTAAATGCACTTAAGCCAAAGGATAAGGAGATATTTATAAGATATTATATAAATGAAGAAAAGATAAGGGATATTGCTGAAGAAATCAATATAAATGAAGAGGTTATTTATAATCGGATTTCTAGAGGTAAGAAAAGGATTAAGACTATTTTTGGAAATAGATAAGGAGTGAATTATATGAAGGATTCATTAGAGTATTTAAATGATGTAGAAATAGATTTAACTGAATATGATGAGCAGCCATTAAATGATATAGAGAAGCAAAAAATGAAGAGGAACTTTAGAGAGTCTTTAGGGAAAAAGAAGACAAGCAATTCTAAAAAGTTGGCATTAAAGGCAAGTACAATAATAGCATTATTAGCTGTAGGAGTAGTAAGCTTTGGAGTATGTTTTCCAACATATGCAGATAAGATTCCTGGATTAAAGGAGGTAATATTATTTTTAAACAGAAATAATGATATAGATGGATATGAAGAAGTTTCTACACCTATTATGAGTACTACAAAAAGTGATGTCTATGAGGTAAATATAGAGAGTGCTTATTATAATAAAAGAGAATTAACTATTTTTTATAATGTTACTGGCGATAAAAAGTTAAATCAAACTAATCAATATTACTTTGATATAAATTTAGACTTAGAAAACCCATCTTCCTATGAATATAGTTTAGAGTATGGTGAGTTTATAGATGAATATACTTATGCTGGAATGATGACTATATATATTAGACCACATGATGGAAGTGAGTTGCCAGAAGTCTTAAATTGTAAAGTTGATTTTACAAAGCTTTATACAGATTATACAATGAATAATTTTATAGAATTAGAAAAAGAACCAATAGAATTATCCTTAGATAGCAGTAATATAAAAGTTAAGGAATATCAAATAAATAAAAAAATAGTATTTAATGATAATAGTATTGAAGTTATTAAGGTGGAAGAATATCCTACAGGAATATTTATTGAAACTAAGAATAATAACATTAATGTTAATGAAGATTTAAATTATATTCTTTGGGATAATAATAAAGGTGAATTAATAGGAGTAGCTGGAAGAGATACAGAAAATAGCACAATGTCAATGCAACATAGATTACCGGGTGAAAGTAGTGAAGTTTATCTTATTCCATATGTGTATAGTTATGATAAAGCGAGTGAAGTCAAGGAAAGGGATAAGGAATTAATATCCTTAGAAAAGAGCAGATATGATTTAGGTAAAGAAGGAACCACTGAAATATTAGATATTTGTGATAAAGATGATAAGACATTTATGAAGGTGAGAACAACAGGCATTCAATCAAGAATAGATTTTTACTTAAAGGGAGATGAGCAAGATGAATACCATGCTCCAATTTATGTAGAGAATAAAAATATACTAGGTGTATTAGATGTGGAAGCAACTTATGTATTTAATAAATTAGATAAAAGTAAAAACTATTATATTGAAAAATTTTGGGCTCCATTTACTTTATTAGAAGATCAAATTATTAAAATTAAATAGTTATTATAAAATGGAGGTAATACAAGTGTTACTTCCATTTTATTTTAAATGCAAAAGTATAATTATTACTTATAAGTTAAGCTCAGAAAAAGGAATTACATCCTTAGGATTATTAGTATGATCACCAATGAATTTTTCCATCCAAATCATATCATGCCATTGTCCAAACTTATAACCACATTTAGTAAAGTGAGCAACAGTCTTATATCCAAACTTTTTATGAAAATCTTCACTTTTTTCATTAGGATAAGCAATGCAAGCATTAACATTGATAATATTTTGAAGCTTAAGGTATTTTTCTAATTCTTTATAAAGTAAAGTACCAACTCCGTGTCTTGAACCACCATTTTTTACATAAATAGAAGTTTCAACAGCCCAATTGTAAGCTTGTCTGCTTTTAAATTCACCTGCATAAGCATATCCATAAATCCCATCTTCATTTTCAGCTATTAGATAAGGATATTTTTTTAAAGTATTTTTAATTCTTCCAGAGAATTCTTCAATAGAGAGTACATCATATTCAAATGTTATTGCTGTATTTTCTACATAATATTTATAGATATTTAGAAGTTCTTTTGCATCGTCAGATGTTGCTATTCTTATATTCATTTTTACACCCCAATTTTATAAAATATTTAATATTACATTAGCATATTTTAACTTAAGCTTTCAATAAAATATATATTTTAAATTAGAGAAAACTCATTTCAGGTAGTTTTAATAATATCTTAAGAAATATGAAAGTTATAATTAAATATTTGAGTTTATACTAAAGTTAGTAAAAAAATAATAGGCCAGAGGGGGCAGAAGTATATGATGAAAAGTTATTTACTAGCAATAGTATTATCAATGATTTTATTAACAGTTCTAAATAGATTTTTAAGCGAAAAAAATAAATGTGAAAATAAAATAAAATGGCAGCATTATTTATTTGGATATATATTTATGTTTTATCTTGTAGTTTCATTAAAGGATATTGTAGGATTTCCAGCATTAAGTGATATGGAGGGGAAAATAATTGCAGGAGGATCTATATTTCAGCCGGTTTTGAATCTTATACCATTTAGTACAGGAATTCATATTTCATCTATACTTAATATAATATTTTTTGTTCCATTTGGATTATTATTGCCTACATTATGGCAAAGATTTAGAAAATTTTTACCTACTGTATTTTTAGGATTTTTATTTTCGTTAATTATAGAAGTAGGACAATTATTTACTATTAGGGCAACTGATGTTGATGACTTAATAATGAATACTTTAGGAACTATTTTAGGATTTATTTTATTTAAGATATTAAGCATTATATTTAAGAAGCTTTCAAGTAAAACAATTATTGAAAGTACTAATAAAAAATATTCACTTACTAAGTATGGGCCTTATTTATATATCACAATTGCAGTGATAAGTACATTTTTAAGTTAAAAAATTAAATTCTAATATTATACTATTAGGATTAGAGTATAAAATAATAGAGACTATATCAAATTTTGGGGTGTGTAAATTAATTTGATATAGTCTCTGTTTTATTTAAGAAAATTAGACTACTTACAGTCGTTGAGTACACTAAAGTGTACCTTTAACTATCCAAATTGAAAATTTGGATTCTCACTTATCTTACAACTATATTTACAAGTCTTCCTTTGATAACAATAACTTTAACTATAGTTTTTCCTTCTGTAGCAGCTACAATTGCTTCATTAGCTAAAGCTGCAGCTTTAATTCCTTCTTCATTTAAGTCAGAAGCAACGTTAATTCTGTTTTTGATTTTACCATTAACTTGGATAGCTATTTCAATTTCATCTTTAACAAGAGCCTTAGGATCAAATGTTGGCCAAGCTTCGTTAAATACTGAATACTTACCAGTTAATAATGACCATTGTTCTTCAGCAAAGTGAGGAGCAAATGGAGATAAAATCTTAATAAAGCTTTCACATACAGTTCTTAAGAATGCTAAGTTTTTAGTTTCTTCTTGAACATATTTTGATAAAGCATTTATGAATTCCATCATTCTAGCTATAGCAGTGTTAAATTGCATTTTATCTGCATCTTCAGTAACACCTTTAATAGCGTTATTTAACCAGAAGTTTAATTCCTTTTCAGCTTTATCCATAGTATCTTTATTGTTAGTACCAGCTTCGATAGCTTCTCTACAGATAGTTAAGTATCTTTCAATTCTATCTACGAACCTAGCAACAGACTTAATACCATCATCACTCCAAGCTCCACCTTCAACATAAGCGAAACCAAACATTAAGTACATTCTAAATACGTCTGCACCATATTCTTGGATATAATCATCTGGAGAGATAGTATTTCCTTTAGACTTAGACATCTTTAATCCGTCTGGTCCTAAGATAAGTCCTTGGTGAGTTAAGCTCTTGAATGGTTCATCGAAGCTTAAGTAACCCATATCTCTTAAAGCCTTAGTTATGAATCTTGCATATAATAAATGCATACAAGCATGTTCTGGTCCACCAACATATTTGTCAACTGGAAGCATCTTATCTACTTTTTCTTTATCAAATGCAATTTCAGTATTTTTATTATCTACATATCTCATTTGGTACCAAGAAGAGCAAACGAATGTATCTAAAGTATCACATTCTCTCTTAGCTGGTTTTCCACAACAAGGACAAGTAGTATTAATGAATTCCTCACATTTAGCAAGTGGTGACTTACCATCTGGAGCAAATTCAACGTTATATGGTAATTCAACTGGAAGATCTTTTTCTGGAACTGGAACAGCACCACAATCTTCACAGTAGATTATTGGAATTGGAGCACCCCAATATCTTTGTCTTGAAACTAACCAGTCTCTTAATCTGTAATTAACCTTAGCAGAACCTACACCATCTTTAGCTAGTTTTTCAACAATAGCTTCTTTAGCTTGCTCTGTAGTTAATCCATCAAATTCTCCAGAGTTAATTAAAACTCCATATTCACAATATGGTAATTCAACTTCTCCACCTTTTTTGCTAGTTATAACTTGATCTATTGGTAAGTTAAACTTAGTTGCAAAAGCAAAGTCTCTTTCATCGTGAGCTGGAACAGCCATAACAGCACCAGTACCATAAGTTGCAAGAACATAGTCTCCAACCCAAACTGGAACTTCTTTACCGTTTATAGGGTTTATAGCATATGAACCAGTGAATACACCAGTTTTTTCTCTTGTAAGAGATTGTCTTTCTATATCAGATTGCTTTTTAGCAGCTTCTTTATATTCTTCTACAGCAGCCTTATTATCAGCAGTAGTTAATTCATCTACTAATGGATTTTCAGGAGCTAAAACAACATAAGTAACACCATTTAAAGTATCAACTCTTGTTGTGAATACATCAAACTTAATGTCTGAACCTTTAACTTTAAAGTTAACTTCAGCACCAGTAGATTTACCAATCCAGTGTTTTTGCATAGCAACTGTTTTTTCAGGCCAATCTAAAGTATCTAGTTTTTCTAATAGTTCATCAGCATATTCTGTAATTTTGAAGAACCATTGAGTTAAGTCCTTTTTAGTAACTTCAGTTGAACATCTTTCACAAGTGCCATCAACAACTTGCTCATTAGCTAAAACTGTGTTACAAGATGGACACCAGTTTACAGGAGCTTTCTTTCTGTAAGCTAAGTTATTCTTTAATAATTGTAAGAATACCCATTGAGTCCATTTATAATATTCTGGAGTACAAGTTATAACTTCATTTTCCCAGTTAAACATAGCACCCATAGCTTTTAGTTGTTCTTCCATAGTTTTAATATTCTTTTCAGTAGAATCCCATGGATGAATTCCAGTTTTAATTGCAAAGTTTTCTGCAGGTAATCCAAAGGCATCAAATCCCATTGGTTGGAATACATTATATCCTTGCATTTTCTTTAATCTTGCCCATGAATCAACAGGTCCATAGTTAAACCAGTGACCAGCATGTAATTGGCTTCCTGATGGATAAGAGAACATTTCTAAAACATAAAGTTTTTCGCCCTCTGCATCTGGATTAAATTTGTAAAGTTCAGTTTCTTCCCACTTCTTTTGCCACTTTTTATCAACGGCAGTTCCGTAGTTACTCATAGTTAAAAACCTCCTTAGGTAAATTGAGAACAAGTTATTTCAATTGTGAATTTATGTTTTAAAGTTTGATTTTAAATTCCACATTTAATAATTGTTCCCTAAATTTATAAAAATATATAAAAAAAGCCTTTCATCTCAATTAAGAGACGAAAAGCTAAATTCGCGGTACCACTCTTATTAGAGTTAGTAGTTAGAAGTTAGTGGTTAGTTTATAAAATCAGCAAAGCCGATTTGGATTAAACTTGTTACTTGTCACTTATCACTTGTCACTGACTAAACTCTCACTCAAATCCGTAACGGGGACTCCGTACTTGCTTTTAACAAGTAAGCTCCAAGGCAAGTTCCTATACATGTATCACTGTTTTTCAGCAACCAACAGCTCTCTAAAGACTACAAGGTTATAGTACTACTCCTTTTCAATGCAATATAATTTATTAATAATATTTTAAAAAAACTCTTGCAATTCCCTGTAGAATGACGTATAGTATATGAGACAAATGACGAAAAATTTAGGAGGATATATAGAATGAGTAAAGAAAAAGTAGTTTTAGCCTATTCAGGTGGTCTTGACACTACCGCAATCATCCCTTGGTTAAAAGAAACATATGATTTTGACGTAGTATGCTGCTGCGTTGACTGTGGACAGGGCGAGGAGCTTGATGGATTAGAAGAACGTGCCCTCTACTCCGGTGCTTCTAAATTATATATTGAAGATATCACCGATGATTTCTGTGAGAACTACATCATGCCATGTGTACAGGCAGATGCTGTATATGAGAACAAATACCTTCTTGGAACTTCCATGGCTCGTCCGGGAATCGCTGCCAAGTTAGTAGAAGTTGCCCGTAAAGAGAACGCTGTTGCTATCTGCCACGGTGCTACTGGTAAAGGTAACGACCAGATTCGTTTCGAACTTGGTATCAAAGCTTTAGCTCCTGACTTAAAGATCATCGCTCCATGGCGTGATGACAAATGGCAGATGGATTCTCGTGAAGCAGAGATTGAATACTGTAAAGCACATGATATTCACCTTCCATTCTCTGTAGATAACAGCTACAGCCGCGACCGTAACTTATGGCATATCAGCCACGAAGGTCTTGAACTTGAAGATCCTGCCTGCGAACCAAACTACGACCATTTATTAGTATTAGGTGTTTCTCCTGAGAAAGCTCCAGATGAACCAGAATACCTTACAATGACATTT
>OLNY01002887.1_pt1 | contig 11501 bp, 7 predicted proteins | sample 1671981 | NCBI WGS metagenome assembly OLNY01 (sample SAMEA3136632, study PRJEB25190) | human gut metagenome | biome: human gut; feature: human-associated habitat; material: faeces | place: Austria | collected 2013 | reverse complement strand
TTCCGTATTCTTCCATACAAATAAATCCTCCATTACATTCTAATTTCTTTATCTTGATGTACGAAGTCAAAAGGTCAAATTATATCAAAAGAGCAGCCACATCTGGTAGCTGCTCCCTCATAATCTTAATTGTATAACAATATATCTTTTCAAAAATCTATATATAAATCAGGAAAAGGCACACTGTAAACCATTCGGATTATAATTTTGTTACGTTAACAGCCTGAGGTCCCTTAGCGCCTTCTGTTACATCAAACTCTACTTCTGCGCCTTCCTCTAAAGACTTGAAACCTTCCATATTAAGTCCTGAATAATGTACGAAAACATCCTTTCCTGACTCATCACTGATAAAGCCGTAACCCTTCTGGTTATTGAACCACTTTACTGTACCCTTCATTACAAGTACCTCCAAATAAAATATATGGTGATAACACCTTTTTCATATTAACATTTTAAAGTGTTAGTGTCAATTTATTTGCCATAAAATCAATGTAAATCAATGTAAATCAATGTAAAATCAGTGTACTTATAGTTAAACAGTCCACCTGTTAAGATGTTACAGATTAATTTCATACATTTATTCTACCTTGTATGTTATTCTGCCAAGTTCAATCTTATCTTCACCACTCTGTACCACCGAAACCTCATCCTTTGACACAACATTTTTCTTTGGTACCTTTATCAGATTACCGCTTATAATCTCGCAGTCAACTTCCTTATCATTGATAAGAACCTTGCTGAAATCATTAAAATTGTTACCACTTATACATATATAATCTTTATAGTTATATACCTGGTCTATGGTAATATCTTCTATACCCATCTTAAGATCAGTTGCAACATATGGCACTTCACCATTATATATCTGTTTATCTCCATATAATATATCATATTCGAGTATTTTAAGCTTCTTAAGATAATCCTCATCTTCATGCTTTGTCTGATGGAACTTCATAATATAACCTTGTGATATTCCAAGACGTTCAAACACCGCTGCTGATAACTGATATGCCTGAAGATCCATATCAATCTTCTCCATATCAAAGTTCGACCATATGAAATATTCCGTCTGATATATATCTGCATTTTCCATTGTATCATTTGTAAAACTAAATGTTGGCAGATGATCACCATACATAACCAGTACCACATCCTCCGGATAATCTGCCAGCTTATCAGTCAGCTCTTTGACAAAATCATCCATCTCATGGATCTGATTTACATAATACTCCCACTTATTGTTCAGCTCGTCCGTAGGGGCCCCGGAAACTGTGATCTCCGGATTTTCCAGCACCGGTTCTGAAGGGTAATCTCCATGTCCCTGTACGGAAATAGTATATACATAATCAGGTCCTTCTGTGGAATCCAGACACTTGACGATCTCATCGGTGAGGACACTGTCCTTGGTCCAGCCCAACGGGTTCTTCTGGTTTTCATCCTTCATGTACTCTGCCGAAGTAAAGGTATCAAATCCCAGATTCGGGAAAATGCTTCTTCTTCCGTAGAAATTCGCCTCATTGTTATGTACTGCATGGGCAGTATAGCCCAGATTCTTCAGAACATACGGCGCGCTCTCACATGTAGTTTCCTTAAGGATACTCTTGTAAGGATATTCTCCCGGTCCAAAATAATGAAGGCTCATTCCAGTAATGGATTCAAACTCAGTATTTGCGGTTCCGGCTCCTACGGAAGGTACCTTATAATATCCGGAGGAATACTCCTTCATCAGCTTTCTGAAATTCGGAATAGGATCTTCTGACAGCTCCAGATAATTTACCAGCGTAGGATCAAAAAAGGACTCCAGCTGTAAAAACAGAATATTCGGATGACTGCCTTCTTTCGTTTCCGGAAGATTTTCTTCCGACTTCTCGATCCTTTTGATCTCGCTTTTGGAATAGTCTCTCGGGGCACTTATTCCGGTATTAAAGATCGTCGTTGCCAGACAGTAAGGATATCCGTAATCCTCATAAGCTATGGCAATGTTTCCAAAATAATTGGAAAGAACTCTTTTTTCCAGAGCAAGCTGTGTGATTCCTCCAAATGCAAGAACCCCGACCAGGACCAACGGAATATTTACCTTATATTTCAGCTTGCCTCTGTACTTCGGCGATCTTATCAGGATGATCAGAAGAATCAGAACTGCAATCCCCAGAAGAACTGCACCTATGGTCATCTGGGTATGGGTCAGATATTTTTTTGCAATACTGAGACCATCTGTCAGATTCTTCACATCCGGTCCTGTAAACGGTGTGACACGGTTGAGAAGAAGCACACCGTTTACGATTCCCAGAAACAGCCATAAGCTGCCCACAAATATACGCCAGAAAATTCTCTTTCGGAAGAGATAAACAATCAGCATCGTTGTAAAGATAAACGCTGCATTATAAGCAAATACAAGCGGCTTTGTAGTCATGTAGGTCCACGCCTCTGTGAACGAGTGCCTGCATATGGCCTCGATCACAAAGTACAGGACTGCACAGCCCAGAGCCTGAAGTATCAGCGAAATCTTATTGAAAAAGTTACACCACTTCATTAAAACACTCCTTCGTTATTTCACCATCTGTGTTAACTGCAGGTTCACTTTCTCTTTCATCTCTTTGTATTTCTCAAGTTTCTCCTTCTCTGCCTCTACCTTGGCTGCTGGTGCCTTGTTCACAAAATTCGGATTGTTCAGCATTCCCTCGCAGCGTGCGATCTCTTTTGTAAGACGCTCCTGCTCTTTTGTGAGACGTTCGATCTCCTTTTCACGGTCGATCAGATCCTCCAGCGGCAGATAAACCACACCGTCTGCCACAACGATGGATACCGCATCCTCACCGATTCCGCTCTTATCCTGCTGTACGTGGATCTCTTTTGCAAACGCAAGGTTTGTAAAGGATCTCTTGCAGGACTCAAAACGTGCACAGCTCTCAGCGTCCTTGCCTACGATGTAGATATTTGTCTTTCTGTTCTGTGGTACGTTCATCTCGTTTCTGGTGTTACGGATTCCACGTACAACTTCCTGGAAGCTTGCAACTGCTTTCTCAGCATCTGCAAAGTTCATCTCATCTTTGTATACCGGCCAGTCAGAGATCATAATGGACTCTTCCTCAGGAAGCAGTGTGCAGTAGATCTCCTCTGTGATAAACGGCATGAACGGATGAAGAAGCTTCAGTCCCTGTGTCAGTGCAGTGCGAAGTGTCCACAGTGCATCGTTTGCTGCTGCCGGGTTCTCCTCTGCCTTCCACAGTCTTACTTTGGCCATCTCGATATACCAGTCACAGAGCTCATCCCACAGGAAGTCATAAACTTTCTGTACAGCGATTCCAAGCTCATATTTATCCATGTTCTCGGTAACATCGCGGATCACGGTGTTCAGTCTGGAAAGGATCCATTTATCCTCGTTGCAAAGAGCGTTCAGGTCTTCCGGCTCTGTTACGGTCTTTCCTTCCAGGTTCATCATAATGAAACGGGATGCATTCCAGATCTTGTTTGCAAAGTTACGGCTGGACTCTACACGCTCCCAGTAGAAACGCATGTCATTTCCAGGTGCATTACCTGTCATCAGAGTCAGACGAAGTGCATCTGCACCGTATTTATCGATAACTTCCAGCGGATCGATACCGTTTCCAAGGGATTTACTCATCTTACGTCCTTGGGAGTCACGTACCAGGCCGTGGATCAGTACATGGTGGAACGGAGTCTCACCGGTCTGCTCCAGTGCGGAAAATACCATACGGATAACCCAGAAGAAGATGATATCATATCCGGTTACCAGAACATCTGTCGGATAGAAGTACTCAAGCTCCGGTGTCTTATCCGGCCATCCAAGCGTGGAGAATGGCCACAGTGCGGAACTGAACCAGGTATCCAGAGTGTCCTCATCCTGGTGCATATGTGTGCATCCGCATTTCGGGCACTTCTCAGGCATTTCTCTTGCAACAACCATCTCACCGCACTCATCGCAGTAATAAGCCGGGATTCTGTGTCCCCACCAGAGCTGACGGGAAATACACCAATCACGAATGTTCTCCAGCCAATGCAGGTAAGTTTTGTCAAAACGTGCCGGAACAAACTGAAGATTTCCGTCGTCCAGAGTCTTGATGGCAGCTTTTGCCATTTCATCCATTTTTACAAACCACTGTGGTTTGATCATTGGCTCTACGGTTGTACCGCAGCGATCATGGGTACCAACGCTGTGACTGTGCGGAACAACTTTTACAAGGAGTCCCTGCTCTTTCAGGTCTTCTACCATGGCCTTACGTGCCTCGTAACGGTCCATACCTGCATATTTTCCGCCAAGGCTGTTGATAGTCGCATCATCGTTAAGGATATTGATTTCCTCAAGATTATGGCGGCGTCCAACCTCGAAGTCATTGGGGTCATGTGCCGGTGTAATCTTAACGCAGCCTGTTCCGAATTCCTTGTCAACATACTCATCGGCAATAACCGGGATCTCTCTGTCTGTAAGAGGAAGTTTCAGCATCTTGCCTACAAGATCTTTATATCTCTCATCCTCCGGGTTTACAGCAACTGCTGTATCGCCGAGAAGTGTCTCCGGACGAGTGGTCGCGATCTCAACGAAACGTCCTTCCTCACCTACGATCGGATAATTGATGTGCCAGAAATATCCATCCTGGTCCTCATGTACAACCTCTGCATCGGAAATAGAAGTCTGGCATACCGGACACCAGTTGATGATCCTGGAACCTTTGTAAATATATCCTTTTTCATAGAGACGGATAAATACCTCCTGAACAGCCTTGGAGCAGCCTTCATCCATGGTAAAGCGCTCGCGCTCCCAGTCTGCAGATGCACCCAGTTTTTTCAGCTGGTTGATGATCTTTCCGCCGTACTCTTCTTTCCATGCCCAGGCATGTTTCATAAATTCCTCGCGGCCGATCTCGTTCTTGTCGATACCTTCTTTACGAAGTTTCTCTGTTACCTTAACCTCTGTAGCGATGGCTGCATGGTCTGTTCCCGGCTGCCAGAGAGCCTCATAACCCTGCATTCTCTTGAAACGGATCAGGATATCCTGCATGGTCTCATCCAGTGCATGGCCCATATGCAGCTGTCCGGTTACATTGGGCGGCGGCATTACGATTGTGAAAGGTTTTTTGTCCGGATTTACTTTTGCATGGAAGTATCCGTTGTCCATCCATTTTTTGTACAGACGATCCTCAATACCCTTGGGATCATAAGTCTTTGCAAGTTCTTTGCTCATGTTTTCCTCCTGAATCTTTCTTGGGATCAAGCTGTCTTTTTGGGGCAGCTCTTTCTGATTATGGAAGCTTTAAAATGCTCCTGTTTTCTGCAAGAAAAAAGCACGCCCTCCACACCAAAGCTAACAACTCCTGTGCGAAGGGCGATCATTCTCGCGGTACCACCTTCATTATCCGGGAAAACTATCTTATCTGTTATTCCCGTCTATCTCTTATCCCTTAACGCGGGGTACGTGAAAACCTACGCAGCAGCTTCTGTGTCTGTTCTTATAGCACTCCCAGAAATTATTGCCTTCAGTCTCCCGGCTCCTAAGCTACCTTCTGCAGTCTTCCATCTGAAAATGCCTTCCAGCCTGCGCTCCTTCTGCGTCCGTGCATCTCTCTCTGTCAGCGTATTCCTGCATACTCCTCTTATTCAACGCCTTTACCATGTTCCTACTATAATGAAATTTTCTTTTTTTGTCAAGACGGAGGCCTGCATTTCCGGGGATTTCACATATTTCCCTGTATGCAGGCCTTCTTCTCATTTCCGTATTTTATTCTACGCTTTTCAGCGACTCTACCATGTCAATCTTTTTCAGTTTGAAATGCATCACCATATTTACAAACATGGAGAATCCGAAGGTAATGAGCCCACTGTAGACAAAGCTTATTGGCTTGATATTTCTTCCGAACATCACCGCATCTACCTCAACGGTTGTGATCACATACCGGTGGAGGAAGATTCCGAACACTGCGCCTGCCAGAATCCCTATGAAGGACAGCAGGACATTTTCCCTGAATACATACTGGGAAACTTCGCCATCATAAAATCCCAGGACCTTCAATGTTGCAAGCTCTCTCTGACGCTCTGTGATATTGATGTTGTTCAGATTATACAGTACCACAAATGCCAGCATTCCGGCAGAAATGATCAGGACCCAGATCACCGCTCCGAGGGATCCCAGCATTCGCTCTACCTGACCTGCTGTGCTGCTTGTATAGCTGATACTTAAAGCTGCCGGATATTTCAGGATCGCATTTCCAAGAGTTTCCAGATCACTCTCTGCATCCTCTTTCATAGTATATACTGTACTTGAATATTCCGGTTTCTCTCCGAATGTTTTTTCATAGCAGGGTGGGGTCATGTAAACGTAATGTCCCATATAGTTCTCCGTGACAGCAGTGATCTTTACTTTATATTTTCTGTTGTCTTTCTCCAGGGTAATCTCGTCTCCTGTTTTCACACCGATAAGAGAAGCCGTTTTTTCACAGATCACCGCTCCATCATCGGTAAGCTCATACTGCTCGTGGGACTTTCTGTCACGTAACGTTACATCCTCTTTAAAATTTTCCGTATTTTCCGGAACATACACATAGATACTGACACTTCCCTTTTCTTTTGGTGCCGTCATCTTGGTGAGCTGCACACGGGTATAGTGATCGATCTCGCTGTTTCCGTCCAGGAATTTCAGAAGATCCTTTTCCTGGCTGTCTGTGGCATCCTCATCATTGATCACCATGGCATCATAGTGCTGGATCTGGTCATATTGGAGAATCGCAATATCCATAATGGAGTCATAAAGTCCGAATCCTACAAGCATCAGTCCCATGCTTCCTGCAATTCCGAAAATGGTCATAAAAAGACGCTTTTTATAACGGAAAAGATTTCGCATGGACGATTTCCAGGAAAAGCTCAGATGCTTCCAGATAAAGCTAATCCGTTCAATAAGGATCCGTTTTCCTTCTTTCGGTGCAGGCGGACGCATCAGAGATGCCGGTGTTTCTGCCAGGGTCTTTGCGCAGGAAAACAGTGTAGCGCCCATAGTACAGATCACCGCTGCCCCGGAAGCGATCAGTGCATATTGTAACTCATAATCCAACTGCATGTGATCGCCAATATTCCAGTACATGATTCCATACGCCTGGATAATGATAAACGGAAGAACCTTTTCTCCGAAAAGTACTCCTGCGATACTTCCGCCTACTGTAGCCAGAAATGCGTAGCTGAGATACTTGGATGCAATGGATGCTTTTCCGTATCCCAGCGCTTTCATGGTTCCGATCTGGGTTCGCTGTTCCTCCACCATTCGTGTCATCGTGGTAAGACTGATCAGAGCCGCTACAAGGAAGAATATCATCGGGAAAACCTTTCCGATGTTTTTCAGTCGCTCTGCGTTATCACCAAAATCCGAATATTCCGGAAGGTCATTGCGGTCTGAGAGGATCCATTCCGGTGTTTCAATATCATCCACCTCTTTCTGGGCATCCTCGATCTTCTGCTGGGCTTCCGCAATTTTGTCATCGGCTTCTTTTTTGCCGTCCTGATATTCTTTCTTTCCATCGGAAAGCTTCTTTTTGGCGTCCTCCAGGTCTTTTTTGGCGTCTTTTAATTTCTGTTCATTTTCCCGGATCTCTTTTTCACCATCCAGAAGCTTCTGTTCATTTGCATCCAGTTCTGCCTGACTGCTGGTAAGCTTTTCTGTATTGGCCTGGATCTCTGCCTGACCGGCATTTAACTGGGCCTGTTTTTCCTCCAGCTGCTGCCGCCCTGAGCTGAGCTGGGCTCTGGCCGAATCCAGCTGGCTCTGGCCATCATCCAGAGTTGCCTGGTTTGCCGCAATTTCTTCTTTTGCCGCGGAAAGCTCTGCTTTCTTTGTTTCCAGTTCTTTTTTCCCTTTATCCAGTTCTTCCTGGCCTTCGTTCAGCTGTGCCTCTGTCCTGGAAAGTGTCTCTTCCTGTTCTTTGATCTGGCTGAAGCCCTCATTGATCTGACCAAGGCTGCTCTCCAGTTCAGCTCTTGTCTGGGCCAGCTCTGATTTTTTTGCAGTAAGCTCTGCCTGCGCCCCGTCGATCTGGGCCTGACCGGCATTTATCTGTTCTTCCATTGCACTGATCTGACCATTTAAAGTCTGGATCTGCGTGGAAAGCTCCGCCAGCTCTTCCTCGGTTTTTCCTGCTTCCGCACCGGCGTCATACTGCGCCTGCAGCTCCGCCGCCTGACTGCTTAATGCCTCTTTCTGGCTGGTCAATTCATCCAGCTGTGCCTGCTGCCCGGAAAGGGCTTCTTCACTGGAATTGATCTGGGATTCGCCCTCGGAAACCTGTACAAGTCCTGCCTCACACTGTTCTTTCTGACCGGTGAGAGCAGTCTTTGTTTCTTTGATCGTATTCTTTCCCGTTTCCAACTGTTCTCTTCCACTGTCAAGCTCAGCCTGTTTGCTTTCCAGTGTTTTTTCCGCTTCCCGGAGCTGGGCCTCGCCGTCACTTACCTGCTGTTTTGCGGCAGTCAGCTGTTCATATCCGGCAGTCAGCTCTGACTGCTTCTCATTTATCTGTGCTTCGGAGTCAGCAAGCTGGGATCTGGCAGCATTTAACTGGGACAGACCGTCTTCCACCTGCTGTTTTGCGCTGTTAAGCTGAGACCATCCATCTTCAATCTGTTTTCTTCCGTCAGCAAGCTGCTGTTTTCCATCGGTCAGCTCCTTTTTTGCATCACTGAGCTGCTGTTTTCCATCTTCGTACTCTTTTTTTCCATCCTCATACTTCTTCTGCCCATCATCCAGCTTTTTCTTCGCGTCGCCAAGTTTTTCCTCTGATTCCTTCTTTCCGTCCTCAAGCTCTTTTCTGGCATCATCCAGTTTTTCATTGGCTTCTGCGACGATCTCCTCGTAGCGCAGGCTGCACTGTTCTTTTTCGATACCTTCCACGCGTTTCCGGATCTTTTTGATAAGATTGTCGTAAGCATCGGTATAGCTGATCACATCCCCGGATTCATGAACCATAATATAGATCTGGGTAAAAGCCTCCTGTTCAAAATCCTCTGGAAGAATGTATCCGAAGCCGCTGACCTCACCGGATCCAAGAGTCGTATTTCCTCTGTTAAATGAAATATAAAGAGGGCTGCTCCCGATTCCCACAACTGTATAGGTTGTTTTTTTCAAAAGCTCACTGTCTCCATCCTCACTGACAGATATGGTATCCCCGATTTTATACCCCCGATTCTTTGCAAATGGCTTGTCCAGAAAAATCTCGCCGCTTTTTTCCGGTATCCTTCCTTCATCTGCTGTAAGCAAATTAAAATTGCTGCTGATGGCTTCCAGATGAAGAACCTTCCTGGCATCGTCCTCTCCACTCATAACATCCGTAGAGTAGCTGCCCTCAGCCAGTTCCACACCGTCAATGTCCGATACCGCTTTTACATCACGCTGCGTCAGTCCCAGGGTTCCCTGGATCTTCAGATCCATCAGCTTTGCTGCTTCATAATAAGCATCTCCGGAATATCTCATATCCGGAGAAGACGCCTGGATCCCGGAAAAAAATGCAACACCCAGTGCCACGATCAGAAAGATCGAGATAAAACGTGCTTTACTTTTCCGGATCTCCATCCAGAAATCTTTGTGTAATGCCTTCATTCCGTCACCTACCATTCAATCTCTTCCACTGGTGTGGGATGTGCATTTTCAGTCATCCTGGAAACCTTGCCGTTTTTGATCTTGATCACACGGTCGGCCATAGGTGTCAATGCAGAGTTATGAGTAATGACAATAACCGTCATGCCCCGTTCCCTGCAGGTATCCTGAAGGAGCTTCAGGATTGCCTTGCCGGTCTGATAATCCAACGCTCCTGTAGGTTCATCACAGAGCAGAAGCTTTGGATTCTTCGCCAGCGCTCTGGCTATGGAAACTCTCTGCTGCTCACCGCCGGATAACTGTGCCGGAAAATTGGTCAGTCTCTCCCTCAGCCCTACTTCCTCCAGAACTGTCCTAGCATCCAGAGGATCCTTACAGATCTGAAGAGCAAGCTCCACATTCTCCAATGCAGTCAGATTTGGCACCAGATTATAAAACTGGAATACAAATCCAATATCCTCCCGTCGGTATCCGGTCAGCTGCCGGTCTGTATATTTTGCAATATTTTTTCCATCGATCCAGACATTGCCGGATGTGGCCTTATCCATTCCGCCCAGGATATTCAGCACCGTTGTCTTTCCGGCACCGCTTGGTCCTACCACAACCACAAATTCTCCTTTTTTTATCCGGAAGCTGATCTCATCCACAGCTATGATCTTCACTTCTTTTGAGCCATAGATTTTGGATACATTCTCCAGCTTCACATATTCTTCCGTATGCTCCATTTCCACCCCTCCTCTTTACTCTCTATATGATTTCAGGGGGCTTTTATCTGCCCCCTTTTAATTCTCTCACTCACGTATCACAGCTGTAGAAAAATGTTTTCGGCTGTGATCGAATATTATCAATAACTATATTTATAAGTATATCGGTTCTTAATTCAAAATGCAATTTCTACTTATATTTTACAAAGATTTTTCATTCCTGCGCATTTGTATTTTACATTTCTTTTCTATAATACAGACAAATAAAGGAAATCAATATTATAGCTGACTGTTGCTGACAACAGCAGAAGTATAATTCCAGCAAAACAGGAGGAATGGATTATGTATAAAGTACTGTGGAATCACTTAGATCAAAATTTAAAAAAGGCCCCTGCGCCAGCTGTTTTTCTTGCACTTTTGACAGCTGGATGGAGTGCAGCCGGAATTCTTGCAGGATTACTTGTTTGTCTGGAACTTCAGACAGAACTGATGGTGAAGCTGACTGTGATCTTATGTGCCGGTGGATACGCCGGACTGATTCCCGGTTTCTTCGGTGGGATCTTTTATCTTTACCGAATGGATCTTCGGAAACCTTCTGCGGATCCTGTAGCTGATCTGGCAGCTGAAGCGGAAAAAGCTTCTGCCGATCCTACTTCATTGATCTATTTTCACAATAATTGACAAAAAAGCAGAACTCTGCCTGGTTGTGCAGGGTTCTGCTTTTTTTATTGAATATGTGTATTAAGTTTGATTACTTTCTTATGGAATCCGCAAGCTTTTTTGCTTCTGCTGTCAGTTCTCTTATTTTGTCAAATTCTCCTGCCTTCACAAGATCTCCTTTTACCATCCAGCTTCCGCCGCAGCAGAGGATTTTGTCACAGGAAAGATAGTCCTCAAGGTTTTTCGCATTGATCCCGCCGGTAGGCATAAAACGGATTCCTGTATAAGGAGCTGCCATTGCAGAGCATGACGCTTTGCGTGCTCAGGATGCCATGTACCTTCACCTGGTTTATAATCGTAAACGAATCCTGCTTACGGAAAAAAATTCCTGATGCTGTCCGATCTTCCAGAAGTCTGTCTTCACGGTCTTCAGCAAATACATTTTTATAGAAAAAATAAGCCCTGGAAATTCATCTTTCCAGGGCTTTCTAAGAGGTGCCACCCGGATTTGAACCGGGGATAGAGGTGTTGCAGACCTTTGCCTT
>OLNY01002886.1_pt1 | contig 11503 bp, 8 predicted proteins | sample 1671981 | NCBI WGS metagenome assembly OLNY01 (sample SAMEA3136632, study PRJEB25190) | human gut metagenome | biome: human gut; feature: human-associated habitat; material: faeces | place: Austria | collected 2013 | reverse complement strand
CCGCCCGCGACCTGTTCTATTTCTCAGACGACATCATGAGGATCACGGGCTTTTCCCAGAGCAAGAGCTACAAGATCATCAAGCAGATGAACAAGGAGCTGGAGGCACAAGGCAAGCTGACGTTTGAAGGCCGCGTCAGCAAGCGGTACTTCAACGAGCGGCTGGGCCTGGATGTGGACACCCGGCAGAAGAGCCGGGCATGAGGAGGTAACACGATGGAGAGCACAAGTTTCACCCTGAGCGTCAAGCAGGAAGCGGCACCCCGCCCGAAGCGGAAGGCCAAGAAGCGGGCTGTATGGCCCCATCTGCTGATGCAGGCATTTCTCGCGGCGGTGCTGCTGTACCTGGGTATTATGATTGCCCAGAGTGCGAGCATCCATACAACCGGCGCAGGCAACGTCGTTCTGGCGGCTGCCGTCCTGGTGTTCACAGGCTGGAAGCTCCACGATCTCGGAGCTGATGAATGAGAGGAGGACTCAACATGGCAAAGATGTTTGATGGCAAGAAGGTTTACGACCGGGAGTCGTTCAGCTACGAGCAGGCGAAGATCGGCGACTATGTGACGGAGGAGGTCGTGGACGACGCGATCGACTGCCTGCCGCCCGCATCCATGACCGCCCGCTGTTCCCAGATGGGCGAGCCGATCAGCGATCGCTTCGACCCAGACAACCACTGCTGGCGGGCAACCTACGAAACCTTCACGAAGGTGGCTGAGGACGTCTGGAGGTACTGCGGCGACTGCTTCCGCGGCGAGATCGTCCAGCGCGGCAAGCCGCTCGTCTACGTCGGCAAGGGCCAGAGCTGAGGAGGTGAAGATCATGACGTATTATCCCATCAATGAGGATACCGCCAAGCGTGCGAACGACGCCAACTCGTTCCGCGACTACAAACCCGGCAGCGCGACGGCTGCCTACCGTGCCGAGGTGGACAAGGCCGCTGCCCTGGCTGAGAAGCAGAAGGCCAAGGTTGACCCCATGCACCATGACAAGCTGGAAGGCCTGCTCGATCGGTACGCACACCGGCTCGCGGACTACTACAACGACTACTACCGCAACGAGGCGGCGTGCCCGTCCATCCTCATTACCGGCGGCGCAAATTTCCCGGTTGCGAAGAAGGAAAAGCAGAACGCCCGCCGCGACACCCTGGCGCATGAGTATGCGGACATCCAGGGCTTGCTGCGGAAGATCGAGAGCGTGGGCATGGGCGGTATCAGCGCGGACGACCCGAACGCCATAGAGAAGCTGGAGGAGAAGCTGGCAAGGCTGGAGCGGACGCAGCAGACGATGAAGGACATTAACGCCTATTACCGCAAGCACGGCACCCTGGACGGCTGCACGCTGGCCTCTGAGGAGGTAATCAGGAAGATCAAGGCCGACATGAAGTCGTCCTGGCGGTTCTCGGACAAGCCCTTCGAGTCGTACACCCTGAGCAACCAGAATGCGGAGATCAGGCGGCTGCGTGGCCGTATCGAGGAGCTGCGCAAGCAGAAGACCGAACCGCCTCCGGCAGGCTGGGATTTTGACGGCGGCGAGGTGGTTGTGAACACATCCGCAAACCGGCTCCAGATCATCTTCTACGACAAGCCGGACGACGATTTGCGGCAGGAGCTCAAACAGAACGGTTTTCGCTGGGCTCCGTCTGTCGGTGTGTGGCAGCGGCAGCTCACAAAGAACGCCCTGTATGCGGCCAAGCGAATCGAGGCCCTGGCGCCTGTGGAGAAGTGATTCCCTCTGCCAAAATAATACCAGAAAGAGAGGGACAGCAGCATGGCGATCATGGTAACAAAAAAGCCTCCCGCGTATCTGCGGGAGGCAAGAGTAAAGGCTGGATATGTCAGCCGTGGCACGGCGTCTATCGCGGTTCCGTACTCGCCGGAAACCATCGGGCGGCATGAGCGCGGGGAAGTTGATCTGACCCCGGCGGACGCGGTGGTCTACGCCGAGAGCTACAAGAGCCCGGACATCCTGCTTCGCTACTGCGCGACGTGCCCTGTGGGCTGCAAGATGGGCTGGACGGCGGCGGACATTCCGCTTCCCCATGCAACGCTGCGCATCCGGCGGCTGATCGTGGAAGCGCAGGCAGTGGCCGACCGGCTGGAAGAGATCGCCTTCGACGGCGCGATCGACGAGTCGGAGCGCAGGGACTTCGAGGAGGCATTGCGGTTCCTGCGGCAGCTTGAAGCGAGCATCAACGACATCATCCTCATAGGCCTGGGAAAAAGAGAAGGCACCTCTCGCCAAATGCCTGAACGAGAAGTGCCCGATAACTAACCGATGTCATATTATCACACCCAGGCTCTTTTGTCAAGAGAAAGGAGCAAATATGAACTACGAGAGCGTACTCCAACTTAACAAGTACCCGACAGATCGGTATAACGTCCTGGTGCCGGTCACTACGATGCAGGCGGCGTCCAACCTCCAACGCATCGTCGTTTCCGAGGTGCAGCTGGACACCAGGCAGGACAACACGAACCGCGGGCCCAGCAAGGACATCTATTTTGAAAAGTCCAGCGGCGCGTTTGCGATCACGAAGGTGGGCGGCATGAAGCTGGCCGCTGCCGCGAATATCAGCATCGTGGACACGACCCCTGGCAGAACGGAAGGCTGCCAGCGGTGCATCGAAATGGCCCGCGCCTCTGGCAAGCCCAGAGTATGCGGCAACTGCGAGCACGTCCACGACGTCGCCGTTACCGTCACCATCCGCGTGCCTGAGCCGTCCGGCGGCTTCCGGCTGATGAAGGCCACGAAAGAGATCGACTGCACCCTGGAGGCTGCCTCCATGAAGGACGGCGCAACCGGGCAGCAGTACAGGAGGTTCCTGCCGCACCGCACCGCGATGGCGGAGAGCAAAGCCTTCATGCGTGCTATCCGCGCCGCCCTGGGGCTGGCCGGTACATACAAGCTCCCCGATCTGAAAAAGCCGTTCATCGTGGCCCGCGTCGTTCCGAATCTGGACGCGCCGGAGATCAAGCAGGCCGTGGCCGGGAGCTATTTGCAGAGTATGGGCCTTTTGTTCGAGACTCCGGCAGCACCGATGCAGGCGGCCCTTCCTCCGGCTCAGCAGGCCGAAGAGGTTCCGCCTTACGAGGACGAGGGTTGCGAGGCTCCACCTCCGCCGGAGGACTACGAGGAGCCGGACACCGGCTGGCAGGAGCCCTACTACGAGGAGCCTCCCGCACCGCATCAGCAGCCGCAGCCTGGTATCTACTGTGCAGACTGCCGCAAAGAGATCACGGCGGTAAACACCCGGAACGGCGCGGTTTGGACGCCGGACGACATTGCAGGGTACAGTCAGAGGGTTTTCGGACGCATCCTGTGTAACGAGTGCCAGCGCAAGGCAAGAGGAGGCAGAAAATGAGGATACTGCATACCGGTGACATCCACCTGGGCGACCTGGCAGGTCCCACAAAAGACGGCGAAAACCTCCGCCGCCTGGACACGATCGGCTGCATGAAAGCGATCGTGGAGGATGCGCAGAGCATCAAGCCGGAGGTTTCGATCATCGCTGGCGATCTGTTCAACCGCTCCCGCGTCTGGGCTGACACCGCTCTGGACGACGTAAACGACGCCCTGGAGAAGTTCGTCATTCCGCTGTGCGGGTGCAGCGACGAGGTGGTGCTGCTGTTCGGCACCATGAACCACGACAACCCCCGTGCCTTCGAGCTCATTAAGAAGGCGACCGAGAACCTGAGCAATCTGCACATCTACACCACGCCCGCGGTCGAGAAGCTGGACACCAAGGAAGGCCCGGTGCAGATCATGGCTGTTCCTGGCTTCGATAAAGCCCGCCTGCGCCTGTTCTACCCTGGCATGGACAAGGAGCAGGAGAACCGCAACGCGACAGCCCTCATAAACGACACGATTCTGGGCCTTGCAACGCAGCTCGATCACAGCATCCCGGCTGTCATGACCGCCCACTATACCGTGAGCGGCAGCGAGGCGGACAACGGCAGCACCTTCCTGGCGGGACAGGACGTGGTGATTCTGCCCTCCACGATCGACGCAGCAGGCGTTGACCTTGCCTGCTTCGGGCACATCCACAAGCCCCAGCGCCTTGCCAGCGAAACTCCGGCCTATTACTGCGGCAGCGTGAACCAGTTAAATTTCAACGACGAGGGCACGGAGCATGGTTTTTGGCTCCACACCTTGCAGCCGATGATGGGCGGCAACGCCGTCGCGTCCGGCTTCATCGGTCTGCCGGAGCGCGAACACCTGACGTTGCGGCTCTCGCCGGACACCGTGGCCCAGTTCATTGCAGACCCTCAGAGCGTCAGCTTTGGGGAGCTCGTAAGGGATAAGATCATCCGGGTGCGCTATTCCTGCACGGCAGAGCAGGAAAAGGCTCTGAACCGGGCCGACATCCAGAAGACGTTGACTGCCGACGGTGCGTTCTACGTCGCCGAGATCGTCCCGGAGGACGTGGAGGAGCTGGACTCGAAAGATCAGCTCACTGAACACGACGGCCCGTTTGAGGCCCTGGGCCGCTGGCTGGAGCACAACGACATCACCGGCGACAAGGCCGACCGGCTCAAAGTCCTGGCGGAACCGATCATCAAGAAAGCGGACGATGGCCGGGACGACGGGAAGCACGCGGGAGCCTTCATCCCGCACAAGATCGAGGTCAAGAACTACCGCAGCTATACGGAGGCTGAGTTTGATTTTGGGCCGGTGCGCATGGCTATGGTAAACGGTCAGAACGGCGTCGGCAAGTCGTCCCTGTTCATGGACGCGATCGCCGATTGCCTCTATGAGCACACCCGCAAAGAGGACATCGGCGGCTGGGTGCGCGACGGTACGAAGAGCGGCGCGATCACATTCACCTTCGGCATGGGAGGCCAGGAGTACCGCGTTATCCGCACCCGCACGAAGAGCGGACGCGGCACGCTGGCTCTCCAGCGGCTCGACCCGGAGGCTGGTTCCTGGGCGGACGAGAGCGACACCACCATGAAGCTGACTCAGGCGAAGATCGAGCGGCTGCTGGGTATGGACTGCGATACATTCTGTTCGATCGCCCTCATTCGGCAGGACGCCTACGGCCTGTTCCTGGACGCGGACAGCGACCGGCGCATGGAGGTTCTGAGCTCGCTGCTGGGCCTGGGCATCTACTCCCGCATGGAGGAGATCGCCAAGGATGCAGCCAAGGAGCAGCGCAGGAAGATCGCGGCGACCAAAGACCGCATCGACGTCCTGACTGAACAGGTCGAGAAGCGCGAAGACCTCATGATCGAGGACGCGGCCAAGGTGGAGAAGATCGAAGAGGCCAAGCGGACGATCGCGGAGGCGGAGCAGGAGCAGAAGGCTCTCGAACAGGCCGAGGCTCTGGCCGCCGAGATCAAGAAGCAGGCCGATGAAAAGGACTCTCAGGCTGCGGAGTGTACCCGGAAGCGCAACCAGAAGGCCGACGAGGGGGCGAGGCTCCAGAGCGAGTACGACGAGGCAGCCGCAGACGGTGCCCGCTTGGACATGGTTCGTACTGCCGCCCAGCTCGTCAAGGCTGCCCGCTCTGAGCTCCAGGAGCTCACCCCGAAGATGAATGAGCTGACGGCTATTCTCCATGACATGAAGACCGCACAGAGCGACGCGCAGCAGGCCCGGAACACCATCGACGAGCTCACAGCCTACCGGTGCGAGTACGAGGGAACGGTCAAGAGAAAGGCTGAGATCGAGGCGGCGCAAGCCAGCCTTGAATCCCTGGCATCCCGAAAAAAGGAAGTCCAGACCCGTGTGCTGGAGCAGAAAAAGACCGCGCAGGCCGCCCGCGATGCGAAGGCTGCGGTTGACGCGCACCTGGCGGAAAGCCGGGTGGCTATCCGCGGCATGGAAAGCAACCTGGAAGCCCTGCGCAAAGAGGCTGCCCGCCTGGAGGGGAGCGGCTGCCCGAACCCGGACACTGCAACGTGTAAGTTCTTGATCTCCGCCACCAACGCGAAGCGGTCTATTCCCGCTCTGGAGCAGGAGTTGGCGCAGACCAAGGCAGACCGCAAGGCCCAGTATGAGAAGCTGCTGAAAGCGTACAACGACGCCAAGACAGCGGACGAGGCCCTGGGCGACCCGGCAACCGAGCTGCTGCACCTGGCCGCAGAAGAAGAAACGCTGCGGCTCCTCGCCGATCTTGCTCCGCGGCTTGCGGCTGCGGAAGCATCGCTCCAGAAGGTCGAGGCCGACATCCAGGCGGCCACTGATCGGGAGGCCGCTGCGCTCCAGAAAGCAGCCGAGCTCAACGGCCGTGATTTCGTCATGCCGGAGGACGTGGCCGCGATCTTCCCGGACGTCTGCGCGCACCGTCTGATGCTGAGCAGCAAGGCCCGCATGATGGAGGAAAAGCCGGAATCCGTTCTGGCTGAGATCCTCAAGACAACGGATATGCCGGTGCTGAAAAAATGAAAATAGTACGAAAATTCGTCTGGCTGCTGCTGACGATAGGGCTTATCGCTCTAACCGTCCAGACAGCCAGCCCCATCGCGCTCGGCATCGCCGCCTGCATGGTGCTGCTGCCGCTGGTCTGTTTGCCGGTCAATTTGTACGCGGCGAAAAAGCTGAAACTGGCGGTCAGGCTGCCTGTGAATCTCCGCAAAAGCGAGAGCGGAACGGCAGAGCTGATCGTGCAGAACCCAACATGGCTGCCGGTCTGCCAGATTGTCTGCCGTGTACGGCTGGAGAACCAGTTGAATGGTGAGACGCAGACCGTGAATGTGAGCAGCGGCATCTGGCCGAAGGGCAAACGGACGATGAAGATTGCACTTCAAAGCCCGTGGTGCGGACGCATTCGCTTGGCCGTGGAATCCGCCCGTTTGTATGACTGCTTCGGTCTCATCGGCGTGAAAACGCGGCCTGACGCGCACAGCGCCTGCGTCGTGCAGCCGGATACGTTTTTGCAGACGCTGGTGCTATCCCCCGCTGCGGCGCACATCGACGATACCGAGGATTATTCCAACGAGCGGCCCGGCTATGACCTGTCTGAGATGTTCCAGATCCGCGATTACGTTCCCGGCGACAGCCAGCGGCAGATCCATTGGAAGCTCAGCCACAAATATGACAAGCTGATCGTCAAAGACCCGTCGCTGCCGATCACGCGCTCTGCGGCGGTTTTCTGGGAGCGCACAGAGGAAACCCCCACTGCCGCCCGCACCGACGCGGAAGCCGAGATTGTCGTCTCCGTCTGCCGGAACCTTCTTTCCCAGTCCGTGCAATTCACGGTCGGCTGGAACGAGGAATCCACGGGCCGCTGTGTTTTCCAGCAAATTCGCGACATGGACGACCTCATCGGCCTGCTTCCGCGCCTGTTTACGGCAAAAGCGACAACCGGCGTCAGCGGTGCGTCGCTGCTTCTCCAAGAGGTACCTGCTGGAAGCTGGTCGCATCTGATTTACGTTTCCGGTGAACAGCAGGCGGAAACGGAGCAGCTTTCGTCCATCGGGCGGCTGACCGCGCTTGTATGCGGTGAGCAGTTCAATGAGAAAGATTACGCCGCGCAGCTCTCCGAGCTGGAACTGTAAGGAGGGCAGGCTATGAAGAACAAAAGAAATACCGGCCTGCGTGCCGGCGTTTACCAGGAAAGCAGCGATCAAAAAAGTACGCTCTTTGATCTGCTTGCCAGCATCCTGATTTTCCTCGCGCTTGCCGCGATTGGTTACACGATAAGCGGCTTTGCGGCAATGCTTTGGCTGCTGGGTGCAGGTATCCTGACCTGCATCGCTGCTGCGCTTATCCGACATTTCAGAAAAACGAAGCTGCTGTTCCCCATCCTGCTGGCGGCACTGCTGCTCGTTGTCCTGTTCGCGCGGAATCCGCTCCTGAACGGCTTCGGCGCAGCATGGAATACGCTGCGTGACCTTTGGGCGGCGGAAAAAGGTATCCTCCTGCCGCTTGCAGAAACAGACGGCACTGGCCTTTGGCTGGCCGGGATCGTGACAGGCATTCTGCTGGCGCTGCTGGCTGTGGTGCTTTCTCATGTGCCGACTTTGACGGCAGTTTTGCTGGCAGCCCTGAGTGTGGCGGCAGCCTTTGTGCAGCCAGATATCCTGCTGCTCTTTGCTGCCGGAATCAGCATCCTGCTCCTTTCGTGGCAGAAACATAAAAACGCTGTCTCTGCAGCGAGCTTCCTGCTCGTGGGCGTGATCGTCGCGGGCGTAGCCGCAATTTCCCTGCAAACAGGCACGATGCAGACCCTTTCACAAAATGCGAAGGACGCTTTGCATCACTGGCGCTACGAAAAAGCGGAAGAGATTCTGCCGGAGGGCGAGCTGTCCGAGCCGGTCGTGAAAACGGAGAGCACCGACACCATCCTGTCTGTCACGGCGGACGCAGCGCAGACGCTCTATCTGCGCGGCTTCGTCGGTGACAGCTACGAAAACGGCGTATGGTCTGCGCTGGATACGGAAACCGCCGCAGAGGAAAAAGACCTCTTTTACTGGCTGCATCAGTCCGGCTTCTATCCGCAAAGTCAGCTGGCGATAGCTGCACGGCTGATGGGCAATTATCAGTCCGGCAGCGTCAGTGTCCAGAACCTTGCCGGGTGCAGCCTGTATCGCTATGAGCCGTGTACGGTGCTGCCGGAACGCGCAGGCTTGACGAAAAACAAAATTCAGCCCTCTACGCTTGAAACAAACGGTCTGCGCGGTGAGCGCGGGTATTCCTACGAGACAGTTTCGGACGCGCAGACGATTCTGCCGGAGCTGCTGGACTTCCTGCAAAACGATACGTCGGACGGCGTGAAATCGTACTTACAGATGGAAAGTGCATACCGAGAATTTGTGCATTCCTACGCGCTGACCGTTCCCGCGGAGTTCCGCGCGCAGCTCGGCGCAGTGCTGGATCAATGCTGCGAAAGCTACGGCCCAGCAGACAGCCTGACGAAAGAGCAGGCGCAGACGGCTGCGCTGGCGTTTCTGGAATTGTGCTTTGACGGAAGCGGCAATATTGCGCTGCCGCTGACCGACACGGCGGACGGCACAACGTATCAATACGCGACCGTCGCGGCTTTAGCCCTCCGCTATTACGGCATCCCCGCCCGCTATGTCGAGGGCTATACGGTCAAGGCCGCAGAAAACGAGCCGGTGAACGTGGACGCAAGTGCCGCGGGCGCATGGGTGGAGGTGTATCAGGACGGCATTGGCTGGCTGCCGCTGGCGCTGACGCCGGGCCTTGAAGACCTCTCTGCCGAGCAGACCGAGAGCGGCATCAAGCCGGTTGGCGCAGGCAAGGAAGGCAACGGCGACGGCCCGCGCGTAACAGAGGGTCAGGAGCTGGAACAGGACGATGCAGAGCCGGACAACTCGGAGGACAACACCCCGGACGGCGGACAGCGCACCGGACTTCTCCATAAGCCCGCGTTCTGGACCATCCTCGTTGCCGCGCTGCTGCTTCTGCTGCTTGCGGCTGTCTTCATCCGTCACGCGGTCATCCTCAAAAAGCGAAACGAAGCATTCACGCAGGAAGACCAGTCCGCCGCAGCCGCCTGCCTGTTTACAGACTGCGCGGCGCTGCTGGCCGCGATGGGCCTCAAGCGCGGCACAGGCTCCATGCTGGAGCTCTGCGGGGACATGAAAGAGCGTTTTGGCGAGGAAGCTACTTCCCGTCTGCGCGACATGACGATGCTCAACGCACGGGCGCTGTTTTCTGCAAAAGCGCTCACAAATGAGGAGCGGACAAGCATGGAACAGTTCCATGCGTCCGTCCTTGACCTGCTGAAAACCCACACAAACTGGCCGAGAAAGCTGCGGCTGAAATGGCTGGATTGCCTGTACTGATGGGAGGAATCTTGATGAAACTGAAACGAATGACCGCCGCATTGCTCCTGCTTGCCATGCTCCTGTCCTGCCTGCCGCTCGGCGTGCTGGCAGCGGACGCAGAGCCGGTCGAAGAGCCGGGAACCGTAGACGCTGTGCCCGTAGAGGATACCGGCACGGAAGAAATTGCAGAGGAACCTGTGGAAGAAGCCGCAATTTCGACACAGGCGGTCAATGCAAACAATTACTTCTATTTCTCCGCCGAAACAGCAAGTAAACTGCTCATTGCGCCGGTGCGGCTAGCCTTTACGGACGGCCAGACCATCCGGCAGGCGCTGAACGCCAGTAAATACAGCTTTACGACGGACGCCAGCACCGGCTTTATTTCGGCAATCGAGGGCGTCATCGGCAACTATATCTACGGCAGCACGCCAAGTGACGTTTCCATTGACAGCGCTGCCAATACCGTGACGCATTTCAGATTCAGTGAAGCTATGAACAGCACCCCGTCTTCCGGCCTGCAAACGCTGATGCAGGTCATGGCGGACTATCTGGAAGAAGATTCCGATGTGCAGAATGCCGCGGCGAAGGAATATCAGACGGCGCTGGACGGCTATCTGGGTGTTGCCAGTGAGAACGCGCAGAGCTATGCAAATGCGATCACGGCAAAGATCAACGCCTATAAAGACGGCCAGAAAACCCAGTATACCGTGACCTTCTCCGGTTATTCCGGCGATAGCTATACTGTGTCCGCCGTCAATGACTATGGGAAGCAGTTTACAGACCCCAACCGTACCGGTACGCTCCAACTCCCGGCGGGCGGCTACACCTTCTATGTCCGGCAGGAGAACCGGATGGTCTCCGGGAAGATCACGGTCAGCAAGGCAATGACGGTCAGTGCCAGCCTGCCCAGCGGCGACTGGTTCAATGAGAGCAGTCTGAAAATTTCCAGCGGCTATGACGCGGATTTCGATGCAAACTGCTATGCGTATACGCTGACAGACCATACCGCGACCGTGCAGGTGCCGGACAGCTTTACGGGCCGCCTGTATCCGTATTTTGAACTGAGCACTACCGGTGCAAAGGTCAAGGCAGTCTACACGGATGTAAGCGGCGCGGCCAGAGAAAAGGACATCCCGGCCAAGTCCAAGGCGACCAGCATCGACAATGCGCTCTCCCGCGGTGCGGCAGGCAGTACGGTCATTCTCCGCGCCAGCAAGACAGGTTCAGACAACTATACGCAGAGCATGGATCTGACGCTCCGGCTCGACCGTATGCCGACGCTCGGCAGTCTGCGCGTGACCAACGCCGCCGGAACGGCGCAGGCCGCGACGGAGCGCTTCTCCAGCACCAAGACGGAATATACTTATAAGATCCTCGATTCCGAAAAAACACTGAAAATTTATCCGACTGCTACGGTTTCCGGGTCTTCCATCACGGTCAACGGAAACGCGCTGGACGCAGACGGCAGCGTGACCGTAACGGTCTCCGGTGAAACGACGGTTTCAATTCAGGTTTCCTCTGGAAGCTATGCGACGACCTACACGCTGACGATCCAGCCCGGTCAGGGCAAGAAGATCACGTTTGCAACGGCCAGCGATGTTGACCTGACAGTTGTGAATAAAAATGGCGAGGAACTGGCTTATACCAAAACGCTCGGCGCCGGGAATACGATCAACTATCTCTATACGCTTGTGCCGGGCGAGGACTACTCGTATGTTGCAACGCAGGGCACCTACTATCACGCGAAAAAATCCTTCACACTTGGCAATAATG
>OLNY01002884.1_pt1 | contig 11504 bp, 9 predicted proteins | sample 1671981 | NCBI WGS metagenome assembly OLNY01 (sample SAMEA3136632, study PRJEB25190) | human gut metagenome | biome: human gut; feature: human-associated habitat; material: faeces | place: Austria | collected 2013 | reverse complement strand
AAACTCAACATGTGCTTATATGATTTTATAATTTATATTTAACTGTTAATAACCTTCCAAACAGCTGTATTATTTATTTTTTATATCAGCAATATAGAAATCTGTCAATTACATTACTGTTCACTCCGTTCTCAGTAACGTAGCCAAAATTCATTCAGGAACATAAATTTTACAGCAATTATCCAAAACCCGGTTGACAATTTCCTCTCTATAAATGTATAATGTAACCCAAGAAAACATTTGTCCACCCTATTCGGACAATGAATATCCCTATATCAGCCAAATGCCATGACAGGGAGGAGTACACAACCCCGGGAAGCACAGAGAGAAAGCGGTCGGTGCGAGCTTTCGTGAACGAATTGTGGAAGTAGCCCCCGAGCAGTGAACCAAACCGCATATCCAGTCAGATGATTCATAGACCCGGACAGACATGCCAAGTAGGCTTCAACGTCAGTTCCACGTTACAGGAACACAGTATATCAGTACTGACAAAGTGCAGAGCCAGACTCTGAATACAGGTGGTACCGCGGAAACATTTTCGCCCTGGGCAAACAAGCCCAGGGCGTTTTTTACTATATTCAGAATTGTGGGAGCTGCTTTACAGCGTTCTCAGCAGAATCAGCGCAGCGCCATTCTGCCCCTGTATCAGCCAATACACAGCTCAGAAATTTATTTGTTTGGTGTGCATTTGCAGGAGTCGTGTAGATCTTAGTGCCTGGAAATCTGCGTTGTTCAGAAAAATCTCACTGTCTGAGCGCAGCGAGTTTGAGATTTTTCTGAACGCTTTTAGCAGATTTTCAGACACTTAGATCTACTAGGCTCCGAAACCGCACACCAAACAAATAAATTTCTGAGCGTCCCCATCCACATACACAAAGGAGGTTTACCCAAATATGAAACAAATATCCGGCAACAAACTCTTAGTCAAAGCCTTAAAAGAAGAAGGCGTAGAATACCTCTTCGGCTACCCCGGAGCCTGTACCATCGACATCAGTGATGAACTCTACAAACAGGACGATGTCAAAATCATCCTCCCCCGTCACGAACAGGCCCTTGTCCACGAAGCCGACGCCTACGCCAGAACCACCGGCAAAGTCGGCGTATGTCTGGTAACCAGCGGTCCCGGAGCAACCAACCTTGTAACAGGACTTGCAACCGCCAACTATGACAGCGTACCTCTTGTATGCTTCACCGGCCAGGTAGCCCGCCACCTCATCGGCAACGATGCATTTCAGGAAGTAGACATCGTAGGAATCACCAGAAGCATCACCAAATACGGTGTTACTGTCCGCAGACGTGAAGACCTGGGACGTATCATCAAAGAAGCCTTCTACATTGCCCGCACCGGCCGTCCGGGACCTGTCCTTATCGACCTTCCAAAGGACGTAATGGCAGAACTCGGCAGCGCTGAATATCCTAAAAATGTAAACATCCGCGGATACAAACCAAACACAGATGTCCACATCGGCCAGCTCAAACGTGCCATCAAACTTTTAAATAAAGCAAAACGTCCCTTATTCCTGGCAGGCGGCGGTGTAGTAATCTCCCGCGCCCATGAAATTTTCCGGGAAGTAGTGGAAAAGACAAAAGTACCGGTTGTCACAACCGTAATGGGAAAAGGCTCTATCCCCACAGACCATCCGCTCTATATCGGAAACCTTGGCATGCATGGTGCCTATGCAGCAAATATGGCAGTCAGCAACTGCGATGTGCTGTTCTCCATCGGAACCAGATTCAATGACAGAATCACCGGAAAACTTCATGAATTTGCACCACATGCCCAGATTATCCACATTGATATTGATACAGCATCCATTTCCCGAAACATTCAGGTGGATATCCCCATTGTTGCTGATGCAAAAGAGGCTATCACCAAAATGAACGAATACGTCCAGGAATGTTCAACGGACAAGTGGCTTAACCTGATCAAAAACTGGAAAGAAGAGCATCCGCTTAAAATGCGTCCAAATGATCTTTTAAGTCCGATGGATATCCTGAAAGAGATCAACGAACAGTTTGAGAACAGTATTATCGTAACAGATGTAGGACAGCATCAGATGCTTGTCTCCCAGTATGCGGAAATCACAGAGGGCAAACAGATGATCATGTCCGGTGGTCTGGGAACAATGGGCTATGGTCTTCCAGGCGGCATCGGAGCCAAAATCGGAAATCCCGACAGACCTGTCATCGTTATCTCCGGTGACGGCGGTGTGCAGATGAACATTCAGGAGCTTGCAACTGCAGTTCTGGAAGAACTTCCTGTTATCCTGTGCATCTTTAACAATGAATACCTTGGAATGGTACGCCAGTGGCAGAAGCTTTTCTACGGCAAACGCTATGCTATGACCAATCTGCGCGCAGGAGCACTTTCCCGCCGCACTGAAGGCATGGAATATCCACAGTACACACCGGATTTCATCAGACTTGCAGAGAGCTACAGGGCAAAAGGAATCCGTGTCACAAAAAAAGAGGAAATTGCAGCAGCCTTCGAGGAAGCAAAAAAGAACACAAAGGCACCTACAGTAATTGAATTCATCATTGACCCTGAGGAAATGGTTTATCCTATGATCAAACCAGGCGGAACTCTAGAAGATATGATTATGGACTGTTGATCAGGAGGAAAATTATTATGGATAAAGGAATGAAAAAAAGATGGATTTCTCTCTATGTTGAGAACCAGGTAGGTGTTCTGTCCAAAATCTCCGGACTTTTCTCCGGAAAAAGCTACAATCTGGACAGTCTTACTGTAGGAACCACCGAGGACCCCACAGTATCTCGAATGACGATCGCAACTGTCAGTGATGATGAAACTTTTGAGCAGATCAAAAAACAGTTGAACCGTATGATCGAGGTTATTAAGGTTATTGATTTCACAGACGTATTTGTCCGCATGAAAGAGATTCTGTATATTAAGGTTTTTAACTGTTCCAAAGAAGATAAGGTTGAACTGTTTCAGATTGCCGAAACCTTCAAGGCAAAGGTCATTGACTATGGCAAAGACAGCCTGCTCCTGGAATTTGTCCAGACAGCAACCAAGAATGACGCAGTAGTGAAACTGATCAAGGAAGAATTTCACAGAATTGAAGTGGTACGTGGAGGAAGTGTAGGAATCGAATCTATCAGTATGATGGAACGATAAAACTTTTTCTGAAATTTTTATAAAGGGAGGATTGTCGCATTGTTCTTAATGCTCAGTCCTCTCTTTACTTACGGTTCTTCCGTCTTTTCGTTTTTCATCTGTGCTTTCGCTTTTCGCCCAATCCGTGCATTGCTGTTCATAATACTGGCACGGGTGATCTTATCATTTCCAAATTTCATCCGGATCTCATCCATAGCTGCATCCAGCTTTCTGTGGCGTTCTTTATTTTCTGTATCTTCAAACAGAGACATCTGTTCATAAGTGCCATCTGTAAGGCCTGTCAGTGCCACACCAATCAGACGTAGCGGCTGTCCTTTCCAGAATTCTTTAAAAAGTCTTGTAGCATTTATATAAATTTCATCTGTAAGATCTGTAGCATTTTCCAGCTTTGTCTGGTGTGAACGGTTTCTGAAATCCAAAGTACGGAAAGTCACGGAAATACAGTTGCATTTCTTATCTTTTCTGCGCATTCTGGTTGCCAGAACATCACACTGCTCCAAAAGTATGGGAAACACCTGCTCTATGGAAGTAATATCATCGTTAAAAGTAGTTTCCACGCTGAAACCTTTTGCCTCATCAGGCACTGCTTTTACAGGGGAATCATCGATACCTCTGGCATATTGCCATAGCTGATGTCCCGTTTTTTCCCCAAGCCAGTACTGCACATTGGATGCTCTTTCTCTTGCCAGATCACCGATGGTACGGATTCCCTGATTCAGAAGCTTCTGCTCGGAAGCTTTTCCCAGAAACAGCAGATTACGGATAGGAAGAGGCCACATTTTCTCCGGGATTTCATCCGGGAACAGAGTGTGTACTCTGTCCGGCTTTTGAAAATCTGATGCCATCTTTGCCAAAAGCTTATTGGTAGAAATTCCTACATTTACTGTAAATCCCAGCTCTCTGTGAATCTTGCCTTTCAGCTCATGAGCAGCAGCTACAGGGTCAGGATAGATCAGAGAAGTACCTGTCATATCCAGAAATACCTCATCAATGGAAAAAGATTCCATCACAGGTGCAAAGGAAGCACAGATTGCTTTAAATGCCCGGGAACATTTATCGTATAATTCAAAATCACTGGGAACGATCACCAGATTGGGACATTTCCGAAGAGCCATGGCTACTGGCTCGCCGGTCTGGATCCCGTATTTTTTTGCAGGGATAGATTTGGCAACCACGATACCTGTCCGTTTCTTTGGATCTCCTCCTACACAGGAAGGAATTTCTCTGAGATCCGGCAGCCCCTGGCTCACCCTTCTGGCTGATTCCCAGGAAAGAAATGCACTGTTGACATCAATATGAAAAATTAATCGTTCCGTACTTTTCACTGTTCTTCCTCCAATATATGAATTGCGCTCTTCATATCTGATGATTTCATTTTACCCTAATCTGCTCTCCAGGGTAAGAACCTCGTTTGTCCAAAAAAGTGTCTTTATTTACATCATCTTGTCTGAGCTGTTACTGTATTTATATTTGTTTGATTTCACTCTGCTATCAGAGTTTTGAACAACAACGCCGCACTTGCCATACGGCAGTGCGGCGTCTGTATTTCGCTACCGGTCACATTGTTCCCGGTAACTTTTTTTACTTAATTCTGAGGATTCATTTCCTCTCGATATATACTTATCGATTAGTCATAAAGGTTAGGAGCAATTTCTTCGCTGTCCATATTTGTGGAATCATACCAGTATCCAGTTCAGCCTCCAGCCATTCATAAGAGAATTCCGGGAATGTCTGATGTTTAAAATTTTTCCATGTTACTCCTTTCTCATGAAGTAACTGTCTACACATAAGCAAACAGTGCTATCGCTGTCATTGATCAGCAATAAGCCCCCGTGTTTTCATATAGTTCCATTATACCTTCTCATTTTCCCGAAGTCAACATAATTTAACATGTATCAGCCGTTTATTTGTGTTGCTTTTTATTTGATTTTTGTTGTATTTCAGTTGTTTTTATTTTGTTTCCTCATTGACATTTAAATCCTCATCTGTCATACTTGAATATAACGAATGTACCATCAAACAGCAGCTTTGCATCTTCCGTAAGGCTCTTATCATATATAGAAACCGCTCTGGAAAGGAGACAAACAATGTATCTTTCTGACATCCACACACATTCTATCGCCAGCGGTCACGGAACCACCTGTACCATCTCTGACATGGCAAAAGCAGCCAGCAAAAAAGGACTGAAACTCCTTGGGATTTCTGACCACGGTCCGGGAACTCTGGCTTCCGGAACTTCTTCTTATTTCAGAAGCCTTCCTTTTTATCCCAGAAAAAGATTCGGCATAGATATTCTTTACGGAGTTGAACTAAACATCCTGGACAGTGCAGGACATACAGATCTGTCAGATGAACTGCTGAACAACCTGGATTACGCTATCATCAGTATGCATCGGCAGAACTACCGTTCAGGCTCTGTATCTCAGAATACAGAAGCTTACATCAATGCAATAAAACATCCTGCTGTAAAAATACTCGGCCACTGCGACGATACACATTTCCCTGTAGATTATGAAACGCTGGCAAGAGCAGCTTTACGGGAAAATGTTATTTTTGAAATAAACGAAGCTTCCCTCGCACCCGGAGGATATCGGGGAGACACAAGAGCCAATGCCGCCAGAATCCTGTATCTCTGTCAGAAATATCAGCTTCCTGTTATTTTGTCCAGCGACAGCCACGGAAAAGAACATGTTGGAGATTTCACCTATGCCGAAGAATTCGTTCACCAGCTCATGTTTCCGGAAACTCTTATCCTTAACAACCAGCTTCCCAAATTAAAAGTTTTCCTTCAGACACGTTAAAAGAATGTTCCTCAAAGGGACATTCTTTTATTTTATGCATTGTTTTTTGCATTGTGTTATTTTGTTTATTTTCTATAATTTCTTATCAAAAAAGATGACATTTTAGTACATTTTAACTAATAAAACTCACTTAACCATTTACATATCTCGTGATAGATCAGTCTTACTGTAGGAACTACCGAGGACCCCACAGTATCTCGAATGACTATCGCAACAGTCAGCGATGATGAAACCTTTGAACAGATCAAAAAACAGTTAAACCGCATGATCGAGGTTATCAAGGTAATCGACTTCACAGATGTATTTGTCAGAATGAAAGAAATTCTCTATATCAAGGTTTTCAACTGCTCCAGGAAAGATAAAGCAGAACTGTTTCAGATTGCAGAAACCTTCAAGGCAAAAGTCATTGACTATGGCAAAGACAGTCTGCTTCTGGAATTTGTCCAGACAGCCACCAAGAATGATGCAGTTGTTAAACTGATCAAGGAAGAATTCCACAGAATTGAAGTGGTCCGCGGTGGAAGCGTTGGAATTGAATCCATCAGCATGATGGAACGCTAAATCTCATAATCAATATTTTTTGCAGGATATAGAAACACCTCTATATCCTGTATTTATTTTCAAACATACTATAAAATATTGCAGTTTTTAATCAAATGTGTTATTGTTTACGGGAGCGTTATTCGAAAGAAAATGCATCTGATTTCCACATCTGACAGTCTGGTGGATAAAGTCATCCACTTCACAGTCTGGTTAAATTCGTGAGGCGACCTGTAAGGCGTCTACACACCGGAAATTTTTCTTTTGTTCTGATGCATATTTTTCATAACGCCTGATCCCCATACTCTAAACTGTCTGAAAAGCAGGGGACGCATTGCGCCGTTTTATCAGACCAAAAGGAGAATTCATATGAACACAACAACAACTACTACAACAGCTGCCACAAAAAGAAGCAGCACTCTTTACATGGTAGAGCTGGCTATGATGATTGCCATTATTCTGCTCATGTCCTTTACCCCGCTGGGCTACCTTCGTACTCCCGGCTTATCCATCACTCTTCTCACCATCCCGGTAGCTGTAGGAGCTATCATCCTCGGACCGAAAGGTGGTGCTGTATGCGGACTTGCTTTCGGTGCAACCAGCTTCTATATGGCTGTCACAGGAAGTTCAGCTTTCGCTGCCGCACTTTTCAACATCAATCCATTTGGTACTTTTATTGTGTGTATCGTGGCACGTGTGCTGGAAGGATGGATCACAGGACTTATTTTCGCAGCATTATATAAATCACCGGCGAAGAAATTTTCCTATTACGTTGCTTCACTGGCATGCCCGTTACTGAATACTTTCTTCTTCATGGGCTTTTTATGTCTCTTCTTCTACAACACAGATTACATTCAGGGTATTGTTTCCAGTCTTGGAGTAAGCAATCCTGTTGTCTTCGTTGCTGCTTTTGTGGGCGTTCAGGGACTGATCGAAGCGGGCTTCTGCTTTGTAGTGGGAAGCATCGTTTCCAAGGCACTTTCTGTGGCACTGAAACGTGCATAATCTTTAAAAGAACAGCCGTTTACCAAACAACCCTGACTACATTGTCACTGTAGTCAGGATTTTTTTATCCGGCACATTTAAAGCAGGAACCCTACCTGATTCGGTTAATACAAAGGAGATTTTTATGTCATTATTAAAAGAGATTTCTATTACAGATCTTTCAAATTTACGCATCGGTCATGCTTCCGATTATAATGCCCAGACCGGGGTAACCGTTCTTTACTTCCCACTGGGTGCAAAGGTTGGCTGTGATATCAGCGGTGGCGGTCCTGCTTCCAGGGAAACTCCTCTCACCTCTCCTGTCACTGCCGACAATCCCATCAATGCTATTGTCTTGTCCGGAGGTTCTGCCTATGGACTGGCTGCTGCTGACGGTGTGATGCACTATCTGGAATCACAAAATATCGGTTATAACACCGGTGCAGCCCTGGTTCCTCTTGTATGCCAGTCCTGTATCTATGACCTCTCTTACGGAGATCCTAAAATACGTCCAACTGCAAAAATGGGCGAAGAAGCCTGCCGTCAGGCATTTGCAGGAACAGATACCAGAACCGGAAATATCGGTGCAGGTACCGGTGCAACTGTGGGAAAACTTTACGGTATGAAACAATCCATGAAGTCAGGTCTTGGTATTGCCGCTGTATCAGTGGGAAATTTCCAGATGGCCGCAATTGTCGTTGTCAATGCACTGGGAGATATCTTTAGTCCACAAAATGGTCAGAAAATCGCAGGGCTGAAAACGCCTGACAGAAGCGGGTTTCTGGATAGTGTCCACGAATTATACCGCTTTATGACACCTCATGACCAGTTTACCGGCAATACCACCATCGGGGCTGTGATCACCAATGGGGCATTTTCAAAGGCTGAACTGAATAAAATTGCCTCTATGACCCGCTGTGCCTATGCCAGATGCATCAATCCTGTAGCAACTATGGCTGACGGCGATTCCATCTATGCTGCCAGCATTGGCGATGTTTCTGTAGATATCAATATGGCAGGAACTCTCGCCGCAGAAGTCATGGCTCAGGCTATCCAAAATGCCATCCATACTTCCCGGATCCAGGATGAAGAATTTCTGAAATATGTATAACAGTCCGCTATAAAAGCGCAGAGAAAAAGTATCATCTCTGCGCTTTTATTCTTCCTGTCTGTCTTCATTTTTCATCTGTGCTCTGGTTTTTCTCCAAGCCAGAGCTGTACATTTGCTTCCCGTTCCCTTGCCAGATCACCAATAGTACGGATTCCCTGATTCAGAAGCTTCTGCTCGGAGGCTTTTCCCAGAAATAACAGGTTACGGACAGGAAGTGGCCACATTTTCTCCGGTATTTCGTCCGGGAACAGCGTGTGTACTCTGTCCGTTTCTTTGGATTTCCTCCCACACAGGAGGGAATCTCCCTGAGATCCGGCAGCCCCTGGCTTACCCTTCTGGCTGACTCCCAGGAAAGAAATGCGCTGTTTACATCAATATGAAAAATTAATCGTTCCATACTTTTTAATATATCTCAATCATATTTTTGCAGACTTCCAATCATCTTAATCCCCATTATCATCAACACAGGGAAAATCAGTGCCGCAAAGATTCCAAGTTTCAGATTATCATTCAGTGCTCCTGAAATCATCCCCACATAGGTTGGTCCGGATGAACATCCCACATCTCCAGCAAGGGCAAGGAGGGCAAACAAGGCTGTTCCGCCACGCTTTACTGAGGCAGCCGCCATGCTGAAGGTTCCCGGCCACATAATACCTACAGACAGACCGCAAACCGCACATCCAAGGATTCCCAACGCAGGTACCGGGATAAATGCGATCATCAGATAGGAAACCATGCACAGAACTGCACTGTATTGCATAAAGCGTTCCAGATTGATTTTATCTCCAAATTTCCCATAAAATGCCCTTGAACTTCCCATAAGAATTGCAAACGCCATGGGCCCTGCCAGATCTCCGATAGTTTTATTGATTCCAAAGCTTTTCTCAGCCAGAGTAGAAGCCCACTGGCTTACCGCCTGCTCACTGGCTCCTGCACAGAGCATCATTAACATCAGAACCCAGAAGATTTTTTTCTTAAAAAGCTCTCCCATAGTCAGCCCCTTTTCACCCTCATCCAGCAGTGGAGCAATGGGAACTCTGGTAAAAAAGATTCCATTTGCAATGGGAATCAATGCCCACACCAGCGCCATATATTTCCAGTTTGCAATCCCGAAAATACGAAAGAATAATGTAGAAAGAAGTACCACTCCCACATGTCCCCAACAGTAAAAGGAATGAAGGAGACTCATTGCTTTTTCCTTATTATCTGTAGGGCAGGCTTCCACCACAGGACTTACCAGCACCTCCAGCAATCCGCCTCCGATGGCATAGATCATAACTGCAATGAGAAGTCCCACAAACGGATCTCCCAGGCACTCCGGCAATACTGTGAGCAAAATCAGACCTGCAGCCGCCATTGCATGTGCCAGGATCATAGATGCACGATAACCTATTCTGTCCACAAATCCAATCGATGCCAGATCTACCAGCAACTGGATCCCGAAATTAAAAGTAACCAGAAGTGTAATCTTCTGCAGCGAAATCCCGTAACTGCCCTGAAATGTCAGAAACAGCAGAGGAACGAAATTGTTCACAATGGCCTGCACTACATATCCGATAAAACAGGCCTGCACTGTTCTGTTGTAATTTGTTTTCATCCGATGTTATATCCTCCAATCTGAAATTTATTAAGCTGACATCATTCAGACATTGATCCACCAAACTTCTATATCTCCACAGTTCTAATAGATTTTTATCCGTCAATAATGACAGTGTATCACAGATTCTCTCCTTTTTCTTTCATTATCTTTTGAAAATCCCGTAAATTTTTATATTATTTTGACTTTTTCCCTATAACAATTCTATAAAATCCAAAAGTAATACCCCCATCCGATTCCAAATATTTCCCGCAAAAAAAGATGTGCACCATACCATTTCTGACACCATACACATCTCAAAATAAACACTTCTTATCTTCTGTACTCTGCAGTCAGGTCTTTAATAACCTCTCCTGCAATAATCAGCCCGGCGACAGACGGCACAAACGCCACACTGCCCGGAATATCTCTGCGCTCCGTACACTTATGCGCAGCACCCGGAGGACAAATACAATGCGATCTGCAGCTGATTGCCATATCTTCAATCGGTCTGATCGGCTGTTCTTCCGAATAAACAACCTTCAGTTTTTTCACACCACGCTTCTTCAGCTCTCTGCGCATAACCTTCGCCAGCGGGCACACCTTCGTCTTATAGATATCTGCCACCCGAAATGCACTGGCATCCAGCTTATTTCCGGCACCCATACTGCTGATAACAGGAGTCCCTGCCTCTTTTGCACGCATGATCAGTTCAATCTTCGCAGTCACTGTGTCCACAGCATCTACCACATAATCATACTCACTAAAATCGAAATCAGCAGCATTCTCCGGAAGATAAAAACAGTTATGGATTCTCACATCTGCTTTCGGATTAATGTCCAGGATCCTGTCCCGCATCACCTCTGTTTTATATTGACCAACAGTTTTCCTGGTGGCAATAATCTGTCTGTTAAGATTCGTCAGGCATACTTTGTCATCATCGATCAGATCAAAGGCCCCTACGCCGCTTCTGACCAATGCTTCACATACATAACCTCCAACTCCTCCGATTCCAAATACTGCCACACGGGCATTCTCCAATTTATCCATCGCTTCTTTTCCAAGAAGAAGCTCAGTTCTCGAAAATTGATTCAGCATAATCTCTCCACTTTATCCTGTCCCACTACATTCTCTACCTGCTGTTCCTCTACTGCCTCGTCTCTTATCTGCATATTCTTATTTCCCGTGACATACGCAGCCCTGCATGCCAGGATCAGAAGCACGATAAACAGAAACCAGAGCCAGATTTTTCTTTTATTTTTTATGACTAACCGTTTCATAACCTGCTCCACTATTCTACTGTGCAGACGCGGATCAGGTTTGTTCTTCCCGGAATTCCAAGCGGTACACCAC
>OLNY01002872.1_pt1 | contig 11546 bp, 12 predicted proteins | sample 1671981 | NCBI WGS metagenome assembly OLNY01 (sample SAMEA3136632, study PRJEB25190) | human gut metagenome | biome: human gut; feature: human-associated habitat; material: faeces | place: Austria | collected 2013 | reverse complement strand
AAAATAATTTTGTTTTTTAATATTAATAAATGTTTATTAAAACTTGGGCTTTTTGCCAACTTAAAATTACATCGCCAGTTAATCCTGACAAAATACATTTTTTGTGTAAAAAATACTGATTTATTCAATCAACATTAAAAATCATGACCTAATAATATATTAATGTTTATAGAAACTAAAAAAATTAAAATGTGGATAAAATGTTAAATAAAACTAAACTAAAGCTTTTGTTTGTATCTTTTGTTTTGTTATTGTCTTTAACTGCAGTTTCAGCTAATGAAAACAATACATTTACAGATTTACAAACAGCAATAGATGAATCAGGTAATGAAGTAAACATAACCCGTGATTATGCTTATAACAACACTGCTGACGGAAAATATGGTGATGGAATTGTAATAAGCAACAGAGAACTTGTAATTAACGGAAACGGATATGCTTTTGACGGGTCCGACCAGGCCAGAATACTTCTTGTAAATCAATGCAATCTGACAGTAAACAATCTTATTTTAACTAACGGACTATCACAATACGGTTCAGGAATATATGCTAAAAACTCAAATATTATTTTAAATAATGTAACATTTAAAAATATGAATTCAAGTCAGGCAGGTGTATGTCTGATAAACAGCGGAAGCCTAACTATTGAAGATTCCTCTTTTATAAATACAACTTCTGAAAAAGGAAGTGCTGTTTTTGGAGCCCTGGCAGATATTAAAATAAAAAATAGTGAAATCCAAAAATCTTCTTCAAATTGGGGTGCAGTATACCTTCTAGGTGCAAATGCAAATATTACCAATACTGATTTTGTTAATCTAAGCTCAAATTATGCCAGTGCAGTTTATGCTACCGGTTCCAAGGTTATGATTGACAAATCCAAATTCACCAACTTAAAATCCGGCAAAACTGCCGGAGCTATCGGATCTAAAGAATCAAAAGAATTTATAATTAAAAACTCTGAATTTTCAAATATAAGTTCCGATAAAAACGGAGGAAGCCTATACTTTGATTTAGTTGAAAATGTAGAAATTTCAAATTCAACTTTTACACAATCATATGCAGAATTTGGAGGAGCTATACTTCAGCTTGAAGGTAAGTTAAGTGTTGAAAACTGTAATTTCACACATAACTCTGCTCTTTATGATGGTGGGGCAATCTACACATCATATGTTAATTTAAAAATAAACAACAGTAATTTTGCAAATAACTATGGATTAAATGACGACAATAGAGGATCAAATGGAGGCAGCTTATATTTAGATATGACAAACGCTACAATAAACAATTCCAATTTCACAAATAACTTTGCTGCATTTAATGGAGGAGCTATATACACATATGATACTTCATTATCCATGAACCAAAGCTATTTCACCAATAATTCCCTGCTTAACACTACAGGAATTTTTTCTGCATTTGATAAAAACTACACTGCACTAAACTGCAATTTTACTGAAGACATCATTTCATTAAACAACACTATTTATGCAACAATCGTTGATGGGTCAGGAATTACATTAACTTTAGTAAACAATACATTAACTCTAACCAATCTTCCTTCCAGATTTGATTTACGTGACTTCGGATGGGTAAGTTCAGTTAAAAATCAGGGTGCAATAGGTGCATGCTGGACTTTTGGAACCTGCGGATCTCTGGAATCAGCTCTGCTTAAAGCAGCAGATACTGAATATGATTTTTCTGAAAACAATGTTCAAAACAGTATGATCAAATACTCAATTTACGGCCATACCATAGAAAATGAAGGCGGAACTGAATTTATGGGTGCAGGATATTTATTAAGCTGGCTTGGAATGTTTCCAAGCAGATACGACTCCTATGATGAACTTGGAAAAATATCCCCGTTAATATCCACTAACGAAGACATTCATGTTCAGGACATGATTTTTGTTCACCCGCGTATGAATTCAACTGACAACAAACAGCTGAAAGATGCTTTAATTAAATATGGCGGACTTTGGGTTGGCTACAATGCTCAGCAGCAAGCCCCATACTACAATTCAAAAACCGCAGCACAATATTATAATGGAACTGAAGAGGCAAACCATGCGGTTCTTCTTGTTGGATGGGATGACAGTTACAGCAAAGACAACTTCATGATAACTCCACCTGGAGACGGTGCATTTATCCTTAAAAACAGCTGGGGAACTGATTTTGGTGACGAAGGATATTTATACATTTCATATTATGATACTCAATTTGTACGAGGTTATCCTGCAATAGGTGTTATTGTAAACAACACTGTTTCATATAATAAAAACTACCAGATTGACATTACCGGAATGGACAAATATGAAAACTTCAATTTAAGCCAGATTTACTATGCCAATGAATTTGAAGCACTGGGAAATGATCTGATAGCTGCAGTCGGAACCTACTTCAGCAGCAGCGGTGAAAAATACGAAATCAGCATTTATGTAAATGATATATTAAAACACACACAAAACGGAACAAGTGCATTTGGCGGTTTTTCAACTGTCAAATTAAATAATTACATCCCAGTTACAGAAGGAGACATTTTCAGAGCTGTAATTAAAGGTGTAAATGTCCCATTATCCATAAATACCAGAGTTCACAATGACGGTTATACATCATTTATAAGTGCTGAGGGCAAAATATGGAATGCATCTGAAAATATAGTCTGTTTAAAAATTTACACCATAGCCAATTCAATTAAAAGCAGCAATTTAGTAAAATATTATAAAAATGCATCCGGATTCAGTGCAGATGTTAACGTGGCTAATGCAAATGTAACATTCAGCATCAATGGAATCAATTACACCAAAACAACTGATGAAAAGGGAACTGCATACTTAAATATTAATTTAAGACCTGGAACCTATAATATTACAACATTTTTCAACGGAATAAATAAAACCAACACAGTAACTGTTTTATCTACCATTACGGGAGATGATCTTGTTAAATATTATAAAAACGGAACAGAGTTTTATGCCAAGTTTGTTAAAGGAAATGGGGAAGCACTAGCCAATAGAAATGTTACATTCAATATTAATGGAGTATTCTACATCCGCGAAACCGACAGTAATGGTATTGCAAAGTTAAATATAAACTTAAGACCAGGAAACTACATCCTGACAGCTACTGATCCTGAAACCGGTCTGGATATAGGATTTGACATTACGGTTTTACCTACAATTATAGCTAAAAACTTAACAAAAACCTACTTAAATGCATCACAATTCAATGCAAGGTTTGTTAAGGGAAATGGTGATTCGTTAGCTAATGTAAATGTAACATTTAACATCAACGGTGTTTTCTATACACGTCAAACCAATAATGACGGTTTAGCTACTTTAGATATAAATCTGATGCCTGGAAAATATATCATAACAGCTATTGAACCGGTAACCGGATTAGATATGGGGTATGGAGTAACTGTCCTTAAATAGAGTTTTAAACTCTATTTTAAATACTCCTCAATATCAGTATCCTTTAAAACTTTTTTTCTTAAAATTTTGTCAATGCCCGTGCCGTACTGGGCTGCCTTTTTAGGTCTGTAAGCAATCTGCTTATCCAGTCCCAAATTGAAAGCCGTTTTTCTTAAAATATTTTTGCGCAGCTTATCATCAGAACCTGAAATCTTATATCTGACCGGAATATTGAGGGCAAATTCAACAAGATTCTTATCTAAAAAAGGAAGACGCAGCTCAACGCCATTTGCCATTGAGCATGCATCATCACGTTCCAGATTAACATGATACATATTAGCCATATCATATCTTAATTCATCATCTAAAGTATTTTCCCTATAGCTATTCAGATATCTGTTATAGCCCCCAAACAGCTCATCAGCACCCTGACCTGAAATAGCTACCTTAATGTTATCTTCAGCTATCATTTTAGAAGCAAGATAAACAGTCATTCCCACTCCAATCTTCATCAGATTGTTTTCACCAATTGCCTGAACAACATCTTTAAGACTGTCCTTTACAATACTTTCAGTAATGTCATGAACCTTTAAAGGAAGGCCCAAATACTCAGCTACACACTTAGCTGCAACCACATCCTTGGAATTCTTTTTACCGACAGCATACAAAGTAACTTTAAGATTTTTATTTAAAGATATTTCCCGAAGCAGCAAAGCTATCAAAGAGCTGTCAACACCTCCTGAAAATATTACTCCAACTTCATTCAAATCCTCAACCCTTTTTAAAACAGCCAGTTTAAGAAGCTTTTCAAGTTTTCTGTTGTCTGTTTCAAACCTCTTCTGGAAAATATCCGTTTTAGGAGGTATTTCTTCCCAGTTGTAAAGGATATGTCCCGGCTTTAATGTTTTGATATCTCCTTTCAAGCACTGCTTTGAAGAAGCAAAAGCATGATGTGTGTAAAATAAAGGTTTGACACCTAAAGGATCTCTTGAAACAGCCAAGTTAATGCCGTCTGTAACAGCATAGGCATAATCCCCATCCAAAAGATTATTGACCTGAGTTACTGCTCTTAAAAGGTCATCCTTATAATAAAAATCAATCAGATTAATTAATAACTCAGAATCAGAATTTATATTGTCATTTTTTGTCAGTTTAGCCAGCAAATTCTTTAGGGAAGAATAATTATAAATCTCACCATTGAAAACCAGAGTCAGAGTGTTTTTAGCTATCGGCTGAGTATGGGAAGTTCTGTTTTCCAAATTATGGACAGCCAGCAGATTATGGCCTAAACCTAAAGAATAAGCGTTTTCATCATTGAAATCATTTAAATCAATGCCTTTTTGTATTTTACCATCTAAAAATATTCCTGAAGCATCTTTTCCCCTATTTTTTGATGTTTTTAACATGGCTATTAAATCATCAGCTTTGAAATTACCTTGAAGACCAACTATTGAACACATGATTTAATATTAAATTTTGGAGTTTAAAAAAATAATGTCAAAAAATGAGTCTGTAAAATTTTATAGGCTTTTTTCAAATTAATTTTTTTTTACAGTTGAAACTTCACCTTGATGAAAAATTCGTTCTAATTTTGATTTAATTTAGAAAATATTGATTTAAAATAGTAAATTACTTAAATAAGTGAGGACAAATAATGTTTTATGACCAAACAAAACAAATTTGCCCCCAATAGTAATTTAAACTTCATACAACTTAAACTTTTTGATTTTTCTGAAGAAAAAATTGATTATGAAAAAATCATTTCAGAAAGGCTTAACAAAAGCCCAAATATTGAAAATACTAATCAAAAACTATTTTTAGACGAAAATAATATATTTTCATATGTTAATCCAATTTGTCAAGTTTATGGAGCTCATAAAATTATCAAAAAAGGCACAATAACAAAAAACAAACAAAATATCAATGGAAAAACTACAGAATTCAAAGAACAGCAATATCAATGCAAAAAATGTGGAAAAAAAATTCGGAATATGCAACAATCTATTAATTGGAAAAAAATAAACAATTTTTACAAGAAATAAAGGATAAAATACCTGAAATAATGAAAATTAGATATCAATCACTTCGTAAAATAAGTAAATACTTTGAAATATTCCTTGGAATCCGTGTATCTCATCAAACAATCAAGAATTGGTCCAATAAAAATCACAAGGAAACAATTAACAATGAAGAATTTGAATATTCTGGTTATTATTTATATAATGGGTAATTTTTAAGACTTAATGGAGTCAGACATTACAGATTAACATTATTTGATGCTATACTTAATGTTCCAGTCTCAGAACGAATAGTACGTCGCAGAATACCAAAAAATACTAAAAAATTTATCTTAGATTCAACGAAAAATAAACCATTTATTTGCTTAACAACAGATTTATTTCCAATGTATCGCAATGTAGCCGATGAAATAGGAGTAAATCATCAATTATGCACATTTCATTTATTTCAAACAATAAATCACAAATTAAAAGTCTACTGCAGAAGAAACAGGATTAACAAAAAACAAAGAGAAGATATCTATGAAAATGCGCAAGAATTAAAAAACTGTTTCAGACAAAATTCAACAAAAGAAGCAATAGGACAATTTAAACAATACTTACAAAATTACATGATACTACCAGTAGTATTAAAAGATTTTATAAGAAAACACATTATTAATCACTTTCACAGATACGTACAACACTTAGATGATGAAAATATTAGAAAAACATCGAACAAAGTCGAAAATTATTACAGACAAACTAACCCAGAAAAAATAAAGAAATTATACAAAACTAAAAACGGAATTCTGACATTTTTAGACTACCAAATGAAAAATTGGACAGAAAAACACATAAAAATCAAATAAACCTATAAAATTTTACAGACTCTACTTTTTTAAAATTAAAAAGACATTAACATTAACGACTTAGAATTTGAAATTTGGTTAAAAAATAGGAATAATATTATTTTTTTTAGTATGAATGAAAAATAAGGAATTGAATAGAAATAAGCCAACAATTAATTGTTAAGGATTATATTGTGAAATTCTGAATGACTTATTTCTATACTGAAAACAATAGGAGTAATGTTTTTGTCTTCATAATAATATTTGTTAGTTATAGTATTTATTTTACTCATATTATAAAATTAAGCAGTGGTAACATTGGATAAAGTTATGAAACAAATTTTTTAAATATGCTCCCACTATATTACAAAACAAATAAAAATTATAAAATCAATCAACATTATTTAATTTTATATACTCTTTTATAAGTTAAAATCTCTTCTTCATCTTTTTTAACGGTTAATTCAAATATATCTCCTTGAGATATATTTAATTCATCACATACTTTAGCAGGTATTGTTAAATCCATTGATTTAGTACCTTGTCGTGACCTTGCTTTAACAGTTGTCTTTTCCATATTATTAAATTCTATATTCAAATACATATAATACTTTATGTATTTAATGTACATTAATTATTATTTTATATCACTTTTAAAAATAATTTTGGTGATATTGTGAGTAAAAACATTGATTTAAGTGAGTACAATGAATATAAATTAGTAAAGGAAGATGTTATTGAAGGGGCGGAACCAAGTTATGAGTTCCCAAAATACACTACACAGATTATTAATCAAGCCAGTCAGAATATGCAAGCAACAAGGCCTAAGGTAGTTGGACAAATGAGTGAGTTAATTCAGGAATGCCCAACAAAGTCATATGAAGGATGGAAAGAATGGTATCTCAATAAATATCCAGATGCTATTGATAAAGCTACTGACAAAGCATATGAAGGTGTAGTCAATCTTAGAGATGCAATTGGTGAAATTGACAGAGATATGGTAAAAGCATGGGTAACAGATTTAGTTCTTACAAAGACTGCTGAAGGATTAATATTTCAAGAAGCTATCTTAAAATACATTGCAGATATGGAAAACACTTCTTATAGATTAGCAAAACCTGAAGAAGAAAGTAAAGGAATTGATGGATATATTGGAAGTAAACCAGTACAAGTAAAATCAATTACATATACTGCAAAACAGGCATTGCAAGAAGACATACCTGTAGATATAATTTATTATGACAAAGGAAGTAAAGGGGCTAAATACTTAAAGATTTATTATAAATAGATAGCATGACCTCAAAAAAATATGATTTAAAAGAAATGAGTTCTGAAAAATTAAAATTAGATGAAGCTCATAAAATATTAACTGAAGATTTTGATTTCAATTTCCCCACATATACTAAAACTTTGATAAATAGAGCTAATGAAATGAGTCAAGCATGTAGAAAACAGTATGTAGGACAGATGAGTGAAATAGCTTTAGAACATAAAGATAAAACATTTAAAGAATGGGAAGAATGGTATTTTGAGACATATCCTGATGCAATAGATAAAGCAACAGATAAAGTTTACAATATGATTCAAAAATATAAAAAGGCTTTAGAGGATATTGATAAAGAACTTATTAGAATGTGGATATACGATTTGGTAATAATTAAATCACGAAAAGGATTATATTATCAAGAACTTATCTTAAAACATTTAGCAGAAAAAAATAATACAAATTATAGATTAGCTACCTCTGAAGAAGAAAGTCAAAGTATAGATGGATATATTGGAAACAAACCTTTGCAAATAAAACCAAAATCTTATATAAATCAACAACATTTACATGAAACTATTGATTGCGATATTATTTTTTATAATATAACAGACAAATATTTAACAATATATTACGAGTGAAAATCATGTCCAGAAAAGCAAATACTGGTGGATTATTAAATCTTTTAAATGGTAAAATGGGAATATCTGCACCGGATAAATCCGTTTCAGTAATAAAACTAATTAATACACATAAGCCTAAGAGTTATGATGAATTAGAAGCACTAATAGAATATCATCATCTAAATGATTGTTCTTGTGGAATTAAATCACAAGGAAGTGTTTATGATTTTGGAAAAAACTTATATGATGCTCAAATACCTTATTGGGGAGAACATAAGTTTACATTAGAAGAATGTGTTCAATGGGAATATGATTTATTTATAATTAACTCATTAAAAGGAAATAAAATGGAAGATCAAGCAATCATTGAGTTAAGAAATAAATTGCCCTCACAATATGATGTTAATAATGCAATTGGCTTTGTTGATGAAGAATATCGTGTAGATATTGAAATAATAAAAGACGATGAATTTGTTATTGGAATACAAGTAAAACCGTCATCATATAAATATATGCGCGAGGAAGTTAAATCATTTAATAAAACAAGAAACACAAAATACGGATATGATGTTAAATATCTATATTATAACGATGATGAGGAATTCATTAATTTAAATACTATAATAGAAGATTTAGAATAATCTATCCGCTACACTTGCAGATTGTGGTGTAATTATGATATTTAAAAATATAGATTTTGATATATATTATGGAATTGATGAAGACATGATTAAAAACCTATTTGATGAATTCCTAAATTATGTAAACGAAAAAGACATATCTCATATTGAAATATGTGACCGAGACCAAGGATATATCTTTATTGAAAAAGAAGGAAAAGAAGATGAATGGGATGAAAAGACCATACAAATGTGTAATTTATTAAATAAACTAAATTTTGATGCATTCTTATCGGAAGAAGATTATGGATACAAAGATGTAATAGTGCTAAATAATATTCTCTGATAAAATGAAATTATAATATCATTTGTTTAGTTCTTTTCTTTTTTGGAGCATCATCAGTTATAATGTTTACAGTATCTCCCACATCATTTTTAGAGATTGGTTTATAATTGGCAACAATAATTTCATCTTCAGTATTTATTTTATCAATATATTGGAAAGAAGATTTTCTTTCTTGACTAGTCATTACTGCAAAATCATAAACATCAGATTCATGTTTTAATGGTCCTTTAACCATTACTCTTTCGTTAACAAAATTAATATGGTTATTAATTCTTTCAAAGATATATTCATTAGAATTATTTTTACTTTCCAATATCCCTTCAATTATAAACTCTTCAAAATTAGGATCAATTTCATATCCGACAGAATTTCTACCTGAAGCAATTGCAGCTATGATTGTAGTTCCAGTTCCTAAAAATGGATCCAATACTGTATCCCCTTTAACTGAATACATATTAATTAAACGATAAGCTAATTCAAATGGATAAGCACCATTCCTATTCCTTAATTCTTTATTATTCATTTTTTGAGAAGTTCCTTTAACATCTTCCCATACATCTGAAAACCAGTTGTTTCTTTCTTCCCAAAAATATGCGCTGCCTCTTCTGTGTTCTTTTTCTTCTGCTTTTTTAAATTGCCTATTTCCTCCTTTTCTGAATATTAATATATATTCATGCTCTAAGGTTACATAAGCATTTGGAGGAAGCATGCCAGACCCCATAAACTTATTAGGTTTATTACTTTGTTTTTTCCATAAAATATCTGGTAAAACTTGATAACCCATTTGTTCAAAGCAACCTATGATACGAGAATGATTTGAATACAATTGAAAACTATCTCCTATTTTTCTAGTTGCATCACCAATATTAATGCATACAATTCCACCTGGAACGAGAACTCTATCAACTTCAGCCCACACTTTATTCAATTCTTTGTTCATTAAATCATAAGCTTCAAAACCATTTTCATTATTTAAAGCATCAGTAATTGCTGGATTTAAACTACCAAATACTTCATCCCACATTTCAATCATAGGATAAGGAGGAGAAGTAACAATAAGATTAACAGATTCATTTTCAATTTCTTTAAGATTTTGAGAATTTCCAATATTAACTCTATGTTTTGTTATCATTGAATAACACCTTTAATATAATCCTATTATTATTTTTGTATTATCCAGTATAATAATATTTCTATGTATCTTATGTACATATAAAAAATTCATAATATTTCACGAAATTCTTGTTCGAGTTTATATCTTTCATATCTTATGCCATCCATCACATCTTCAAAAATCAAAATTAATTCTCCTAATGCATCAAAAAGTTGTTTAACTTTATTAACATTCATTTTTCCACTGTGAACAACATTATTTCTTAATTGATAATAATAAAGTGCAGTACAAGGAGCCACATATAGATTTAACTCAATTGGTTTTAAATTTTGAGCAGATACAACAGTGTAACAAGATTTAACACGTTCTTCTATTGAATCTTTAAAGAATTGCTCTTGGGACAATTTTAATATATTTTCTTTTTTTGTTCTTGAGCCATATCTAAATGTAGTGAGTCTATCTAGAGCAGACCATAAAACCATATAAAGCGATTGAACTTCAACGAATAATAATGATAATTCAGAGGTAGTAGTATTATGGTCTTCAATCAAACTTATTTTGCTCTTCAAATCACCAAAACGATAACCTATAAAATTTAATGCATTTTTATAAACCGGATCATATTCCCAATCCTAATTATACCCGTTTCTTAATGAATTTGGCATATTCGGATCATTAGTGATGTTTTCTAATATTTCCGGATTAGCACTAACTACAACATTTACCAGTTCACCATCAATTTCCATTCTTTCCCATTTGTATATGCCCATATCTTTACCATCGCCAATTTTGTTATAAGCAGTTTTTCTTTTGTTTTTTCTAAATCTAATTACATACCATTTAACTTTTTCAGCCCCTTCATTATATTTATTTACTAAAACAGGCATGCCATTAACATGTTTTAATTGAGCTTTAATTTCCACAGGTTTTATTTTTTTATTAGTATATTTTTTAATTTGAGTGAAAGATAATTGTCCTGGCTTATAAAAACCATAAGTTAAAAAAGGAATATCCAGGTTCTCTGGCTTTCCCAAACTCCTAACGCCTTCATAGCATTCATCAATATTGTCCATAATTTATCACCAAACAATATAATTTATAAACAGGAATTTATTTTGACTTCTTGAATAAATTAATAAATAAATCAATTTATTTTAAAATTATCTTTTTATTTTATTGGCTTTGTAGAAATCCTCATTTTTATTGAATTTGGGTTGATCGATAAATGTTATAGATTGTGTTTTTGAGTTTTGTTTCTTTATTTGACAATTGTAGACTCCTACTTCTATTTGTTCCATTGAATATTCTTTTTATTACACTA
>OLNY01002863.1_pt1 | contig 11593 bp, 8 predicted proteins | sample 1671981 | NCBI WGS metagenome assembly OLNY01 (sample SAMEA3136632, study PRJEB25190) | human gut metagenome | biome: human gut; feature: human-associated habitat; material: faeces | place: Austria | collected 2013 | reverse complement strand
CCTGCATGTGCAGGCAGATGCCGGCGTGGAAGGCGATGGATTCCATGACGTGGCGGACCAGCGAGCCGGTGAAATGGCCGCCGATCATGCAGAATTCGTAGCCTTCGGGCTCGCCGCTGCACACGCAGTACGGGCGGCCGGAAATGTCGACCACGGCCTTGGCCAGCGCCTCGTCGAGCGGCACGGTGGCGTCGGCGAAGCGGCGGATGCCTTTCTTGTCGCCGAGAGCCTGCTTCAGAGCTTCGCCGAACACGATGGCCGTATCTTCCACAGTGTGGTGCACGTCGATGTCGGTGTCACCGTGGGCGTGGATGGTCAGGTCGATCAGCGAATGCTTGCCGAGCGCGGTCATCATATGGTTGTAGAACGGCACGGATGTATCGATATCGGTTTTGCCGGTGCCGTCGAGGTTCAGTTCGAGGTCGATGTGTGATTCGCTGGTTTCGCGGACGATGTGCGCGGTTCTTGCCATCATGTCTCCTGTGTGATTCGTCATATTGGATTGCGGCGGGACTCGAATCGCTTCGGGTCTCGCCGCAATCGGAAAGAAACGTCCCTTATGCTGCTTCCACTATACGAAGCACTTCAACAAGGGCGTTACGGAAGGTTTCCATCTCCTCGTCGGTGCCCATGCACACGCGCAGCCAACCGTCCGGTCCGACCACGCGGATGAGTACGCCGCGCTTCAGGAGCTCGTCGAAGATGGCTTCACGCTTGTCGAAGTGCCCGCCGAACAGCAGGAAGTTCGAGCCGGATTCGGCCACTTCAAGCGGCTGGTCCTTGTAGGTCTGTTCCTTGAGCCATGCGGCGGTGGCCTCGCGGGTTTCGCGCAGGTGCTCGACACGGCTCAGCTGCTCGTCGGTGTGTTCGAAGGCGGCCAGTGCGGCGGCCTGAGTCACGGCGGACAGGTGGTACGGCATACGTACGATACGCACGCAGTCGATGATGCCCTTGGACGCGGCCAGGTAGCCGACTCGCGCACCGGCGAAGGCGAAGGCCTTGCTCATGGTGCGGCTGACGGCCAAGTTCGGGTGGTCCTTGATCAGGCTCACGGCGCTCGGGGTGCCGGGCTTGCGGAATTCCACGTACGCTTCGTCGATGACGAGAATCGGATGCACGCCCTCGCCCGCGCCGACCACTTCAGCGGTTTCGCAGGCGGCGAGAATACGTTCGATATCCTCCATCGGCAACGGGGTGCCGGTCGGGTTGTTTGGGCTAGTGAGCAGCACCATCGAGGGCTTGACCTCGGCGATGGCCTCAAGCACCTTGTCGACGTTCAGCGTGAAGTCGGCGTTGCGGTGGGCGAGCTTCCAACCGGTGAAGGTGTCGCGGGCGTACTCCGGGTACATGGAGTACGTCGGGTCGGCACCGAGTGCGGTGCGGCCCGGGCCACCGAAAGCCTGGAACAGCTGGAGCATGATCTCGTTGGAGCCGTTGGCACCCCACAGCTCGTCCACGTCCAGACGGGTACCGGATTCGCGGGCCAGGTAATCGGAGAATGCCTGACGCAATTCGATGTGCTCACGGTCCGGGTATCGGTTGAGTGTGGGGGCGATTTCACGCACACGCTTGGCGATGGTGTCGCATACGGCCGGGTCCGGCGCATACGGGTTCTCGTTGACGTTCAGGCACACCGGCACGTCCAGCTGGGGAGCGCCGTACGGCTCCTCACCGATCAGGTCGTTGCGCAGCGGCAGGTTTGCAGGAATCGAGCTCATCGCAGGCCGGCTTCCTTCTCCTGCTCGCGCAGGGTGGCCTTGTCATACGGATCCTTGACGAAGCGGGAGAGCACGCACTCGCCGTGGGCGGGCAGGTCCTCGGATACCGCGAAGGCGTTGATGCGGGCGGCGAGGGCCTTGAGGCCTTCCTCGTCGTATTCGATGACTTCGACCGGCTTCATGAAGGTGTGCACGCCGAGGCCTGCGGCGAAGCGGGCAGTGCCGCCGGTGGGCAGCACGTGGTTGGAGCCGGACATGTAGTCGCCCAGCGGCACCGGGGAGTACGGACCGCGGAAGATGGCACCGGCGTTCTTGATGCGCTTGACGACCGCATCGGCATCCTTGGTCTGAATCTCAAGGTGTTCGGCGGCGTAGGCGTTGGCCGCGTCGATGGACTGGTCGAGACCGTCGGTCAGCACGATGGCAGACTGGGTGCCGGACAGCGACGTGTGGACACGCTCGGCGTGCTCGGTACGCGGCACGCGGTACTTGAGGCTCTCCTGCACCTTGTCGGCAATCTCGGTGGAGTCGGTGAACAGCACGGAACCGGCGAGCTCATCGTGCTCGGCCTGGCCGATGAGGTCGGCGGCCAGCAGGCTCGGGTTGGCGGTTTCGTCGGCGATGATGCCGATTTCGGTGGGGCCGGCAACCGCGTCAATGCCCACGAATGCGGAGACCAGCGACTTGGCGGTGGCCACGAAGATGTTGCCCGGGCCGGTGATCTTGTCAACCGGATCGCACAGGATGTCGCCGTCCTGCGGCTCGCTGCCCTTGGCGCCGTATGCGAACATGGCAATGGCCTGAGCGCCGCCGACCGCGTATACCTCGTCAACACCGAGGATGGCGCAGGTGGCGAGGATGGTCTTGTTCGGCAGGCCTTCCTCATTGTCGCGGGCGGGCGGGGTGGCGATGGCCAGCGATTCGACGCCGGCGGCCTGGGCCGGCACAGCGTTCATGATGACGGAGCTCGGGTAGACGGCCTTGCCTCCCGGCACGTACAGGCCGACGCGCTGCACCGGAATCCAACGTTCGGCGACGCGCGCGCCTTCGGCCAGGTCGGTGTGGAACGGGGCCGGCACCTGGGATGCGGATACGGCGCGGCAGCGGCGCACGGATTCCTCGATGGCGGCGCGCACTTCCGGATCGAGCTCGTCGACGGCGGCCTTCATGGCCTCGACCGGCACACGCAGATGCTCGGGACGGATATGGTCGAACTTCTCCGCGAAGTCGCGCAGGGCCGCAGCGCCGCGGGCCTTCACATCATCGAGGATCGGCTGTACGAGCTCAGTGGCCTCGTTGGTGCCCATCTCGGCGCGGGGCATGGCTTCCAGCATTTCGGCTCGGGTCAGCTTCTTGCCGCGCAGGTCAATGATTCGCATATAGTTTTCTTCGCTCATAACGCCCCATGGTAACAACGCCAAGTCACGAGAACGTCCCGTCGTCTCACATTCAGCCGCATTGTGAGACACGCAGATCCACCGTTTTCCATGCCATGCCGATTTCCGCGAAAAATATATGCCGGTCGACGCCATTCAGCATCGGCCGGCAATCAAAAACCTGTTCAGGTCAAACCGTTCAAGTCAAACCGCTCAGGCCAACGGAAGCGAGCTCGGTCCGAAGAGAATCTTGATTTCGGCGAACAGCGACGTGTCGCGTTTGACGCGGAACCGGTCTCCGAACGTCAGCACCTTGGCGTTGCCTTTGTCGTCCATCAACGCCAGTTTCACCTCGCACGGGCCGGGATGGCTGGTCAGAATCTGCCCGAGCCGCCGCACATGCGACTGGTCGAGCGCGATCGGCGGCAGCACAATCGTCAGCGGACGTTCATCCTGCGCCTCCAACGTCGGCACGGTGAATTCGGTGGCGCGCATGCTCACTGTCTCATCGCGCTTCTCCACCTGGCCGCGGATCTGTACCACGGTGTCGACGGCGAGCTCGGGCGCGGCGGCCTCGTACACCTTGCCGAAGAACATGCATTGGATGGAGCTTTCCAGATCCTCGACGGTTACGATGGCCCACGGATTGCCCTTTTTCGACACGCGGCGGTCCACGTTCGTGATCAGGCCCGCGATCGTCACCTGCTGGCCGTCCGGCATGCTTCCCGCGCGGTCGATCAGGTGCGCTATCGACATTTCGCGCAACGACACCAGAATCGACTGCATGCCGCTCAACGGATGGTCGGACACGTACAGGCCAAGCATCTCGCGTTCGAAGTTGAGCTTGGTTTTCTTGTCCCACTCCTCCACGTCGGGCACCTGCACCATGGCGTCTCCCATGGCGGAATCGTTCTCTTTGGAATCGTCCAGGTCGGCGAACAGGTCGAACTGGCCTTCCGCCTGCTTGCGTTTCAGGCCGACGACCGAATTGATGGCCGTTTCGTGGATGGTGAACAGCGCACGACGGTTCGGGTCGATCGAGTCGAACGCGCCGGCCTTGATCAGCGATTCCACCAATCGCCTGTTCAGCGCCTCCAACGGCACGCGTTTGATGAAATCGGTGAAGTTCACGTACTTGCCGTGGCCGTTCTCACGTTCCGCGATGATCGCATCGACCGCGTTCTTGCCGACGTTGCGGATGGCGCCGAGGCCGAATCGCACGACGTCGCCGACTGCCGAATACTCGTACACCGACTCGTTCACGTCCGGAGAAAGCACCTGGATGCCCATGCGTCGCGCCTCGCCCAGGTACAGCGCGGTCTTGTCTTTGTTCGTGCTGGCGCCTTGCAGCAGGGCGGCCATGAACTCCACCGGATAATGCGTTTTCAGATACGCGGTCCAGTAGGAGATCAAACCGTATGCGGCCGAATGCGCCTTGTTGAACGCGTAGCCGGAGAACGGCACGAGGATGTCCCACACGGCCTGCGCGGCCTCTTCGGAATATCCATGCTCCTTCATGCCGGCGAAGAACGGAATCTTCTCCTTGGCCAGCACTTCCGGCTTCTTCTTGCCCATCGCTCGACGCAGCACGTCTGCCTTGCCCAGCGAATAGCCGGCGAGGATTCGCGCCGCGGACTGCACCTGCTCCTGGTAGACGATCAGACCGTAGGTCTCGTCGAGCACTTCCTTAAGCGGTTCGGCCACTTCGGGGTGGATTGGCGTGATCTTCTGCAGACCGTTCTTGCGCTTCGCATAGTTGGTGTGCGAATCCATATCCATCGGACCTGGACGGTACAGCGCGATCAGTGCGGAAATATCGTTGAAGTTGTTCGGTTTCAACGTTTTCAGCAGCGAGCGCATGCCGTCGGAATCGAGCTGGAACACGCCGAGCGTGTCGCCACGGGACAGCAGGCCGTAGGTGGGGCGGTCGTCCAGCGGAATCTTCGTATGGTCGATGCGTTCCTTGCCGTTCGCCTCGATGTTGTTCAGGGTGTCTCGGATCACCGTCAAGTTGGAAAGTCCGAGGAAGTCCATCTTGACCAGACCGAGCGTTTCGCACGTATGGTATTCGAGCGTGGTGGTGACGGTGCCGTCGGTACGTTCCAGCAGCGGCGACGTGTTGGTGATCGGCTCGCTGCCCATGATGGTGGCGCAGGCGTGCACACCGGTCTGACGAATCAGACCTTCGATGCCCATCGCCTCGTCCGTGATGCGTTTCGCGTCCGGGTCGGAATCGTACAGTTCGCGGAATTCGCGTGCTTCCGCGTATCGTTTCGCGCTTGGGTCGAAGATGTCGTGCAGCGGAATGTCCTTGCCGCCGGTCTGTGCGGGAGGCAGGGCTTTGGTGATCTTGTCTCCGACGGAGAAGTCGTATCCCATGATGCGGGCGGAGTCCTTCAGCGCCTGCTTGGTTTTGATGGTGCCGTAGATCACGCACTGCGCCACTTTGTCACGTCCGTATTTCTCACCCACGTAGTCGAGCACGCGTCCACGACCGTCCGGGTCGAAGTCGACGTCGATATCAGGCAGTGAGACACGTTCCGGATTGAGGAATCGTTCGAAGATCAGACCGTGTTCAAGCGGATCAAGTTCGGTGATGCCCATCGCATACGCGACCATGGCGCCTGCGGCGGAGCCACGGCCCGGCCCCACCATCACGCCGTGGGCCTTCGCCCAGTTGATGTAGTCGGCCACGACGAGGAAGTAGCCGCAGAACTGCATCTGGCAGATCACGCCGCATTCGTAGTCGGCCTGCCGCAGCACTTCGAGCGACGGCTTGCCGTTGTACCGGCGTTCCAGGCCTTCCTCGACCTTCTTCAGGAACAGCGACGTCTCGTCCCAGCCTTCCGGACAGTCGAATTGCGGCATGAACGCGCCGTCTTCATGATCGTCGAACATGACGTTGCAGCGTTCGGCGATCTCCAACGTGTTGTCGCACGCTTCGGGAAGGTCTTTGAACAGTTCGCGCATTTCCTCGGCGGATTTGATGTAGTAGCCGGTGCCGTCGAATTTGAATCGGCCCGGCTCGTCCAGCGTGGAGCCGGAGTTGATGCACAGCATGGCGTCCTGCGCGCCGGCGTCTTCGGCACGCGTGTAATGGGAATCGTTGGTGGCCAGCAGCGGCGCGTTGAGCTTTTTTGCGATGTCGAGCAGCCCGTCGGTCACTTGCTTTTCGATTTTCAGGCCGTGGTCCATGAATTCGATGTAGAAATTATCGCGGCCGAAAATGTCTTGGAATTCGCCGGCGGCACGCAACGCGTCATCGAACTGGCCCAGGCGCAGACGAGTCTGGATGATGCCCGACGGGCAGCCGGACGAGGCGATGATGCCTTTCGAATATTTGGCGAGGATTTCCTTATCCATACGCGGATAGCGCATGACTCGGCCTTCAAGGTTCGCGTCGGTGGAGGCTTTCATGAGGTTGACGAGGCCTTCGTCGTTTTCTGCCCACATGGTCAGGTGGGTGATGACACCGCCGCCGGACACATCATCCGGGTTACGGCGGCGATGCAGCGGATCCAGATCCGGATTCCAGTTGGTGTCCCAGCTCACACGGGTGGGGTCCTGACGTGCGGTTTCCGGCGTCACATAGGCTTCGATGCCGATGATCGGCTTGATGCCGGCGTTGACCGCGGCGCTCCACATCTCATACGCGCCATGCATGTTGCCGTGGTCGGTGATGCCGACGGCCGGCATGCCCAGTTCCTTGGCGCGCTTGACCAGATCCGGTATTTTCGATGCGCCGTCGAGCAGCGAATAATGCGTGTGATTATGCAGTTGCACGAAATTTGCGGAAGTAGCCATGCGTTCCAATTTAGCTGGGCTTCATGACGGCGTGGAGTCGTTTCTGGCCGTCCGGCCACACTTTTATAGGGACTGGTCGGCGTGCCGTGCGCGCATCACGTCAAGCGCATGCTGCAGGTCGGCGGGATAGTGCGATTTCACCGTGGTCCACACGTGCGTACGCGGATGGCGGAATTCCAATTGCATGGCGTGCAGCCATTGCCGTTCAAGGCCAAGCGCCTCGCTCAGCTGCGGATTCGCGCCGTACATGGCGTCCCCCGCCAACGGATGCCCGATGGATGAGAAATGCACGCGGATCTGATGGGTGCGGCCGGTTTCCAGGTTCACGGATACGAGCGTGGCTTCGCCGAAACGTTCCATCACGTCCCAATGCGTGATGGCCTCTTTGCCGGCCGGTGTCACGCAGAAGCGGAAGTCGGAGACTTTGGCGCGTCCGATCGGCGCTTCGATGGTGGCTTTGTCTTCTTTGAGATTGCCCTGCACGAGTGCGTGATATGTTTTGACGACCTCATGTTCGGCGAACTGCCGGCGCATCTCCACGTACGCAAGATCGGACTTGCATACGAGCATCAGTCCCGATGTGCCCACGTCGAGTCGTGACACGATGCCTTGACGGCCTGCCGCGCCATATGACGTGATGTGCACTCCCCTGTCGATCAGGCTGCCAAGCACCGTCGGACCGGTCCATCCGACGGATGCGTGCGCGGCGACGCCGACCGGCTTGTCCACCACGACCACATCGTCGTCCTCATAGACGACGGCCATGTCATGGGCGATCGGTTCCGGTTCGGACCGTTCCTCGACGATGTCGAATTCTACGGTTTCGCCTGCCTGCAGGGTCGACGATTTGGAAATGTCCCTGCCGAGCACGCGCGCCTGTCCGCTTTCGATGAGGTCGGCCGCCTTGGCCCGGGAAATGCCAAGCATTTTGGCGACCGCGACGTCGAATCGTTTGCCGACGAGCGCGTCGGGAGCGGGTACGAGACGGCTCATGCTGCTTTCGTCCCGTCGTCGGTTGCGTTCGCATCATCACCAAGCGTCTTGCCGTTGGCCTCGTCAAGGTCCTTTTGGCTGAACGGTTCCCCGAGGAACAGCAGCAGCACCGCCGCAACGCCCGCGAGCATGAGGAAGATGTCCGCCACGTTGCCGATGGACCATCCGTAGTTCAGGAAATCCACGACCTTGCCGTTGAGGAACCCTTCCGCGTAGATGACGCGGTCGATGAGGTTGCCGAACGCTCCTGCGAAGGCGAAGGCGAACAGCACCGTCCATTTCATGGAAATGGTGCGGACGGCAAGTACGACCAACGCCACGCAGGCCGCCATCGCCAGCAGGGAAATCAGCCACGTCATGCCGGAGCCCATGCCGAGCGAGGCGCCTGGATTACGCACCAATGTCAACGAAAGCAGGCCGGGAATCACGCGTATGGTACGGCCATCGGCCAATGCGGACAAAGCCCACATCTTGGTGAGCTGGTCAATCGCGATCGCCGCGATCGCAATACACGCAAAGACGGCCACGCGGTCGCGCAGCCGTCTTTGATCATTCTTCATGATGTCAGACACAGGCTAATCTCAGTCGTTGTTGTCCTGAGGGTCCTGGTCGTAGTTGTTCGTATCGGACACCTGGTTGACGAGCTGGCCGAGGAAGTCGGTGAGTCGTGCACGGTATTCGGTTTCGAACTGCTTGAGGCCCTTGATGTTGCCTTCGATGACCTTGGTCTGGGTCTCGAGGTTGTCGCGGACCTGCTGGGCGTAGTCGTCGGCAGCGGTACGGGTCTTCGAATCGTAGTCGAAGGCGCGCTTCTGCACTTCGGCTTCGTAGTTGTCGGCCTCGGTGTGCTTGTCGGAGAAGTACGTGTCGGCGTCCTGGGTCTTCTGAGCCAGGTAGCCGTCGCCCTCTTCCTGCTTCTGCGCGAAGTAGGCGTCGCCTTCCTGCTGCTTCTGCTCCAGATAAGCGTCGCCATCCTGCTGCTTGCCGGCCAGATAGGCATTGCCTTCCTCGGTCTTCTGCGCAAGGTAGGCGTCGCCCTCCTCGGTCTTCTGGTTCAGGTACGCATCGCCATCCTGCTGCTTCTGTGCCAGATAGGCATCGCCATCCTGGGTCTTGCCGGACAGGTAGTTGTCGGCGTTGGCGCGGGTGTCGGTGGAGTACTGGTCAGCCTCGGAACGAGTGCGGTTGGAGTAGTCGTTGGCGCTGCCGATGATCTCTTCGTACTTGCGCTGGCTTTCCTCGGTGATCTCCTTGGCCTTGGCCTTGCCCTTGTCGACGTACTGGTCGTGCAGCTGCATGGCCAGCGTCAGCATGGCGGTGGCGCGCTCCGGCTCGGTATTGGCGCTTGCCGCGGCACCTGCGATCTTCTGCAGGCTGCCGGTTTCGGTGCTCGGCTCGGACTTGGCGACCTGTTCGCGCAGCTGTGCCTCGCGAATCTGGGAATCCTTCAGCTGCTGGGCAAGCTGCTGAATCTGCATGGCCTGCTGCTTCACCTGGGCATCCTGCTGCTGGGACTGGGCAGCATGCTCCTGAGTGAGCTGCTGGGCCTGAGCGACCTGGTCCTGCGCTTCCTGAAGCTTTGCGGTGAGCTGATCGATCTGCTCCTTCTGACGCTGAGCCACGACCACCTGCTCCTGGGCCGATGCCAGCTGACGGGACAGGTCCTCGGTCTGTGCGCGGAACGTGTCACGCTCGTGCTGCACGGCGGTAAGCTGCTCGCCAAGGTCGGCCTGACCGGCCGCTTCGGCTGCCTGGGCGGTGAGCTGATCGACCTGCGCGGACAGACGATCGATCTGCCCCTTGAGCTGCTCGTTCTGGGAAGACAGCGCACGATTGCTTTCCTCTGCCTCGGAAAGCTTGGCGGCCGCGGCCTGAGCGGCCTGAGCGGCCTGGTCTCCCGCACCAGCTGCCTGCTCGGAGGCGGACTTCAGCGTCGCGTTCTCCTGCTGCAGGGACTGGATCTGAGCATTCAACTCGGAAATCTTGGAATTGAGTCCTGCGACATCCGGGCCAAGAGACTGCGTGGCCTGTCCGCCGGCAACTGCCTGCTTGCCAAGGGCTTCCACCGTCTCGGTTACCTGATCGAGGAAGTCATCGACTTCATCGACGTCATAGCCTTCCTTGAACCTTACGGTCTGGAAAGTATGCTCCCTAATATCTTTCGGCGTCAACAGAGCCATAAATCCTTACACCTCGCTTTGGGCTTGATGCCTTACTGTTGTTGCTTTCAGTGTTCGACTCTAGCACGAAACCATAGATATTTTGCGGAAAAACGGTTTTTTAGAGGTGCTAAATAAGGAAATCAATGACCACAAGAACGAAATAAAGCACAAGATACGCGACGTCAAAATAGATCGGTCCGAGCGGAACGGGACGAATATACTGCCGCAACCACCTTAACGGCGGCTCCGTCAGCTGGTAGATGGCGTCGAACAACGAGGCCACGATTCCGCTTGGCCGCCACGTCGGCGACAATGCCAACACCCAGTCGAGAATCATGCGGACGAACAGCACCAGGATATAGGCGTTGACCAGAAAATGGACGACGCTACCAATTATCGAGAGAATCACGTTGCCACTGTATCAAGCGCGCATAACAAAATGCCCCCGCTTTCAGTGGGGGCATAATCGTCTGATTTGTGCTTGCTCTGTGCTACACGGCTCAGTCGGCGAACAGGTCGTGGGCCGGACCCTTGTCTTCAGGCTCCTCGACCTTGATGTTCACTTGGGCCGGGCTCAGCAGGAACACGCGCGGAGTGACGCGTTCGATGGAGCCGCGCACGCCGAACACCACACCGGCGGAGAAGTCGACGATGCGGTATGCCACGGCTTCGGCCACACCTGTCAGGTTCAGCACCACCGGAATGCCGTCACGAATGGCGCGACCGACCATCTGCGCATCGTCATAGGTCTTCGGATGGATGGTGGTGATGCGGCTAACTCTACCCCCCTGGAACGGGTTGGACTGCTCACGCGGAGCGGACGGCGTGGAAGCGGAAGCCGAAGAGGAAGGCATCGGGGTGACGGAATGATCCGAATCGAACGAGGTCTCGCCGGTGTCGACGTCATCCTCGAAATCATCCTCGCCCTCGGCGACGTCGGACATTCCCAAGTACGACATCGCGTTCTTCATGAAACCTGCCATGTATGTTCCTTTCGCGTCTACGCGTTGACTTTAGCGCAGGAAATCCGGAATATCGAGGTCGCCCGGATCGTTAGCCGAAACCACTTCATGCTCGGTGGTCTGGTCGAACGAGGCGACGTTCTGGTCCGGAGTGGACGGAATGTAGCTGGACAGCGGCTGCACCTGCGGCACCGCCGGAGTCTGCACCGGCTGCGGCTGCTGGGCGGGAGCCTGCACGCCGGCGGACAACGCGGACAGCGGTACCGTGTTTCCCTTGGCCGCGGCCGGCTTTTCTTCGGCCGGCTGGTCGGGCTTCTTAGAATTGGCATCGAAACCTGCCGCGATGACGGTGACACGCACCTCGTCGCCGTAGGCGTCGTCCAGGGACAGGCCCCAGATGATCTGCGCTTCCGGATGGATGGCCTTCTGCACCAGCGCGACCGCGGCTGCGGCTTCCTGCAGCTTCAGGTCGGTCGGACCGGCGATGTTGATCAGTGCGCCATGCGCACCCTCGATGCTTTCCTCCAGCAGCGGCGAGCTGATGGCGATTTCCGCGGCCTGCGTGGCGCGGTCCTCTC
>OLNY01002862.1_pt1 | contig 11595 bp, 8 predicted proteins | sample 1671981 | NCBI WGS metagenome assembly OLNY01 (sample SAMEA3136632, study PRJEB25190) | human gut metagenome | biome: human gut; feature: human-associated habitat; material: faeces | place: Austria | collected 2013 | reverse complement strand
AAAGGGCGTGGGAATATATGTTTTGTGCAACTTTTATTTTTCAAACACGCTCTAGTGCAACGGAACAAAATCTAACTTATAACAATTCTTTTTTCTTTAGAAGACTCCATACAATCCAGCCCTATATCTTCTACTAAAGCGGCGTCTGTATCCCCGCAAATTATTATTTAGATAATTTCTCAATTGCAGCCTTAATTCTGCTTACTGTCTCATCCTTACCGATAATTTCCATAATCTCTGTTGCTCCGCCCGGAGTCATGCGCTTTCCGGAAACAGCGGTACGAACTGGCCACATAACAAAGCCTGGCTTGTAACCATTTTCATCTGCAAATCCACGAAGCATCTGATATAATGCATCGTTTGTGAAATCTTCCTGTGCTTCGATTACTGGAAGTAATTCCTGTAATACTGGTAAAGACTTCTCTGCATTTGTCTTATTTTTCTTGTTAGTATACATATCTACATCGTATTCTGGAACTGCTTCAAAGAAATCAATCATTTCACCAATTTCAGGGAATACTTCGATTCTTGTTTTAACAAGTGCTGCAATCTTCTTTAAGTCCATATCCTTCTTGATGACTTCCTTGATATAAGGCTCTGCCATGTTGTAGAAAGTATCAGAGTCCATTGCCTTTAAATATTCTCCGTTCATCCATTTTAACTTAACCATATCAAATACGGCTGGAGATTTGCTGATATGCTTGTAATCAAATGCTTCTACTAATTCTTCTAAGGAGAAAATCTCTCTGTTATCTGGAGAACTCCATCCAAGAAGTGCTACGAAGTTTACAACAGCTTCTGGAACAAATCCCTGCTCGATTAAATCTTCGTAAGAAGAATGTCCAGAACGCTTTGAAAGCTTCTGATGCTCTTCATTCGTAATTAATGGACAGTGAATATATTTTGGTTCTTCCCATCCAAATGCCTTGTAAAGACGAGTATATTTTGGTGCAGAAGAAAGATACTCATTACCTCTTACAACGTGTGTAATCTGCATCAGATGGTCATCTACTACGTTTGCAAAATTGTAAGTAGGATATCCGTCTGACTTGATAAGAATCATATCGTCAAGCTCTTCATTTGGCTGCGTGATGTCTCCATAAATCTCATCATGGAAAGTTGTCTCTCCCTCATTAGGCATATTTGCACGAATAACAAATGGCTTACCTGCTGCAAGGTTCGCTTCTACTTCTTCTTTGGAAAGGTGCAGACAGTGCTTGTCATATACACTGATTTCTTTACCACCTACATTCTGTTTTAAGGAATCTAATCTTTCCTGATCACAGAAACAATAGTAAGCCTCACCTTTTTCAATAAGCTGCTTTGCATAGTCCATGTAAAGTCCGGACGCTACACGCTCACTCTGAACATAAGGGCCAAATCCGCCGTCTTTATCCGGACCTTCATCATGCTTTAAGCCAGTCTTCTCTAAAGTACGGTAAATAATTCCCAGTGCTTCTTCACAGTAACGTCCCTGGTCTGTATCTTCTATTCTTAAAACGAAATCTCCACCTTCATGCTTTGCAATCAAGTAAGTATATAAAGCAGTACGAAGATTTCCAACATGCATTCTTCCTGTAGGGCTTGGTGCAAATCTTGTTCTAATCTTTGCCATCTCTAATTCCTCTCTTTCTGAATCTATAAAATATAATCTAACTATTTAAAACCCACCTTATCCAAAATGTATCTGAAAAATGTATTAGCAATAACTATATATACCATCACTCTGCACATCTTCTATGAGACTATTGTATAGCTGACAATAAACTCTGTATCCCTTATACACCCGGAAATATACAGCTTTAAATAGTTTCCAATCGACTCGTATTATCATACCATCTTTTCGCGTAAAAATCTATAAAATCCTCTATATGAAATAATTTGCGGAATATTCTTTATTATGCTACTCTTATTTTAATCCATTGTCAGTAATTTACGGATTCTGAACAGATAGCTGCTGCTAATAATCATTCCTTTTTTGTTAGAAGTGGATACCGGTTCATCTGACACTACTTATATATAACTTATATAACTCACTGTCTCTTTGTACAGCACCGAGATATACATATTTCTATACACAACTGCAAAAAATTTATAAAAATATATTACGAAAGAAGGTTCTCTTATGCTATCACTACTAAATATTGATTACAGCTCCATGATAAGCACACTTCCACTAGACTCCGGAAGCAGCGACAGTCTGAGTAATTTTATAAACAACGGACTTGTCGGTCTCGTCACCGAAGCCGATACAACTTACAAAATAGCTGGCTCTGTAATTGCTCTCATTTTAGCTCTCATCGGATGCTTTTTCGGCTATAAACTGTCCCGGCTCTTTATGGGCATTACCGGATTTATTGCTGGAGCTATAATCGGACAGATAGTTGCTTCCCAGATTCTGCATGTAGAAGGATTTGCCTCCGTCCTTTGTATCATACTTTGCGGAGCATTCATTGCCTCTCTCGCCTTTTGGATTTATCGTATTGGAATTTTTATTCTCTGCTTTGCATTAGCCTTTAGTGCCGCAGGAACATTATTTCCATTTGAAGGTGATGTACAGTTCTTTGCGAATGTAATAACTGGTCTTATCGTTGGAGTTCTCGCTGTCAAATATATGCGTCCAGTCATTATACTTACTTCCGCAATCGTATGTGGAACTTCCGCTGCCGGGTTACTTCCGGGAGTTACGGAATATATGGGAATTACGACACTTTCTTCACTGAACTCCAGTGCAGCGCTGACACTGGCATTGTGTGTGCTCGGAATTGCCGTACAGTTTCTTACTACGAAAGAACCGGTGAAGAAAACTGTTCCCAGACATAAACATGGGTAGGTGATTTGCCACAGGCAAAAGAGACGCCCTCTGAGAATGAAAGAATCCTTATTTGTGACTTTAGTCGCGGCGTGTTGAATACTCGCTCTACTCGCTCGTATCCAACACTTGCTCCGAGGTCACAAATAAGGATTCTTTCATTCTCAGAGGGCTGTCTTTGGCTATTGAAGCAAACTCAGAATTTGTTTTTGAGAAATCTGAGGAAGTTTTCAAAAGATTATGACTTTCCGGAACAGCCAATGCACAAAACTCTACTGTTCTTCCCAAAGAACAACTTCTCCTGTTTCCAGCGTCTTCTTCACATCAATAATCCTCTGATTAGAAGAACCGCGGAATTTAAGACTAATATTCTTTTTTTCCATAACAAACGGACCATCTACAAGATAATCGATCTGTTCTAACATCTTCTTTGTATACTTCCACTTTGGAATCATTCTGTGTAAAATGTCCTTTTCATAAACATAACCAGTAAAGCACCAGATACTCTTCTCTGGGAAGCGTTCTTTTACCTTTTTTAAAAAAGGAAAGAGGACTTCCTGATTCATATATTCCATAGGTTCTCCGCCCAATACTGTAAGTCCAGATATATAAGATGGTTCCAATAATTTCAAAATCTGTTCTTCTGTTTCTTCTGTAAAAGGCTTTCCATACTCAAAACTCCATGTTTCCTCATTAAAACAGCCCTTACAATGATGGGTGCATCCACTTACAAAAAGGGATACTCTGACACCTGGTCCGTTTGCAATATCACATTTCTTAATTTCACCGTAATACATAACCTATTCACCTCTTTCAAAAATCAAATAGAGTGCCCATTATATTTAGCAATTACCCAAACCAATCTTTCGTATTATATATACAATACTTCTTCTATATTTTACATGGTTCTTACTAATTACATTTTATAATATTGGCACTCTATTTACAATCAATAATCTACTATTTTATATATTTTGAGACAATTTTATTTTTTAGCAACGCAAAAAACAGCGCCCAAAGGGAGAAGATACCTTCTCCCTTTGGGCGCGTCTCCCTGCCTGCTTTCTACAAATGCATTACACGTTCCTTAATCTCCTGGGTTCTTCCCTGATTCCAGAACTGTGTTCCAATATAACCGCAAGTTCTTCTTGCTACGTTCATCTTTGCCTGATCCTGATTACCGCAGTTTGGGCATTCCCAGATGAGCTTACCGTGTTCGTCTGTTATAATCTGGATTTCTCCTTCATAACCACAGCACTGGCAGTAATCGCTCTTTGTGTTAAGTTCTGCATACATGATGTTCTCGTAAATATGCTTCATAACAGCTAATACAGCCTCGATATTATTCTGCATATTTGGTACTTCTACATAGCTGATAGCTCCTCCTGGAGAGAGTTCCTGGAACTGTGCTTCAAAGCTTAATTTATCAAATGCATCAATTTCCTCTGTTACATGGATATGATAGCTGTTTGTGATATAGTTTTTATCTGTTACTCCTGGAATCATACCAAAACGCTCCTGAAGGCATCTTGCAAACTTATAAGTTGTAGATTCCAGTGGTGTACCATAAAGACTGAAGTCAATATTACTTTCTGCTCTCCACTTATTACATGCATCATTCATATGCTGCATAACTTTGAGTGCAAATGGTTTTGCTTCTGGGTCTGTATGGCTCTTGCCTGTCATATATCTTGTACACTCACAAAGTCCTGCGTAGCCAAGAGAGATTGTTGAATAACCATTATATAAAAGTTCATCAATGGTCTCTCCCTTTTTAAGACGTGCTAATGCACCGTTCTGCCAGAGAATAGGTGCTACGTCAGATGGTGTACCTTTTAAACGGTTGTGGCGGTACATAAGTGCCTCGTGGCAAAGTTCAAGACGCTCATCAAAGATTTCCCAGAACTTATCCATATCTCCACCTGAAGAACAAGCTAAATCTACTAAGTTCAGTGTTACAACACCCTGATTAAATCTTCCGTAGAACTTTGGATTATCGTTCTCATCATGATATACCGTTAAGAAAGAACGGCATCCCATACATGGGTAGCAGTTTCCGTCTTTTAACTTCTTCATGATTTTCTCGGAAATGTAATCTGGAACCATACGTTTCGCTGTGCATTGTGCAGCTAACTTTGTAAGATACCAGTATTTGCTGTTCTCATGAATATTGTCTTCCTCAAGAACGTAAATAAGCTTGGGGAAAGCGGGTGTGATATATACACCTTTTTCATTTTTAACACCGAGAATACGCTGATTAAGCATTTCCTCGATAATCATTGCAAGGTCATCTCTTGCAGGACCTTCTTCTACCTCATCAAGATACATGAATACGGTAACAAAAGGAGCCTGTCCATTTGTAGTCATCAGTGTGATAACCTGATACTGAATAACCTGAACTCCCTGCTTAACCTCTTTTCTTACACGCATTTCTGCGATTTCATTTATCTTCTGCTCATCAAGTTCCATTCCTTCTACTTCGAACTCTGCCCGAACGTCACGACGATACTTCTGACGGCTGATTTCGACAAATGGAACCAGATGGGAAAGTGTAATACTCTGTCCACCGTACTGGGAACTTGCAATCTGGGCTACTGCCTGTGTTGCGATGTTACATGCTGTAGAAAAGCTCTTTGGCTTCTCAATCATAACGTCGCTGATTACTGTTCCGTTCTGGAGCATATCTTCTAAGTTTACCAGACAGCAGTTATGCATATGCTGTGCAAAGTAATCAGAATCATGGAAATGAATGATTCCTGCTTCATGTGCATCCACAATCTTCTGTGGAAGAAGGAAACGTCTTGTAATATCCTTACTTACCTCTCCTGCCATATAATCCCTCTGTACACTATTGACCGTTGGGTTCTTGTTAGAATTTTCCTGGATAACTTCCTCGTTATTACACTCTAACAGACTCAGAATCTGCTTATCTGTAGAATTGGACTTTCTAACCAACGCTCTCTTATAACGGTAAGTAATATAATTACTTGCCAGACGGAATGCCTTCTGGTTCATGATCTGATTCTCTACTAAATCCTGAATCTCCTCTACATTGAGCGCACGATTCATTCCCTCACAGATAGTCTCAACATTCTCTGCAATTTTCTCTACCTGTTCGTCGCTTACTTTTTCACCTTCTACGACACTGTTGTTTGCCCTCTTAACCGCTGCGATAATCTTGCTGCGGTCAAATTCAACTTCCATTCCACTTCTTTTAATGATCTTCATACCAACACTCCAATTATAAATTTTTAAAAATCATGCATTGCCATTGTAACACATAATTTTGTATGATGCAATGATACTTTATACAAGATATTGTGTTTTAGTCGCATAAAAATCTCACAGCAACACAAAATATTATCTTGCTGTGAGATTTGCCAATACCCATTATATGATGTTTTCCCGTAAATATCAATATGCTCTATGAATAATCTTGTACTAATATTTTCCCTGTTTTTTCATCAGATTGACAACCGCTTTATAGAGTGCTTTTCCATAAGCGCTTGTATTTGCCTTCATTCGGGCAGACTCTTTTCTATTACTGATAAATCCGTATTCAATAAGACATGCTGGCATATTTGTGTGTTTTAAAACATACAGATTTGGTCTGTCGACAAGTCCTCTGTTTGTAAATCCTGTAGCTGCAACCGCTGCACTCTGCATTGCTGTAGCAAGAGTCTTGGAAGTTAAGCCTTTTTTCTGTGTTGCAGAGTTTCTGCTCTTACTCCATAAAGTCTCTGTTCCATGTGCAGAAGCACTTGCTGAATTGATATGTACACATAAAAACATATCTGCATTCTTATTATTCGCCAGCTTAGCTCTCTGAGACAAACTTGGATACGTATCGGATGTTCTTGTATAGGATATCTGGAATCTGCTGTCCTTATCAAAAGAACGCTTTGCAGCGAGTACAATAGCTAATGTCAGGTTCTTCTCTGCCATTCCATTCCCTGTCGCACCAGAATCTGATCCACCGTGTCCTGCATCAATGACAATCTTAATCTTATCTTTGCTGCTTGTCGTACTCGGTTTCGTTGTGGTTGTCGTTGTGCTGCCTGTCGTATTATTTGAACTACTCTGTGTCGTTCCTGAAATATAAATCCTTCCCTTTGACAGCTTGTAGTTAATACCAAGTCTTGTACACACACTATTAAGCGGAACAATCCATCTTCTCTTACCTGTAGCTGTGTATGTTCCATGAACTACTGGTGCCCCCATTGTACTTTTCTGTCCATTCGTTACTGCTATTCTGCTGTCTGCCCGTACAATAACTGTGTTTGGACCATAAGTTAAAGTTAATTTATCACCCTTAGCTGTTGCCTTCACCTTTAACTTACTGTTCTTTAAAATCGCTCCTACCGGTCCCATATATGCTCCGGACTTCTTAAAAATCGGATACTTTGTTAATTTCCTCTTCTGTCCATTCACATAACAATAACTCTTTCGTCCGGTATAAGAACTGGTAACCCCTTTTACTGTTCTCACGCGAACCTGTGCTGCCGCATCTGTATTAACCGGCATAATCATACAGATACATAATAACAATGCTGCCAGCACACCGACTACTCGCTTTGCTTTCATCAAACTCTCCTTTCTCATCTCTCTGAACTTCACATCCTCTTGTCTTAATCCATTCTATAACAATTTCATAAAACAATGCAATAGAGCCTTATAACATTTTATAAAACCTCTACAAATATCTTATACATCAAAACAGTATCCAACTCCATAAACCGTCTTAATATACGGATATTCTTTGGTTAACTTAGCTCTCAGCTTCTTCACTAAAGTATCTACACTGCGGTAGCCGCCTATATAGTCAAACCCCCATACAGAATCAAGTATCTTATCTCTGGAGAGAATCATCCCTTTATGCTTTACAAAATATTCTAGTAAATCAAATTCCTTCGCAGTTACCTTGAGAACCTTGTCTGCAAGATAAATCTTTCTTCCTTCATAATCAATGGATAAGGCTCCAACCGATTCTACTGGATTCCTCTTTTCCGCCGTCCTGCGTATTACTGCCTCTACATGGGCCTCTAATAATGGTAACGGCGCTGGCTTCACCATATAGTCATCTATCTTTTTTGAATAAGCGTATAACTGGCTGTCCAATTTATCATCCTGTGAGAGCATCAGCACTGCCATATCAGATAAACTCCTTATCTTTTCAAGTGCCTCATATTCTCGTCTCTTCGGTAGATCTACATCAAAAATCAGTAAATCTGGTTTGTTCTTTCCCCTGGAAAGAATTTCTGTCGCCTCATCATATTCGGTGCACCAGATTACGCTGTAACCACTGTCCTGGAAATAAGCTGCCATCTCTTTGCACTCCGCTTCTTTCTGATTTAGAATCAGCAATCTGCTTGTGAGCATTCGACATCTTCCTTTCATCATTATTTGTTAAAATTATATTACAACATTATGACCCAAAAATGACTTATTTAAAATTATTGTAACATAGACAGCAATTATGAACAACCCTTGTTACCATCTTACAGGGTATGGAAGTAAAATTCAAGTGGTTTTTTTACAGACAGAAAATCAGTATCACTAGAGCGTGTTTGAATCAAAAAAACAGAGGAAATAAAAAAGAATTATAAAAGATTAAAATTTCTTTTTCGTTTCCTCTGTTTTTGATTATAAGAACATATTTATTTTGATCTATAATTAGAAATTATAGGAATCACCGGGATTATAATAAATCAGCGATTTCGTAAATTAAGCGTTCGGATTTCTCCCAGCCGAGGCAAGGGTCGGTAATGGATTTACCATAGCAGCCGCCGCCTACTGGCTGATTGCCGTCTTCGATGTAACTCTCAATCATGAGACCTTTTACAAGTCCTCTGATATCTTTGGAAAGATGGCAGCTATGCATTACTTCTTTTGCAATACGAATCTGCTCAAGGTAATGTTTACCGGAGTTTGCATGGTTTGTGTCAATAATTACACCTGGATTCTTTAAGCTACTCTCCTGATATAACTCAAACAATTCATTTAAATCTTCGTAATGATAGTTAGAATATGTCTTACCATGTTTGTCAACATATCCTCTTAATAATGCATGTGCATATGGATTACCTAATGACTGTACTTCCCATCCACGATACAGGAATACATGCTGTCCCTGTGCGGCTGTAATAGAGTTCATCATAACGGATAAATCTCCACCTGTTGGATTCTTCATTCCTACTGGGATTCCAACACCACTTGCAGTCAGACGATGCTGCTGATCTTCTACAGAACGTGCTCCGATTGCGACATAAGATAATAAATCAGAAACATAACGATGATTCTCTGGATATAACATCTCATCTGCACAAGTAAGCCCACTCTCAAGAATCGCTCTCTGATGAAGTTCACGAACCGCAATAATACCCTGAAGCATATCTGGCTTCTTTTCCGGGTCTGGCTGATGTACAAGACCTTTGTATCCGCCGCCTGTTGTACGAGGCTTATTCGTGTATACTCTAGGGATAATCATAATCTTATCCTTAACTTTCTCCTGCACTTTTGATAATCTTGTCAGATAATCAAGGACAGCATCCTCTCTGTCTGCAGAACAAGGTCCGATAATTAATAATAACTTGTCAGACTTTCCCTCAAAAATTCTTCGGATTTCAGGATCTCTTTCCTGTTTAATCTTTACGATTCTCTCATCTGCCGGAAACTGCTCTTTTAATTCCTTTGGCACTGGCAGTTTCCTGAAAAATTTCATATCCATATCCATAATCGTCTGTTCTCCTTTATATTACTTTCTTCTTTGTAAAAATGATTGCGTATTTATAAATCTTCCTTATCTTAACATAAAAGATGTATTCGCACAACACTTTTTAGCTTTAAAGTGTAGAAAAATATTTTTCAACTATTTTAGAACGTGTTGCAAAAATGATTTTTCAAACACGCTCTATATATTTTGCGAGAGATTTCAATATTTTTTTTACTTTTACCTTCTGATGCTTTATAATAATATCATATAATAACGCCAAAGCACGTTTGAAAAATACTCTAAAAATTTTCAGGAGGAATTTATTGTGGATTCTACAACCAGCACAATCACAGAAGCTTACTCTATGGATTCTGCAGCTAACACAAGCATAGAGTCTTATACTATGGATTCTGCGGCCAGCAGAATCACAGAAACTTACTCTATAGATTCTATAGCCGACACCCTTGCAAAGGCTTATTCTATTATAGAAGAAGGAGGACAGCCTTTAGCTTCGGAAACTACTTGTATACAATACATATTTTTATCTCCTTCTCACATTGAAGCTTTCCACAATAATGAACTGTATTTAGAATATATCCAGAATCTCGTAAAAGAAAGGTTCAATGTTTCCTTTCCTGAAGAAAAGTCTGCATTTGACCAATATTTTTCAGATTGCATTCAGCTAAAAGAACAGTTAGAGTCCCACGAAAATTTTGATAAGACTGTATGGCTTTCTTATACAACAAGCCTTCTTGAGTCTTTAAAAACACCGTACTATTCCGTGTATTCTTTTACTTTACTGACGTTAGAGTCCTGTTTTACAGATCCACAGCTTTTTGATAAGGTTCAGAAGTCTTTTTACTCTGTACTAATCAAATCTTCCGAAAAAAAACAGTCTATTATAAGAAAAATTATTGAGCACGCACCAGTTTATAAAAAATATTCTTATATCAAAGAAAATCTTCTTTCTGATATTTTGATAAATACCCTGGCTCTTTTTGGTGATGAAAAAGAATACTGGCTGGCATCTTTTATTAATCTTTTTGAAAATAACAATGCCGTACATTCTTTACCTAAAAATACAAGTAACAAGGAATGGAATACTCCCTCTCTTTTAATGACATTTTTTGAATGGGAGGAACTCTTCTTAAAAAACAGAGCATCAAAAGATTTTTCTTCTTTTTCTGAGTATCTTTCCAGCAGGACTTTATATTTTTATAAACACGCCGGAACTACTTCTGATAATTTACTGAAAAATGCAACAAGCAACGCATCTGTCACATCTGCAGGAACCTCTGCCTCCATAGATTCTGCAATTCTGTCAAATATAGAAAATGCTTATGTGGACAGCGAGTTTTTAAATACTTTTGCCTACAACATGACCACACGCCTTTATCATGCTAATCCGGCAATTGGTCGCGATCAGGAAATTTCAGATTTAGAATTAATTTTGATTTCTCCTAAAAAATCTCCTTTATTAATTGGAGAAGCTGGTGTCGGAAAAACGTCCGTCGTAGAAGGGCTGGCCTATCGTCTTCAGCGCGGCACTGTCCCTGATTTGTTAAAAAATAAAAAAATATTTAAATTGACTACGACTTCTCTTTTGAGTGGCACAAAATATGTTGGCGAAATGGAAGACCGTATCAAAAAGCTTGCTGGCGAATTAGAGGCACACCCTGATGTCATTTTATTTATCGATGAAATTCATACAATTGTTGGAGCGGGCTCCACAGAAAGCTCTAATAATGACATTTCAAATATGCTGAAACCCTATATTGACAGAGGAGATATTAAAATTATTGGCGCAACGACACGAGAAGAATACACTCGTTTTCTTCTTCCTGACAAAGCACTTACCCGCCGTTTTTATCCAATTTCTATTGAAGAACCTGATGAAGAATTAACTTTATCTATCCTTAGTGGAAGTATTCCTTCTATAGAATATGAAACAAAGGTAAAAAATACTTTCTCTGCTAATACAACGGAACGAATTCTGCGCACTTTAATCTCTATATCCATGCCTGAAAATCAGCCAGATGACCAGCCTGCAAAGCGTCCCGAACTTCCTCTC
>OLNY01002859.1_pt1 | contig 11597 bp, 6 predicted proteins | sample 1671981 | NCBI WGS metagenome assembly OLNY01 (sample SAMEA3136632, study PRJEB25190) | human gut metagenome | biome: human gut; feature: human-associated habitat; material: faeces | place: Austria | collected 2013 | reverse complement strand
CCCGCCTCTCCGGCGGCCAGCAGCAGCGCGTGGCCATCGCCCGCGCCCTCATCGCCCACCCCCAGGTCCTGCTGCTCGACGAGCCGCTCGGCGCTCTGGACCTCAAGCTCCGGAAGGACATGCAGGTGGAGCTGAAGAAGATCCAGAAGCAGACCGGCATCACCTTCGTCTTCGTCACCCACGACCAGGAGGAGGCCCTGTCCATGTCCGACACCGTGGTCGTCATGTCCGAGGGCAAGATCCACCAGATCGGCACCCCCGTCGACATTTACAACGAGCCGCAGAACGCCTTCGTCGCGGACTTCATCGGTGAGAGTAATATCCTGGACGGCGTGATGCTGGAGGACTACAAGGTCACCTTCTCCGGTCAGACCTTCCAATGTCTGGACAAGGACTTTGCCAAGAACGAGGCCGTAGACGTTGTCGTCCGCCCGGAGGACGTGGACATCGTCCCCCTGGAAAAGGGGCAGCTGACCGGTGTGGTCACGTCCGTGACGTTCATGGGCGTGCATTATGAGATCATCGTGGACGTGGGCGGCTTCAAGTGGATGATCCAGACCACGGATTTCGTGGACGTGGACGAGCACATCGGCATCGAGCTGGAGCCGGACGCCATCCACATCATGAAGAAGTCGGAATACTCGGACCTGTACGGCGACTACTCCTCCTTCTCCAACGAGCTGGACGAGCTGTCCGAGGTCAGCGAGGAGGAAGACGAATGAGAGAAAACGTCACCCGCGACCAGCGCCGGGTGCTCCGGGCCGATCACCTGGCGCTGGGGCCTTACGGCATCTGGGCCGTCCTGTTCATCCTGGTCCCCCTGGTCTTTGTTGCTTACTACGCCTTTACGGACGTGAATTTTCAGTTCACCTTGGAAAATATCCAGCGCTTCTTCACCGCCACATCCAGCATCGTGCAGGACGACGGATCCTCCGCCGAGGTCCGCACCTACCTGCTCATCTTCTGGCGTTCGCTGAAGCTGGCGATCATCTCCACGCTGGTCTGCCTGGTGCTGGCCTATCCCCTGGCCTATATCATGGCCCGCGCCGAACCCAAAGTCCAGAAGACGTTTATGACCATCATCATGATCCCCATGTGGATGAACTTCCTCATCCGGACTTACGCCTGGATGACCATCCTGCAGGACAAGGGCATTTTCAACAACATCCTCTCCGCCCTGCATCTGCCCGGCGTCCACATCATCGGCACCGAGGCCGCCGTGGTCATCGGCATGGTCTATGACTACATCCCCTATATGATCCTGCCCCTGTTCTCCATCATGGCCAAGATGGACGTGAAGCTCATCGAGGCCGCCCGTGACCTGGGCTGCAACGGCCTGGGCGTGCTGCGCCGGGTCATCTGGCCCCTGAGCCTGCCGGGTGTCATCTCCGGCGTGACGATGGTTCTCATCCCCTCGGTGAGTACCTTCTATATCTCCCAAAAGCTGGGCGACGGCAAGATCATGCTCATCGGCGACGTGATCGAGGGCCAGTACGTCGCCAACAACCTGCACTTTGCCGCCGCCATCGCCTTCGTGCTGATGGTCCTGCTGCTGGTGTGTATGGCCGTCATGCGCAAGCTCGTCGGACGGAACGTAGAAGGAGGTCTGTAAGCCATGAAACCCATTGCAAAAGTTTATACAGCCATCCTCTTCCTGTTCCTCTTTGCCCCCATCGTCATCATGCTGGTCTTCTCCTTTAACAGCGGGAACAGTCTCTCTGTCCTCTCCGGCTTTTCGACCTATTGGTACAAGGAGCTGTTTCATGACGCGAACACGCTGGGTGCCCTGCGGAACACGCTGATCCTGGCCCTCTGCGCAGCCATTCTCTCCACCATCATGGGCACTGCCGCCGCCGTTGGCATGAATAAGCTCCGCAGCAAGTATATGAAAGCCGCCATGAACACCGTGACGAACCTGCCCATGGTGAACCCGGAGATCATCACCGGTATCTCCCTGATGCTGATGTTCGTCTTTGCCGGACGCCTCATGGGCATGGCCACGAGCCTGAACTTTGGCACCATCTTGATTGCCCACATCACCTTCTGCCTGCCCTACGTCATTTTGCAGGTCCTGCCCAAGCTGCACCAGATGGACAAGGCCCTGCCGGAGGCCGCGATGGACCTGGGCTGCACGCCCTTCCGGGCCTTCTTAAAAGTCGAGCTGCCGGAGATCCTGCCCGGCGTGCTGACGGGCATGATCATGGCCTTCACCCTCTCCCTGGATGACTTTGTCATCAGCTACTTCACCTCCGGCAACGGCTTTGAGACCCTGCCCATCCGCATCTATAACATGACCAAGAAGACCGTCACGCCCAAGATGTACGCTCTGGCGACCATCATCTTCTTCGTCATCCTGCTCCTGCTGCTCATCACGAACCTCATGGACGACGACGCCGTCCGCGAGCGCAAGGCCCAGCGTCGGGGTGCCAAGAGCAAGGCCGCTCAGGCCAGCGGCAAGAAGCACAAGCCCCTGTCTGACCGGGGCCGGAAGGTCCTGGCCGGTTCCGTCCTGGGCGTAGCTGCGGTCCTTATCCTCGTCGTCTCCGTGGCCGGTGGCTCCGACACGTTGGAGCTGAACGTTTACAACTGGGGCGAATACATCTCCGACGGCTCCGACGGCTCCCTGGACACCGTGAAAGCCTTCGAGGCCTGGTATGAGGAGACCTACGGCGAAAAGGTCCACGTCAACTACACCACCTATGCCAGCAACGAGGACATGTACGCAAAGCTCAAGAGCGGGGCCGTGAGCTACGATGTCATCATCCCCTCGGACTACATGATCGCACGTCTGGCCAACGAGGACATGCTCCTGCCCCTCAATTTTGACAACATCCCCAACTACCAATACATCGAAGACCAGTTCCGCGGCCTCTACTACGACCCGGACGACACCTACTCCATCCCCTATACCTACGGCGTGGTCGGCGTGATCTACGACGCCAACCAGGTGGATGAGGCCGACGCAGGTGACTGGGACCTCATGTGGAACCCCAAGTACAAGGGCAAGATCCTGCAATTCAACAACTCCCGCGACGCCTTCGGTACCGCCATGTACCGGGCCGGCATCGACGTGAACACCACCGACAAGAGCCAGTGGGAGGCCGCTCTGCAAGCCCTGCTGGAGCAGCGCCCCCTGGTCAAGGCTTACGTCATGGACGAGATCTACAACACCCTGGAGTCCGGCGAGGCTGCCATCGGCGCCTACTACGCCGGCGACTACTTCACCATGCTGGACGCCGAGGCCGATGACGTGGACCTGCGCTTCTACTACCCCGACCCCACCAACTACTTCATCGACGCCATGTGCATCCCCTCCTGCTGTGAAAACAAGGAGCTGGCAGAGGTCTTCATCAACTTCATGCTCAGCCAGGAGACGGCCGTGGCCAACGCCGAGTACATCTACTACGCCTCCCCCAACTCCCTGGTCTACAACGACGAGACCTACCAGGAGGACATGGGCGAGGAGGCCATGGAGATTCTGTATCCCGAAGGCGTCAACTTCTCCGAGGAGTACAACAAGCTCGCCTACCGCAACCTGGACGACGAGATGCTGAGCTACATGAATTCTCTGTGGGAGAATTTGAAGATCAATTAAGATCTCCCCCTAAATCCAACAAGGACCTGCCGCAGGAAACACCCTTGCAGCAGGCCCTTGTTTTATTCTGTCCGTTTTGTCGGCATCCCTGCTAAGAACAACAATGTTCCCGCCGCCAAGCCCAGCAACAGCTCTAAGCCCTCATAGCTGTACATCCAAAATGCAAAGATGGGGTAGGGGCAATGCCCCAGACGAATCCAAGCAAAAAGGGCCGGACTGACCAGCAGACACACCAGCGCCGCGATCAAACACCGCTGCTTTCCCTTCCCTTTTAAGCCCAGCGGCCAGTGCAGAGAGGCCGCTCCAACGATGCCCAGGCCCAGCAACAGGCCCTCCACCAGCCGAAAGGCGACCATATAGAACAGCCACCCCGGTCTGTGTCGCATGACCCAGCCTTCCACCTGGAGCGGAAGCACAGCCCCCAGCACCAGCGCTATGACGGCCAACGCAATGAGCACAACCGCCAGAATGACCCGCTTCCGGCTGGGCCGGTACTTGGGCTTTGGGCCGTAGAGCAGCGTCATCACATCCTCCCCCAAGGCGGCGGCAATGGCCTCCAACTGTTCCAAGCTGGGGTGAGAAGCAGAGCGCTCCCAACTAGAAATGGTCTGCCGGGTCACGAAAAGACGCTCGGCCAGCTGGTCCTGGGTCAGGCCCTGGGCGGTGCGTAATTTCTTGATGTTGTTTCCGATCGTCATGCTCTTCACCTCGCCTCTATCCTATCAAATGGCACGAAAAAAGTCACGCAAAGATGCTTTGCGCGACTTTTTTCTGCGTTCATGGCATAAATTCAGCTCAAAACAGGCTGATCTGGCTTGTCTCCGGCAACGTGCCCAGGGCGCCGGCTTGCCGCAGCATTTCCACGGTGCTCTTGGAAAGGCCGGGGCAGGCAGCGATGAGTTCCTCCTGGGAGATGAAGGTCCGGCCCGTTCGATTTTCGGCCAGGGACAGGGCAGCCGCCTCGCCCAGGCCGGGGATGGCAGAGAAGGGAGGCCGCAAGCTCTTCTTCTCTTCGTTCATCAGGAACTTGGTGGCGTCGGATTCGTAGAGGTCGATCGGCTCAAAGGAGAAACCGCGCAGATAAAACTCATAGCAGACCTCCAGCGTGATGAGCATTTTCTCCTCCACGTCGGCGGGCTTTTCCTTGCTTTCGATCTCCTTCATCTTCTGCTGGCAGACGTCCATGCCCCGGCACATACAGTTGGCGTCCAGGGCTTTCGCGCGGATGGAGAAGTAGGCCGCATAGAACGCCAAAGGCCGGTGGACCTTGAACCAGGCAATTCTAAAAGCCATCATCACGTAAGCAACCGCGTGGGCCTTGGGGAAGAGGTAGCCGATCTTGGCCAGGGACTCGATGTACCAATCGGGCACATTGGCCTTGTGCATGGCGTCCTCCCAGCCGTCCTGGAAGCCGCCCTTCTTGACCTTGCCCTTTCGCACGGCCTCCATGATGTCAAAGGCCATCTTCGGCTCGACGCCCTGCTCCATGAGGTAGAGCATGATGTCGTCACGGCAGCCCACGGTGGAGTCAACGGTGGCGGTGCCGGAGACGATGAGGTCTCGTGCGTTGCCCAACCACACGTCCGTGCCGTGGGAGAAGCCCGACAGACGGACCAGCGTATTGAACCGCTTGGGCTGGGTGTCGCAGAGCATCTGGCGGGTAAACTTCGTGTTGAACTCCGGCACCGCCACGGCCCCCGTGGGGCCCAGGACAGGGTCGTTCTCAAAGCCCAGGGGGGCGGAGTTGGTGAAGATGGTCATGGTGTCCTGATCGTCCAACGGAATTTCTCTGGCATTGACGCCGGTCAGGTCCTCCATCATGCGGATCATGGTCGGGTCATCGTGCCCCAGCATGTCCAGCTTGAGGAGGTTGTCCTCCATCTTGTGGTAATCGAAATGGGTCGTGATGATGTCGCTGCCCGGATCGTCGGCGGGGTGCTGGACAGGGCAGAAATCGTAGATCTCCCGGTCCTGGGGGATGACGACCATGCCGCCGGGGTGCTGGCCGGTGGTCCGGCGCACGCCGGTGCAGCCCAGGGTCAGGCGGTTTTCCTCCGCCTTCGTCGTCTGGATGCCGCGGGCGGCAAGATATTTTTTGACGTAACCGTAAGCGGTCTTCTCCGCCACGGTGCCGATGGTCCCGGCCTTGAAGACGTGGTTCTCCCCGAACAGCTCAAAGGTATACTGGTGGGCCTTGGCCTGGTATTCGCCGGAAAAGTTCAGGTCGATATCCGGGACCTTTTTGCCGCCGTAGCCCAGGAACGTCTCAAAGGGAATGTTGAAGCCGTCCTTCACATAGGGCGTCCCGCAGACGGGACAGACGGCGTCCGGCATATCCGCGCCGCAGCCAAAGCCTGCCCCGGCGTCAAAATCCGCGTGCTTGCACTTTGGGCAGCGGTAATGGGGCGGCAGGGAGTTGACCTCCGTGATGCCCGACAGGAACGCCACGATGGACGAGCCGACAGAACCACGGGAGCCAACCAGATAGCCATGCTCCAAGGAGTTCTGCACCAGCTTCTGGGCGGACATGTAAATGACGTCATACTTCCGCTCGATGATGCCGGGCAGCTCCAATTCGATTCGATCTTTGACGATCTGTGGTGGGTCCTCCCCATACAGCTCATGGGCCTTGCCCCACACCAGGCTGTACAGTTCCTCGGCGGAGTTTTCCAGCTTGGGGGCAAAGAGGCCGTCTGGCAGAGGCTTCACCTCTTCGCACCAGGAGGCCACCAGATTGGTGTTGGTCACGACGACCTCATAGGCTTTCTTCTTGCCCAGGTACGAGAACTCCTCCAGCATCTCTTCTGTCGTGCGGAAGTAGAGGGGCGTGGGGGCGTCGGCGTCGGCAAAACCCTTGCTGTCCAGCAGGACATGCCGGTAGATCTCATCCTCCGGGTCTAAGAAATGCACATCGCCCGTGGCGCAGACGGGCTTGCCCAGCTCTTCGCCCAGGCGCACGACCATCTTGTTCCATTCCTTGATCTGGTCCCAGCTCTTGGCGATGAACTTGCCCTTTTTGTTCGGGCGGAGCATAAAGCCGTTGTTGGCCAGGGGCTGGATCTCCAGGTAGTCGTACCAGGACGCAATGCGCTTGAGCTCCCCCCAGTCCTTCCCCCGGATGATGGCCTGGTACAGCTCCCCTGCTTCGCAGGCGGAGCCGAGGATCAGGCCCTCCCGGTTCTCGTTGATCTCGCTCTTGGGCATGATGGGGAAGTTCCGGTGGAAGTGGTTCAGGTTCGCCAGAGAGATGAGCTTATAGAGATTCCGCAGGCCGACCTTGTTCTTCGCCAGCACGATAAGATGCTTGGGCATCCGCTTGGCCTTGCCCAGGGAGGACGTCTTCGCCAGGCCGGCGTTGACCTGCTGGAGGGTCTGCACCCCTCGGTCCCGGAGCATCTGGGTAAAGGGCACCAGCATGTAGCCCACCATGGCCGCGTCGTCCGAAGCCCGGTGGTGGTTGAAGTCCGGCAGGTGCAGATGCTGACAGACGATGTCCAGCTTGAACTTCGTCAGCTCCGGCAGCAGATTCTGCGCCAGCGGCAGCGTATCCAGATACGTCGGCTCAAAGGGAATGCCGTAGGTCTGGCACCCCTTTCGGATGAAGCCGATGTCAAACTCCGCGTTGTGGGCCGCCAAGGGCCGCCCGTCCACGAAGTCCAGAAAGGCCCGGATGGCCTCCTCCTGGCTGGGGGCACCCACCAGCATCTCGTCGGTGATGCCGGTGAGTTGGATGATGTTGGGGGCCAGGGGGCGCTTGGGGTCTACAAAGGTCTGGAAGCGCTCCTTCACTTCCCCGTGTTCCAGGACGACCGCGCCGATCTCGGTGATGACCTCCGTCTCCTTGTCCAGGCCCGTCGTCTCCAGGTCAAAGCAGACGATGGCCTCGTCCAGGTCCTGGTCCAGGCTGCCCCGGACGGTCAGGCGCTCGTCCACGTCGTTGATGTAATAGGCCTCCGTGCCCAGCAGGACCTTACACTTTCCCTTGCCCGCGCTCCAGGCGTCCGGGAAGGACTGGGCCACGCCGTGGTCCGTGATGGCAATGGCCGGGTGGCCCCAGGCGATGGCCCGCTTCACCGCGTCCTTGGTGTCGGGCAGAGCGTCCATGGCGGACATGCGGGTGTGCAGATGCAGCTCCACCCGCTTCTCCGGGGCGTTGTCCTGCTTGACCTGCTTTTCCGCCGTCTCGATGGTCAGGGGTTCCAGGACCATATCGTTGTCAAAGCGGTTCAGATTCAGCCGCCCGGCAATTTTCAGGTGCATCCCGGGTTTTACGCCGTTGACAATGGGCATCCCCTCGTCCCCCGGCATGAATTTGCTCACGCGGATGGAGCTGGTGCAGTCGGTCACGTCAAAGCTGATGACCCAGGCGCTGCGCTTTTTCAGCTCCCGGTGCTCCACAGCGAACACATCGCCCTCCACCGTCACGATGCCCATGTCCAGCTCCAGCGTATTCATAGGCACGGGGACCTTCCGGATCTTGTGGGTGCCGTAAATGCGCTTGGAGGAAAAGCCCCGCTCCTTGGCGTGGGCCTGCATGGCCTCTTTCATGGCCTTCTGGCGCAGGGCCTCGGTCTGCTGAAACAGGCGCTGCTGCTCGCTCAGGGCCGGGGACGGTTCCGGCTTGGGAGAAGGCGCTTGGGCAGCAGGCGCAGCTTCCGCCAAAGTCTCCGGCTCCGGCGGAACATCTTCATCAGCAGGCGGGGGCGGCACGTCGCTGTCGTCCGGGGGCGGAATGGGCGCATCCTCCACAGGCTGGGGGCAGGCAGGCTGAAACACGACCCCTGCCAGGCCATAAGCCTGGGCCACTTCCCCGCTCAGGCGGGCCAGCAGCGCCGGGTCCGGCATGGCCGGGCAGAGCAGCTGGACCTCGATGGTCCGGGCCTTCCGGTCCATCACCGCACCGGTGACGAGCCATGCCTTCACCTGGGCAGCCAGGGCCGCGTCCGGGGTATATAAGGCAAACATCTCAAAAAAAGGCAGGTTCTTTTCTGGCATATCAGGTTCCTTTCTCTTAGATGTACCGGGTCAGGGCAGTTCCTCAATGAGGGCCATCAGCTCATCCAGCAAGGCCTCCTGGGGCACCTGCTTGATGACCTTCCCGTGGCGGAAGAGCAAGCCCTTCCCGTTCCCCCCGGCAATGCCCACGTCGGCGGCGGATGCCTCGCCGGGGCCGTTCACAGGGCAGCCCATGACGGCCACGGTGATGGGCTTTGTCACGGTTTTCAGGCGCTCCTCCACCGCCTGGGCCAGGGGGATGAGGTCGATCTTCGTCCGCCCGCAGGTGGGGCAGGCCACCAAGTCCGGCCCCTCTTTCCGCAGGCCGATGGCTTTCAGAATATCGCGGGCGGCGTAAATCTCCTCCACCGGGTCTGCCGTCAGCGTCACCCGCAGGGTGTCTCCAATGCCCAGGGCCAGCAGGCCGCCGATGCCGGCGGCGGATTTCAGCGTCCCCATGTGGGTGGTCCCCGCCTCGGTCACGCCCAGGTGCAGGGGGTAATGGGACTGCTCGTGCATGAGCTGATAGGCCTGCATGGCAATGGGCACCGAGGAGGATTTCAGCGAGACGCAAATATCGTCAAAGTCATAGCGGTTGAGCAGGGCGATGTGCCCAAAGGCAGAATCCACCAGAGCCTGGGGCGTCACACCGCCGTATTTCGCCAGCAGAGGCTTTTCCAGGGACCCGCCGTTGACCCCGATGCGGATGGGGATATGTTTCCGGGCGCAGGCCATGGCCACGGCCTTCACCCGGTCTTCCCCGCCGATGTTGCCGGGGTTAATGCGGACCTTATCCGCCCCGGCCTCGATGCACTCCAGCGCCAGACGATAGTCAAAGTGAATGTCCACCACCAGGGGCAGGTCGATCTGTTCCTTGATGGCCCCCACGGCCTTGGCCGCCGCCATGTCCGGCACAGCCACCCGGACGATCTGGCACCCCGCCGCCGCCAGGCGGCGAATTTGGGCCACGGTCGCCTCTACGTCACTGGTGGGGGTGTTCGTCATGGATTGGATGGTCACAGGAGCGCCCCCGCCCACGGGCACGCCCCCGACTAAAATTTGTTTCGTCATGTCTTACGTCACCAACTTCCAAATATCGCTGAAGGTCACCACGACCATCAGCAAAAGCAGCAGGGCAAAGCCCGCCCCATGGATCCAGGCCTCATACTTCGGGTCCAGTCTCCGCCCGGAGAGCAGCCGCCACACCTCCCCCACGATCAGCAGGAAGATGCGCCCGCCATCCAGGGCAGGCAGGGGCAGGAGGTTCATAATGGCCAGGTTCACGGCGATGAGGGCGATGATATAGCACACGTTCTGCATCCCGGCGGCTACACTGCCGCCCTGGCTCCCCGCCTGACCCAGGTAGGAGACGATGCCCACGGGGCCGGACATATCGTGCAGGCCCACCTGCCCCGTCACCAGCATGGCCAGGCCCGACCAGACGGCCCTGGCAAAATAGCCGCAGGTCTTCCAGCTCTGGACCAGCACACCGGAGGCGGTGGCCTGTTCCTTGTCAAAATAGATGCCGTACATGGTCACGGTCTGGCCGTCCACCGTGTAGTCCTTGGGCGTCAGGGGCAGGTCGTTTAACACAACGGGTTCCCCGTCCCGCTCGACCACGAGGTCCAGCGTCTCCCCGCTGGCGGAAGCCAGCTGAGTGGAGACGTCCTGATAGACGGAAATTGTATGACCGTTGATGGACAGGATCCGGTCCCCCACTTGCAGGCCGTCTGCCCCAGCGCAGGAAAAGCCCTCGGCAAACTCCCGGATGACGGGCACGGCATAGCTCCCCGCCGCCGTAAACAGCAGGGCCACCAGCAGAAAGCCCGCCACAAAGTTCATAAAGGACCCGGCGGCCAGAATCACGAGCCGCCGCCAGGGGGCCTTGCTGGAAAAGGCGCGGGGGTCGTCGTTTGTCTCGTCCTCGCCCTCCATGGCGCAGTAGCCGCCCACGGGGAGCAGGCGGAGGGAATACTGCGTCTCCCCTTTTTGGAAGGAGACGAGAACAGGTCCCATGCCGATGGCGAACTCATTGACCTTGACCCCCAAGAGCTTGGCGGTGATGAAATGGCCCCACTCATGGACGGCGATGAGCAGCCCGAAGAGCAGGATGCCAACGATGATATAGAGCAAAACAACACCTCGTTTTTTCCGTGTCTCGATTTACCGGCAGGCTTCCTCCGCCGCCGCGCGGGCGGCCCGGTCCGCCGCATACACGGCCTCCAGGGTCAGGGGCGCTCTGGGTACGGTGTCCAGGGCGTGCTCCACCACGCGAGCAATGTCCAAAAATCCGATCTCCCCCGCCAGGAAGCGGGCCACGGCGACCTCATTGGCTCCGTTCAGAATGGCCGGGGCCGTGCCCCCCTCCTTCGCCGCGCGAATGGCCAGGGCCAGGCAGCGGAACGTCTCCAGGTCCGGCTGGGCAAAGGTCAGATGCCCGGCGGTGAAAAGATCCAGCGGATCGGCAGGGCCGGGCACCCGGTCCGGCCAGGAGAGGGCATATTGAATGGGCAGGCGCATATCCGGGGCACCCAGCTGGGCGATCACGCTGTTGTCACAGTATTCCACGGCGGAGTGGACTATGCTCTCCCGGTGGACCAGGATGGTGATCTGCTCCGGGGGCACGGCGAAGAGGGACATCGCTTCTAACAGCTCCAAGCCCTTGTTCATCAGGGTCGCCGAGTCGATGGTGACTTTCGCGCCCATGGACCAGTTGGGGTGCTTGAGGGCGTCAGCCGGGGTCACGCTTTCCAGCTCCGCCCGTGTCTTTCCGAAGAACGGTCCGCCGGAGGCGGTCAGCAGGATGCGCTTGAGCTCCGGGCGGCAGCTTCCCTGCAAGCACTGGAAAATGGCGGAGTGCTCGGAATCCACCGGGACGATCTCCGCCCCCTTCTCCGTGGCCCGCGCCGTGACCAAGGGGCCGGCGCAGACCATCGTCTCCTTGTTGGCCAGGGCGATGCGCTTGCCGCCGTCGATGGCGGCAAGGGTCGGGGCCAGCCCCGCAATG
>OLNY01002858.1_pt1 | contig 11598 bp, 9 predicted proteins | sample 1671981 | NCBI WGS metagenome assembly OLNY01 (sample SAMEA3136632, study PRJEB25190) | human gut metagenome | biome: human gut; feature: human-associated habitat; material: faeces | place: Austria | collected 2013 | reverse complement strand
TTTGCCGCGATTATTTTGATTGCCGAGCTGCCGAATCTGATCGGACATATTCGCCGCAAGGACAAAAAACAGGAAAACTGAAAAAACAAGGGGGCGGGAAAATGAAACACAGCGAGAAAACAGAGCAAAAGCCGAAATTCCGGCTTCCTTTTTCCGCCGTTTTGCTTTATCTTCTGCTGATTGCGGCGGCGGTGTCCGGCGTGACCTTTTCAAAATATGTGACGGGGACAACGGTGGGCGACACGGCAAGAGTGGCAATTATGCGGGATATCACCGTTACCGAAACCGGAAATTTTGCCGAGACGGATAAATGGGTTATTACCCCGGGCGTTGATATGATAAAAAAAGCTGTTGTGAATTTCGAGGGCAGCGAGATGGCGTGTTATGTGTTCTGCAAGATAAAAACGACAGGCTGGAGCAGACTTGATGAACACAGCTTTGCTTTTTCAGGCGGCGGCGAAAATATTCTCGGCTGGGCAGTAAATAATGATTGGAAATTTCTTTCCGGTAACGGGAGCGAAGCAGTATATTACCGTATAGTCGGCGCCAATACCGTGCTGCATGCCGATGTACTGGCAGACGGCGGCAAAATCACCGTCAGCGAGAATATAACCAAAACACAGCTCGGACTTCTGCCGAAGGATATGCAAATTAAAATCAGCGCCGCGGCGGTGCAGTATAACGGCTTTTCCGAGGGTGAATATACGGAAGAACAGAGAGCCTTGGCGGCATGGGAAGCCGTGAAAAACAAATAATCCCCACAGGAAAGCAGGTGAAAGTATGGAAGGAAGATATCGGGCAAAGCATTTTAGAAATACGGAACATACAGGGTTCAGAAGACTGCTTTCGGTTATTCTGTGCCTTTGCCTGCTTGCGTCTGTTCTTCAAATACAGATGATAACGGCATTTGCCGCAGCAAAGCTTGATTCGGTGACGATTACACAAGAAGGCAGGAAAACAGAAAAGCTGATTCTGCCTCAAAACGAAAGAGCCACCCTCAAAGCCGAATGTTCTCCGAATACGCAGAATATCGCCTATCAATGGCAGATACTTGCGGATATCAAATCAGAGCTTTGGGTGAATATTTACGACGCGACGAAGCAGTCGATGTCGCTGTCCTACGCCATGCTCGGCTCGCTTTTGGACGAATCGGGCAGCGCCTATATACGCTGCAGGGCAACAGCGGGGGACAGCAGCCGATATTCCGGGGCTGTCTGTGTGACGGTTGCATTTAACGCTCTCGCAGATGCCGAACCCGCTGCTGTGCAGATCGGTAACTCCTCGGTGCGAAAGGCTCCTGCCCGCACACCTAGGAGCAATCCGGAATATGTGGACATCGTCATAAACTATTTGGATGCCGTGTCCGGTCAGCCCATCTACACGGGATTTACCGCACAGATACAGTACGGCACTTCCTATCACAATACAGTTATTTCACCGACCTATCTCGGATATGCGCCGTTTTATAATGCGGCAAATCCTTCTGTTACCGTTCCGGAGGGCGGCACGGTGGACGCGAATAACGACGCGACGGTAGTCACTCTGGATATTCCGGCAGGCTATACAGCGGCGCAGTATGTCGTAAATGTCTATTATAAGGCAATAGATGTGCCCTATGCCGTGCGGTACTACTTCCAGAATATCAACGACGATATGTATAGCGAGAATATGGGGCTTTACCGCATATCCTCTGCCAAAACCGGCACGATTATTTCCAACGAGCAGCTTGCGGTGCAGGATGAGAAGACGGCAAAGGGCTTTACCAAGCTATATCATTATCCGGAGGCAGTCGCCGCCGACGGCTCCACCGTTTTTCAGTGCTACTACGACCGCAATTATTACATGGTTAAATTTGATATGGACGGCGGCTACGGCACAGAGCCGATTTATGCCCGCTACGGAACGCCCTTTGTTGTAAATGCCCCTACACGGCACGGCTATGTGTTTGACGGCTGGGACGATGTGACGAGCGGCACCGGCGACAATGTCAAAGATACTCTGCCCGATACCGTGCCCGATGAAAACCGCACATATAAAGCTCTTTGGCGCACGGTTGACACCACATATACGGCGGTGTATTGGCTGCAAAATGCAGATGATGACGAATACAGCTATATCGGCAGCGTCAAGAAAAACGCAAAGAGCGGCGATATTGTTTCGGGCTCTGACAGTCTGACGGCAACCACACCGCTTTGCGGGGATACTCATACTCACACCGCGGCATGCTATCCCGATGATTTCAGCCACTATATTTATGAGCGCGCCGATGAAAATGTCACCGTTAAGGGCGACGGCTCCACTGTTGTCAACGAGTATTACATAAGAAAAACATACACCTTGAGGTTTTATTATGTCAGGGAGAAGAACGGCGTCTATCAGCTTGTCGGCGGTTCTACCTATCCCTTCGGAAATAAAGATTCGCAGTTTACCCGTCCCAATCCGTATACCGTGCAGAACCTGTTGGCTAAGGTGCCGGACGGCAGCTGGGGAAAAATTAAATCGCTTCCGGTTTTAAAACAGAAATATGCCGATAAATACACCGTGGGAATGCTCGTTGATACAGCAAAAGGCTATACCTATCATTATCTTGAATTGAGCGCCCGCTTTGATGCAAATTTGACTGATTCTTGGCCGGGCGAAGCCTTTGAACCGATTGAGGTGGATGAAAACCATACTACAAACGGCGCACAGAATCATATGGGCGAAGGTCAGTGGGGGCATTATGCCTATCTTGCGGGCTGGAACGGTGAATTCAAGGTGAAATACACCAAGGATAATCCCAATTCAACCATTAAGGGTATGTTTCAGAAGCTTGACGATAATCTATTGTATGACTCCTCGGAAGGAACCTCGGACATAGTTTCTTTTCTCGCCTTTTTTGAAAACGGAGCCGATATCGGTTGGAGCCATCCTCTCCAATGGCAGTACGAAATGTACGTTCCGGTGCTTCCCGGGGAAACCGTCGATCTTACCTATAACGGTGTGGATTATCTTCTTTATAAGTCCATTGACACCTCAGACAACAATGCAGGTATTGAGCATCAGACACAGCCGACTCTCTATGGCTTCACCGCAAACGGAAAGACCTCATTCCAAAACGCCGATCTTTCCGACGGAAGAGCTTCCTATACGGCAAGGTTTTTCTATCAGAGAACCTATCATGATCTGACTATGCATAATTATAATCAGATCCATTTGTATGAAAAGCTCCCATATCAGGATCCGCTGGACGATTACGGCAATACCACGCCGCCGTATCCGTCTACTCTGGAGGAAAACGCATATACCTTCAGCGGTTGGTATTATTCTCCCGGATGCTATGACGGCAGTGAATATAAAGCCGGAGACACAATGCCCGGGAAGAATATCGGTCTGTACGCCAAGTGGACGCCCGTAAATCACACGGTACGCTTCTTCCGCACCTATGACGATATGATTGCCTTTGAAACGGCAGGCATTGAAAACGGTATGCTTGAAACACGGGAAATACCGCACGGCAGTGTGCTGGGAAGTGTGGATAACCCCACACATCATTCAGACGGGCTTGCATATACCTTCGGCGGCTGGTTTTATATGCGTGCCGGCAACAAGACGGCATATACTCCGCTTGATATGCCTGTTATAAAAGATATGAATGTCTTTGCCGACTGGGGTACACACTCGGCGCAGCCCTACCGAATCCACTATGCTCTGCACGAGGGAGAAGGCGACAGCTCCTGGCTGGGACTTCTTAACACGGCAGCAAACGCCTCGCCTAAAAACAACAAAACCTATAAAGTAACAAATGACGGCGAGGAACGCACCTACGTATACCTGACATCGGACAACAGGTATCACCGCCTGATCGCACCCGATTCCGCCGGCTTTGCCTATCAGGGGAACACCCGTACCTTCTATCCGAAAGCGGGCGAGCCGCTCAACGAGCTTTATTCTGCTTATAACAGCAGCGGTTATTACCCGACGCTTGCCAGCCATTCCATCACAGTGGAATATGAGGAGAACAAGGAAGAGCCGGAGCACAATGTATTTACCTTCACCTATGTGCATGCGGCGAATATAGCCTATCGGGTGGAATACCGCTATGCGGATACCGGCGCCCTGATAACCTCTGCTCCGGGAGGCGGAACGGTGACGAAATATTCAACCAAGGCGGTCGTGACAGAGCGCTTCGAGGTCATTAAAGACTATATTCCCGATGCTTTTTACAAACGCCTGATTCTTGCCGTTACTGATGACGGAAACGGCAACTATGTAGGCTCTCCGGACAATGTAGTGGTCTTCTATTACAGTAAAAATACGCAGAATGCCTTTTACGCCGTACACCATATGCTGCAGAAGGTTAATGCCGCAGGGGCGGAGCTTACGCAGGATGAAAGCGGTAATTACATCAACTATACCGAAAGCGATGCCCTTACCGAGGGTATCGGAGATATCGGCTCTTCACATGACATCGTACCGCAGACCTTCAGCGGATTTACGGTATACGGCACGGGCTATATCAAGAATTCCGGTCCAACGCAGATCCTTGACGCTGAAACCAATCCGCACTTTACCATTACTGTTCAGGCGCAGGGCACCGAGCTGTATATCTTCTATACACGCAACACACAGAGCTACAGGGTATATTATTTGAAGTACGGCACGGATATCGGCAATCTGTCCGACCTGACCTATACCGGTGATACTTCAAATGGCGTGCTTCTGCCGATTGAATCCGGCACAGGCACCTTCGGCTCCGCCGTTACGGCATCGGCAAAGCAGGTCAGCGGAATGAACTGTGTATCAAATTTCTCGCAGACGATCATTCTTCGGGCAAACGATGCACAGAACTATATCATATTCTACTATGCGCCTTTGCAATATACCGTGGAATACAGGGTGTGGCAGTACGGCGGCGGAACGCTCAGTCAGACTATTGAGGTAGTCAACGGAACGGATCCTTTCATCGGCTCAACGGCGACGGCTAAGATCGGCTATCGGTTTGAAGGCTGGTACGCGGACGAAGCGTGTACGGTGCCGATCGGCGACAAGGGAACGGTAACGGGCAGCAAGCTTGTTCCCGCAACGCTGAATCTTGACGCCATGCCTAAGGTCAACACCTTTTGGGCAAAGCTCGTTCCTGTTGTCGGAAATATGACGATTGTAAGAGAAAACGGTACCGGGGATGAGGAAAACGGCGACAGAGTATTTGTTTACCGTATAACCGCGGCAGATGATCCCGCTTTTGAGTTGTATGTTTCGATCAAGGGGAACGGCAGCGTGACGATTAAGGATATGCTGTGTCGTGAATACATGATAGAACAGCAAAATGCTTGGTCATGGCGGTATAGCGACACATCGCATAAGGTGACCGTTTCCGATGGAACAACAAAGAAAGTCACATTCGGCGATGCTCCCGTTAATAATAAATGGCTTAACGGCAACAGCGAAAGGATAACGAACAGAAAGGGGTGACGCCGCAATGTCGAAAAGAATAAAGCACCTGCTGATTGCTGCGTCTGCCCTGTGTATTGCTGCGGTTGCTGGCTTGACCCTTGCCTTTATGTTCAAAAAATCGGAAAAAACAAATCGGTTTATTCCGGCAGAGGTTTCCTGCGCTGTCCGTGAGAAGACGGACGGCAGCGAGGTAACCGGTATTGCCGCCGTCGGCAGTGAAAAATCGGATATTCGGGTGGAGAATACCGGCAATGTCAAGGAATTTATTCGCCTGAGGCTGGTTTCGTATTATGTTGATTCAAACGGGGACATTGCAGGGAAGGCAGCCTCTCAATACCCGAATCTGACACTTAAAAACGGTTGGATCGCAGGAGCCGACCACACCTACTGTTTTCCCTATCCGGTAGAGCCGGGAAAAGCGACCGAAATACTGTGCGAGCCTTTTACCCTCGGGCAGACACAGCTTGAAAACGGCAGCACGGTGTATCAGGTAATTGAGGTTATTGCCGAGGCTGTTCAGGCAGAACCGATATCCGCCGTGCGGGAAGCCTGGGGCGTAACGGTTACAAATAATACGATCACGGCAGCTCCGTAAAAATTCCCCCTGTTCGGCACATCATGCCCGACAGGAGGCTTTTCTTATGTGTCTGCGGCACATAAAAAAGTAAAAATAGTAAAAAGAAATTAGGAAAAGTGCCTATTTTCGCTTTACTGTCTATTGACTTTATACCTATTTTTGCTTATAATATTATTAAGAACTCGTCCTAATAACGCGGAAAATGAGAAGGCTCACACCAAGCTGCGGTTAAAGGAGCCGGGCGAGCTCGGCGGGACAGAAAGGAATCTTGATACGGAGATGAAAACCGATGATTATACGTAGAGAAACAAAACAGCGGCAAATGGTTTTACAGGCGGTACAGGCAAGGAAAGACCACCCGACCGCCGATCAGATATTCAACGATGTGCATAAGCTTGATCCGAAAATCAGCCACGGAACCGTATACCGTAATCTGAACCTTCTTTGTGAGGACGGTTTGATCTGCCATGTGCGGGTGCCCGGAGCGGACCGATACGACCTGCGCACCGATCTGCACTATCATATGTTCTGCGTCAAGTGCAAAAAAGTAAGCGATGCGCCGCACCCGTACAAACCGTATTTGGATGAAGAGATTGCCAAACAGTCAGGCTATAAAATTATCAGACATCGTCTGATTTTTGAGGGAGTGTGTCCGGAATGCCAAAATATAGAGCTTCGACCCCTTCCGGAGCCGGTATTCGTTCATTATCCGGTTCAGTCGGCTCCTCATATGCCGGTGCCTGCCTTTGCCGAAACGAAAAAGCCAAACAGGAGAAAATGATTGTACAGACAATCTGGCTGCTATTTCCGCATTGTCCTATGTGAAGGACGGCTTATAAAATGTCTCGGTAAAAGAAGATTCGCTGCTTGCGCCTCTCGGATAAGATAAAAAGGTAAAAGCAAATTAAACGAAGCAGTAAAGGAGGAATAACGGTATGAGAAAAATATTCATGGGCATTGCGATTGAGTTGTTTGCTGTTTTACTGCAGCTTTCGTTTAAAGAAACAGCCGTTTCGCTTATTATCGGGGCATTGGGGCTTTTGGTAGCACTTTTCGGTCTGTTCGGAACCCTCGAAAACAGATAGGCAAAGAAATAAGTATTATTTCTGACTGCAAGGGATTGCAGAAAAAATAAAGGAGGAAACTGACATGATGACGACTTACGAACACTGTGAACACTGCGGACGACTCATACCTGAGGGCGATGTTTACTGTGGCTTTTGCCGCGGTACTGCGAAAACGGATATTTCCGATTTTGATATGATCCATGATCCGGAAACATATCCGCTGCCGCATCATGAATTTCCCGAAACCGACCAACGACCGTTTTCCTTTAAAAAACAAAGGTAAACCGGGCGCTGACAGGTAAGCGGTATGAAAGAGGAGCCGACTGTGCGAAACTGTCGGCTTCGGGACTGAAAATCGTTTTATAACGGAGGGGCAAAAGCATGAAGAAACGGAAAAGGATTATTCTTGCGGTATCGGCTATTGTTAGTGTGACAGCGGCTGCCGCTGCCGTTTATCTGTTTATCATACGATTGAGGAACGGAGCGATTATATGCAGCAGAAAGTCCGATAATTGAAAAACACGAACGGAGAATTTTATGAAACTGACATTTCTCGGTGCGGCACACGAGGTTACGGGCTCCTGCACCTTGCTTGAAGCCTGCGGCAAAAAGCTTCTGGTTGACTGCGGCATGGAGCAGGGCCCGAATATTTATGAAAATCGCGAGCTTCCCGTGCCGCCCGCCGACATAGACTTTGTATTTCTCACACATGCCCACATTGACCATTCCGGAAAGCTTCCGCTGTTGACCAAAAACGGCTTTCGCGGGAATGTTTACGCAACGACCGCTACGCGCGATCTGTGCGCAATCATGCTAGCCGACGCTGCGCACATTCAGGAAACCGAAGCGGTCTGGAAGAACCGCAGAGCACTGCGCTCCGGTGAGGAGGGCTACACTCCGATGTATACCCTTGACGATGTAAAAAAGCTTATGCCGCAGTTTCGGGTGACTGATTACAAAACGGCGGTGAAGCCGTGTGACGGCATATCGGCTGTCTTTTATGATGCGGGGCATCTGCTGGGCTCGGCAAGCATTAAAATATCGGTGACCGAAAACGGAGAGACTCACCATGTCGTTTTTTCGGGGGATATCGGAACGCCGAGCAGACCGCTTCTGTGCCCGCCGAATGTGCCGGATGAAGCGGACACTCTGATTATTGAATCCACTTACGGAGACAGCCCGCGTCCGCCGCAGCCGAAGGATACCGAGCAAAGGCTTGCCGAAATAATCGATCGAACGATCACCGGCGGAGGAAATGTGGTAATCCCGTCCTTTGCGGTCGGGCGAACACAGGAGCTTCTGTATATGCTTCGGCGTATCAAGGAGCAGCGGCTCTCTCTTACCGATTTTCAGGTATATCTTGACAGTCCGCTCGCTATTGAGGCGACCGACATTTATAAGGATACCCTCCGCGGTTACTTTGATGAGGAAACGAACGAGCTGCTTGACAGGGGGGTCAATCCTGTAGGATTTAACGGCTTGCATCTTTCGGTAACAGGGGACGATTCCAAAAATATCAACGCAGATCCCATGCCTAAAGTCATCATCTCCGCCTCGGGTATGTGCGAGGCGGGGCGCATACGGCATCACTTAAAGCATAATCTTTGGAGACCGGAATGTACGGTTCTCTTTGTTGGGTATCAGGTGGAGGGAACACTTGGCAGACGACTTTTGAACGGTGCACGGTATGTCAACCTGTTTGGGGAAGATGTCAGGGTTGCGGCAGATATTGAAAACCTTGAGGGTATATCGGCACATGCCGACATGTTACGGCTGGTGGATTGGATAGCTTCGATGAAGAAACGACCGACAAGAGTCTATGTTAATCATGGCTCGGACGGCGTATGCGACAGCTTTGCAAAAACCGTTACCGAACGGCTTGGAATTGAAGCAACGGCTCCGTACAGCGGGGACGTTTTCGATCCGGTCGTCGGTACGCAGCTTACCGTCGGCAGCCGACAAAAGGTGCCGCGCGGCGCTTACAAAAGGAAGGGGCGCTCCTCTGCGGTATGGAACAAGCTGTACGCGGCCGGTATTCGTCTTATGGGGATTATTGAGCGCAGCAGCGACTGTAAGAGCAAAGAACTTGTTGTCCTTACCAACCGTATCAACGCTCTTTGCGATAAGCAGGAAAAGGCAATTAAGAAAGATAGCACGCGGTGAGATGCTGCGCGGAAAACGGCGGAGAAGCTGCATTAAAGCATAATACTGTCGAAAGCTTCGGAATAAGATCGGGGGAGAGAAAAATGAAAGCAATTGGGGTATTGCCCGAAGATTACGGGGAAATATACTCGCTTAATCTTCAAAAGGATAAAAGGACGGCGATAATCGTTAATTTACTTGCTCTTGCCATTGCGGCTGTTATGGCGGTATCCATGAACTTTTTCGTACCCGCAACCTCCTTTTTTGATATGAGCGGTGGGATAGTCCGCTATTTTTCAAGGCTTGCCGCTTTAATTGTTTTAATGGTGCTGTATATGGTTCTCCATGAGCTGGTTCACGGCATTGCGATGAAGTTATGCGGTACAAAAAGGGTAAAATACGGGTTTACCGGCTTATATGCGTTTGCGGGAAGTGAGGATTATTACGATAAAAAATCGTATATTTTTATAGCGCTGGCTCCCATCGTGCTTTGGGGAACTGTGCTGGCTGCCGTTAATTTCTTTGTCCCGACCGAATGGTTCTGGATCGTTTATATGATTCAGCTTATCAATATTTCGGGAGCAGCGGGGGATCTGTTTGCAGCCGTGAAATTTTCACGCATGCCGAAGAATATACTCATACAGGACAGCGGCGTGAGCATGAGAGTTTTTTATATCGGAAACTAGATATTAAATATAGGTCTGCAAAGATATACAACATAATAATTTTGTATAAAATCAGCCTGTTGCTGTCGGGAAAATCGATAACAACAGGCTTTAATATTAATAATTCCGCATTGTAAAAAGTGTGTATAAACCGTCATAATCAGCCCTTCCTCGGCATATGCTTTACCAAAAGACAGTTTGACTGCCGCGAGTTAAAAGCATATGGAGGAAGAATTATGACAAATGTGAGCATTTATAAGGATATAGCCGCGCGCACCGGCGGAGATATTTATATCGGAATTGTCGGACCGGTGCGCACGGGAAAATCAACATTTATAAAGCAGTTTATGGATAAGCTCGTGCTGCCGAACATAGCCGGAGATTATTTAAAGGAAAGGGCGAACGACGAGCTTCCGCAATCCTCATCCGGCAGAACAATAATGACGACCGAGCCGAAGTTTATACCCGAAAAGGGCGCTGAAATAAGAATTGACGATTCATCGGTAATGAATGTGCGGCTGATAGACTGCGTGGGCTACATAGTGCCGAGCGCGCTCGGATATATTGAGGGCGATCAGCCGAGAATGGTAATGACGCCGTGGTTTGAAGAGCCTATACCCTTTAACATGGCGGCGGAAATAGGTACGCGCAAGGTAATAAACGAGCATTCTACTATCGGGCTTGTCATCACGACAGACGGCAGCATCAGCGATATCCCACGCAGCGAATACGAGGAAGCGGAGGAGCGGGTGATAGATGAGCTGAAGGCAATAAACAAGCCGTTTGTGATATTGCTCAACTGTATGTACCCCGAATCGGCAGAAGCGCAGGAGCTTGCACAAAGGCTTACCGAAAAATACGGAATCCCGGTACAGCCGGTAAACTGTCTTGAATTATCCGAGGAGGATATAAAGCAAATATTATCGCGCGTTCTTTTTGAATTCCCGATTAAAGAGATATGTATAAGCTTTCCGCGCTGGATAAACTCTCTTCCGCTTGAACACAGGCTGCGCGCGGAGCTTACCGATACGATTAAAAAATCGGCGGAAAATGTACGGCATATAAGGGATATCAGGTGCTTTGAAACGGCGTTCGCAAACAGCGAAAACGCCGACGGAGCAACAATCAACGGAATAAATCTTGGCACGGGCAGCGCGGAGATAACAATTAAAATAAACAGCTCTCTTTTTTACAGCGTGCTTGCCGAAAGCACCGGGCTTAAAATCAATGATGAGCAGGAGCTTATGGAGTGCGTAAAGGAGCTTGCCGAAATCAAAAAGGAATATTCGAGGGTCAAGAACGCGCTTGACGAGGTTGAGGCGACAGGTTACGGAATAATAATGCCCGAAATTGAGGACTTAAAGCTTGAGGAGCCCGAAATTATGAAGCAGGGCGGGCGCTACGGGGTGCGGCTTCGCGCCTCTGCACCGTCAATTCACCTTATGAAGGCCGAAATCACTACCGAGGTAAGCCCGATCGTAGGAAGCGAAAAGCAGTCTGAGGATCTGGTGATGTATCTTTTAAGCGAGTTTGAAGAGGATCCGGTTAAGATATGGGATTCTAATATATTCGGAAAATCGCTCCATGAGCTTGTAAACGAAGGGCTGCACACCAAGCTTTCCCGTATGCCCGCAGACGCAAGGCAAAGGATTCAGGAAACGATAGAACGCGTGATAAACGAGGGCTGCAACGGTCTTGTCTGCATAATCCT
>OLNY01002855.1_pt1 | contig 11606 bp, 8 predicted proteins | sample 1671981 | NCBI WGS metagenome assembly OLNY01 (sample SAMEA3136632, study PRJEB25190) | human gut metagenome | biome: human gut; feature: human-associated habitat; material: faeces | place: Austria | collected 2013 | reverse complement strand
ATTTAGAAGAAACAACAAATAAAGAACTTGCTGAAACATATATAAAGAGTATGAAATATACAGAGGTATACAATGCGACAGAGATAAGAGATAAAGCAGGAGTACCAAAGAATTATAATTTAGTAAGACATGAAAGTTCAACAGGAGTATTATCAGGAACAATAAGTGAACCAAGTATATTAATTATATTCTATTATGAAAAGAAAGATCCAAAACAAGTGTAAGTAAGACAGGAACAAAAGAAATAACAAGAAAAGATGCAGAAGTAGGATATAAACTAAATTATAAAGCAGTAATAAAAGATTATATAGGAAATGCAAAAGTAACTTATATAGATAAATTACCATATGAAATAGATGAAGAAAAATCAGATATATCAGGAGGAAAATATAATAAAGAAACTAAAACGATAATCTGGGAAGAAACATATGAAAAAATAAATATGGAAAAAGAAATAACATTTACAAAAGAAATAAAAGTAGTATATATTGGAATAGAAGATACAGATAGAATAATGACAAATGAAATAGAAACAACAATAAAATTAGATAATAAAGAAAGTACAGTAACAAGTGATTATGATACAGATATAAAGATTCCAGGAGAAATAGTAATACATTATTATGATAAAGAGACAAAAGAGAAATTAGCGAAAGACATAGAGAAAACAGATTTAATAGGAAATCAATATGTAAGTGAAGAAAAAGAATTTGAAGGATATAAGTTAGTAAGCAAACCAGAAAGTAATGTTCATATATATAAAGAGAAGAAACAAGAATTTAGTTATGAATATGAAAAAATAAAATTTAAAATAACAACAAAAGTAGAAGGAGAAGGAGGAACAATAGAAGGAGACGAAATAGTAAAATATGGAGAAGATTCAAGTAAAGATAAAATAAAGATAAAAGCCAAAGAAGGATATGAAATAAATAAAATAACCATAAATGGAGAAAGTTATGAAATGACAGATAGAAATGAAATAATAATGCCATATTTTAAAGAAGTAAAAGAAGACAAAGAAATAATAGTATCATTTGTAAAAAAGATAGAAAATCCAAAAACACTAGATAATATAATGTCATATATAGGATATGCAGTATTATCAATAATAGGATTAGTAATTTCCGGAATTGTTCTTATAAAAAATAAAACTCAAGAGAAAATTTAATCTCTTGAGTTTTTTAATGTCTTTACTTTAATTTTTTCTTTGTTAACAATCTTATTTTTTACTATAATTCCAGTTGGAATACCTGCAAGTATACCAATTAAAATCACAATACTAATTTGAAATACTTTATGTTGATTTTTATCTTTTATTTCTATAACAACCGTGTTATCATTTTGATTAACATTTTCTTTTAATGCCGGAGTAACTTTTATATAACTTGGTATATTATTAGTTATATGAGTACCATTTTGATCTATATAACTAAAATTATATGGGTCTACCATATACCATGTCATTTTTAAACTATCATAATCTTTACTTTTTAATAAATCAAGTGCAGATACTTTTTTATAAATATAATCATTAGAATTTCCTTCAGGGTCTTGCATTTTTGTTTGTGTTACAAAATATTCATCATCAAGCCATGTACTATCAACAAAATATTCTTGATTATTTATTTTTACTAGGTTCCAAGCATGATTATTATCTACTATATAATTAGCCTTTAAATTAACTCTTTTACAAAGTGCACAAACAAGTGCTGAATAATTTCCGCAAATTTGAGTATCTTTTTCAAGTGCTCCATATAACTTTCCACCTTCATAAAATGATAATATATCATCGCTTGTATTATTTTTTACATCTGAATCATAAATACAATTTTCTAAAACATATATAAGTATTTTATTTAATTTTTCTTGTTCAGAATCTGTTTCTTTAATATCTAAACTTTGGACAATTTTATCTATTTTAAAGTTGACGTTTTCTAACTTTTCTAAAAAATCATCTGTAGTACCTGAAATACTTACACCATTTTTTTGTAACATACTAATATCATTATTTGTTATATATGTAGCAGCCGTATAAGGGCCATCAGTGATTTCAAGAGAACTTAAAAATGTTAATTCTGAATAATCAATATTCATATCTTTACCATCCCCAATTGATAATCTTTCTAAATTTTTAAGATTCTCAAGTATTCCAGGTTCAATGTTAAATCCTGATAAACTTAATATTCTGATAGAATTTGATTCCTTTATAAAATTTATCGCATTTGTATTAGTAAAATCTAAACCATCATTATTATTGTTAATTAGTATTAAATGTTCTAAACTTCTTAGTTCATTTATTTTTTTTAGTGGATTTAATGAATTACAATTTTCAAATGTTATTGTAAGTGTAAGTAAATTATTACAATAATTAAGCCATGATAAATCATCATTTTCATCAACATCAATGTTAAAATAGTATACAGGATTAAAGTTATTTAAATCAGAAATTGTTACGTTATCATTATCAGATTTCCCAATTTCATCAGTAATTATTTTTTTAAACTTTTCCGGGATATTAACTATCCTTTTATCATTTTCCTCATCTACTTCATAAAAATTACTATAATTTGATTTTATTTCATGTGCATTTGTATTTATAGTTTTTCCAGATAGTAATGTAAGAGAAAGTGTTCCAGTTAAAATTGCTCTTTGAGTTATATATTTTATCTTTTGTTTATTAATCATTTTTATCTCCTTGATCTGACAAATTTATCAGCGATGATTTATTGTATCATATTTTTATTTAAAAATCACAAAATTGATGAAATATAACGTATTTTTTGATATAATCAGCATAAGAGAGGTGTTTTTATGTATTGTGTTAGATGTGGAAAAAATATAGATGAAGGTAGTAAATATTGTACTTCTTGTGGTTATCCAGTAAATGGTAAAGTTAAGGAAGAACATGAAATAAAAGATAATGCACAGGTAATATCTATTTTAGGTATGATATTTAGTTTTATAATTCCAGTAATAGGATTAATTTTAAATATTATATCCATTTGTAAATGTAGTAAATATAAATCTAAAACTGGAAATGATTCAAAATATAAAAGTTTGTCATTCACAGGACTTATAATTTCAATTATAATGACAATAATTCATAAGATTATTATTTTTGTTGTAGTTGTATTTGCTTTGGTTGGTAGTGGTTCATCAAAATTAAATGGTACTTGGAATTGTTCATATTCTAATTATTCATATTACGTAGTTACTGCAAAATTTAACGAAGATAAAACATTTACCTGGAAAAAATATAATGATTCCACTAACAAAAATTATTTAGATGGAACATATTTCATTAATTCAAGAGAATATAATAATGGCATTACAACGTATGAATTTAAGTTAAGAATAGATCATCAAATTGTAAATGGTGATGATAAAGGAAAAGAAAATGCATATATAAAAGCAAAAATATATGACGATAATTATGCAACTATATATAATGAAAAAACAAATAAAATATATCATTGTAAGAAGGTTAATTAATGTTTAAAATAGGTAATTTAGAAATAGAAAATAATGTATGTTTAGCACCTATGGCTGGAGTATGTAATAGTGCATTTAGAAGAATAGTTAAAGAATATGGTGCGGGACTTTTATTCGCAGAAATGGTAAGTGATAAAGCATTAATGTATGATAGTGAAAAAACAAAAAAAATGCTTTATATGACAGAAGAAGAAAGGCCAATTGCTCAGCAAATATTTGGTAGTGACAAAGAAAGTTTTGTTATTGCAGCTAAAAAAGTATATGAATTAATGCATCCAGATATTATAGATATTAATATGGGATGCCCTGTTCCAAAGGTGGCTCTAAGGGCACAAGCAGGTGCAGCACTTTTAAAAAATCCAGAAAAGGTAAAAGAAATTGTAGGAGCAGTAGTAAATGCAGTACCATGTCCTGTAACTGTTAAAATTAGAAGTGGATGGGACAAAAATAATATTAATGCAGTAGAAATAGCAAAGATAGTAGAAGAAGCAGGTGCAAGTGCAATTACTGTTCATCCAAGAACTAGAGCACAAGGTTATGAAGGACTTGCAGACTGGAGCATAATAAAAAAAGTAAAAGAAAATGTTAATATTCCTGTAATAGGTAATGGTGATATAAAATCAGTAAATGATGCTATTAGAATGTTTAATGAAACCAATTGTGATGCAATAATGATAGGAAGAGCATCCTTAGGTAATCCATACATTTTTAAACAAATATCACACTATTTAAAAACACATGAAATTTTAGGTGAACAAACAAAAAATGAAAAAATCGATATGTGTTTAAAACATATGAAATATTTACTTGAAATAAAAAATGAAAAGGTTGCCATACTTGAAATGAGAACTCATGCAGCATGGTATATAAAAGGAATGAAAGATTCAGCAATAATAAAAAATAAAATATTTAAATGTGAAACAAAGAAAGAATTAGAAAAAGTATTATTGGATTATAAAAATTCTGATTAAATTTGGGAAAAAATAGTAATAAACTATTGGTTTTCCCTTTTTTTATGGTATAATAAAAAAGGATTCGAGGTGAAAAAATGAGAGAGTTAACAGAGCAAGAAATTGTTAGAAGACAAAAGGTTGATGAAATTAGAAAAACATGTAATCCTTATCCTGAAAGATATGAAATTACTCATACACTAAAAGAAGCATCTAATTTAGAAGATGGTACTGATAATGTTAGTGTTGCAGGTAGAATAGTATTCATGAGAAAAATGGGTAAAATGAGTTTCATTAAAGTAAGAGATATTGAAGCAGATTTACAAATTTCTATAAAGGTTGATCTTGTTGGCGAAGAAAAATATCAATTTTTCAAATCAAACTTTGATGTTGGTGATTTTATAGGTGCAACAGGTGAAATATTCACAACTCATACTGGTGAAAAAACTTTAAGAGCATCTAGTTTTGAATTCTTAGGTAAAGCATTAAAACCACTACCTGAAAAATTCCATGGTTTAACTGATAAAGAGTTATGCTATAGAAACAGATATGTAGATATGATTATGAATGAAGATACTAGAAAGAATTTCTTAATTAGAATGAACTTTATTAGAGAACTTAGAAGATTCTTAGATAGTAAAGGTTATTATGAAGTTGAAACACCAATTCTAAACAATAAACCAAGTGGTGCTGTTGCAAAACCATTTATGGCTCATCATAATGCACTTGATATGGATGTATATTTAAGAATTGCACCTGAAACTTACATGAAAAGATCAGTAATCGCAGGTATTCCAAAGGTATATGAAATAGCAAGATGTTTTAGAAATGAAGGAATGGATGCTACCCATTTACAAGACTTCACTATGATTGAGGCATATCAAGCATATTATAATTATGAAGATAATATGAAATTTATAAGAGAATTACTTCAAACAGTAATCGGAAAAGTATTTGGTACATTAAATATTCAAATCGGAGATAAAATGGTAGATTTATCTGGAGAATGGGGAAGAGTTTCATTTAGAGATTTAATAATGAAATATTCTAATATTGATATTAATGAATATAATACTAAGGAAAAACTATTAAGTAAGATTAAAGAAGATAAGATTGAACTTGATAGTGAAACACCAATTGAAAATTTAGGATATGGAAATCTTGTTGACTATTTATACAAAAAGGTTGCAAGACCACATATGCTAGGACCTGTTTATTTAACAGAGCATCCAATGAGTTTATCGCCACTTGCAAGAGCAAATGATGATAACAAAGAAATAACAGATAGATTCCAACTTGTAATAAATGGAGTTGAAATTGTTAATGGTTACTCAGAACTTGTGGATCCAGTAGAACAAGAAAAGAGACTTCATGAACAAGCTATGAATAAAGCAAACGGTGATGAAGAAGCTATGGATATGGATTATGATTATATAGGAGCTATGGAATATGGTATGCCACCAATATCTGGTTGGGGTATGGGAATTGACCGTATGGTTCAACTTTTAACAAATAGCGATAATATAAGAGATGTAGTTATGTATCCACTTATGAGACCACAAGAAACTACAGAAAATTAGGAGGAAAAATGAAGAAATATAATATTTTTAAAGTATTATTGTTAGTTTTAGCAGCAGCAATAATAGTAAGTTTTTTAATCCCTAGTTCAACAATTGGATATTATACATCAGGTATTGAAAAGGGAACTATTAATCCAATAAACCTTGTTGATTCTATATCAAATGGATTAACATCATTTAGTGTATTTATCAGTGCATTTATATTTATTTTAAGTATTGGTGTATTTTATGCAGTACTTAAGAAAACTGGTAAATATGAAGCAGTTATTAATAATACTGCAGTTAAATTTCAAAAGAAAAAAGGTTTATTTTTAGTAATAAGCATATTAACATTCGGAATTATGACAGCTGTTATAGGTGACATTATGCCTATGCTTATCTTTGTTCCAGCATTTATAGATATTGCTAAAAAATTAGGTTATGATGGTAAAACATCTATCGCATCAACTGTAGGCGCAATCCTTTTAGGAAGTGCTGGTTCATTATATACAAATTATGTAAATCAAATAATGAGTACTACAGTATCATCTAATATAATTGCTAAAATAGTTATATTAGTACTTGGACTTGGTTCATTAATATTATTTACAATATTAACAAGCAAGCCAGAAAAAACAAATTTAGAAAAAGAAGAAGTTAAAAAAGGTTTACCAATGATGATTGCATTTGATGTAATTATCGTATTTCTAATACTTGGTATGGTATCTTGGAATGGATACTTTGGATTTGAAGGATTCACAAATTTTCATACAACTTTAACTGATTTTAAAGTATTTAATGTTTCATTATTCAATGCAATATTAGGTTCAACACTAAGTGCATTTGGTGAATGGGCTTTATATAATGTTATTGTATTATTAGTAGTAACTACAGTAATATTATCATTAATTTATAAAATTAAATTTGATGGATTACTTGAATCTATCGCAAGTGGAATAAGAAGAGCATTACCATATGCTATGATAGTAATTCTTGCTAACTTAGTATTAGTTGGTGTTTATAATTCAGGATTCTATACAACAATAATTACAAGTATTGCTGGTATGACAGATAAAGTTCTATCTGGAACAACATTATCTGCATTATCTTCAGTAGTATATCCAGATTATACATATGCTACACAATTTACATTATCAACAATTACTTATACAATAACAGATACAAAATTCTATCTTGTACTTGCAGTTATATTCCAAGTTATTTATTCATTATTCTTACTAATTTCACCAACAAGTATTCTTGTATTACTTGGATTACAACGTGAAAATGTAAGTTATAAAGAATGGATTAAATATATTTATAAATATTTCTTAGGATTATTAATTGTATTCTTTGTATTAATTATGGTAGTAGGTAGAAATTATATTTCAGCATTATCATATGTAGTACTTGCAGTAGTAATTGTAATGCTTGTATTATTTGTAGTTCTTTCTGTAACAAGAAAAGATACAAAAAAACAAGTAAAAAAAGAAAAAGTTGAAGTAAAAGAAGAACCTGTTAAAGAAGAAACAAAAGTAGTTAAGGAAGAAAAGAAAGAAGAAATTAAAACTAAAACTTCTGCTAAAAAAACTACTAGTGCAAAAAAAGAAACTTCTAAGAAAACAACAGGAACTAAGAAAAATACAACTAAAAAGAAATAACAAGATATAAAGCAGACTTTAAAAAAAGTCTGTTTTTTCTTGAATAATTTTTATTAAATATATCATAAGTATCATAGAATAAGAGGAGGATATTTATGTTTGGAAAATTTAGTGAAGAAGCACAAAGAGTTTTAGTAGATGCACAAAAAGAAATGAGTGAACTAAAGCATCCATATATAGGTAGTGAACATTTATTACTTGCAATACTTAAAAATAATCAAGAATTGGTTAACAAATTTAAAAAATATAAAATAACTTATAAAAGTTTTAAAGAAGAATTGATAAATTTAGTAGGTATAGGGGATAATACTCCTGATTTACTTTTATATAGTACAACACTAAAAACCATACTTGAAAATGTAATAATAGAATCAAGAGAAACAGGTGATGAAATAAGTGTTAATGAACTTCTTTTATCTTTATTAAATGAAGGAGAAGGAAAAGCAATAAGAATATTGTTATCATTAGGAGTAGATATTAATAAACTATACTCTGATATAAGTGAGAAAAGAAAAATTAAACAGAAAAAATCTAAAAAATTAATTGTTGAAGAACTTGGAGTAGACTTAACTAAAAGAGCCAAAAATAATGAACTTGATCCTGTTATTGGAAGAGATATAGAACTAAATAGAGTTATAGAAATATTATCTAGAAGAACAAAGAATAATCCACTTTTAATAGGTGAAGCAGGAGTTGGAAAAACAGCAATTGCTGAAGAACTTGCAAGAAGAATAGTATCTGGTAATGTACCAATGCCTCTTAAAAATAAAAGAATAATATCTGTTGATATGGCTTGTACTGTTGCAGGTACTAAATATAGAGGAGAGTTCGAAGAACGAATTAAGAAAATGGTAAAAGAATTAGAAGATAATGATGATGTTATTATATTTATAGATGAAATTCATACATTAGTAGGTGCTGGAGGTGCTGAAGGCGCAATTGATGCATCAAATATACTTAAGCCAGCTCTTGCAAGAGGTAAATTAAAATTAATAGGTGCAACAACTATATCCGAATATAAAAAATTTATTGAAAAAGATAATGCCTTAGATAGAAGATTTCAAAAAGTATTTGTTGAAGAACCAGATAAATCAAATTTAAAAAATATTCTTATGAATTTAAAAAGTATATATGAAGCATATCATGGTGTTAAAATAGAAGAAAAGTTGATAGATAAAATAATTGAGTTATCAGATAGATATATTTATGATAGATGTGAACCAGATAAATCAATAGATATATTAGATGAAGTATGTACTAAAGTATCATTAAAAGAAGCAAAAGAAGAAAAAGAAATAATAAAATTAAGTGATTGTTTAACAAAAATTCAAAAAGAAAAAAATAATGCAATAATTAATCAAAATTATGATAAAGCATATTCTTTAAAAGAAGACGAAGAAGAATTACAAAGTAAAATTAATAAACTTAAACTTGATTATATGAGAAAAGAAAAAGTGAAAAAAGTTAAATTAAAAGATATTGTAGAAGTAGTTAGTAGTAAAACAAAAATACCAATAAATGAAATAAGTAAAGATTATATAACAAGTATTAATGAAATAGAGAAAACTTTAAAAGAAAATATAATTGGTCAAGATGAAGCAATAGATAAACTTATTGATATTTCTAAAAAAATAAAACTAGGTATAAAGGATAAAAATAGGAGTTATTCAGTTCTATTTTGTGGATCAACTGGTACTGGTAAAACATATTTATCTAAACTGTTTGCTGAAAATTTAGTAGGTAAAAACAATGTTATAAAACTTGATATGAGTGAATATTCTGAAAGCATTAGTATAAATAAAATAATTGGTTCGCCTGCTGGATATGTAGGATATGATGATAATAAAAATATACTTGAAGAAATAAGAAATAAACCATATTCTGTTCTTATATTAGATGAAATAGAAAAAGCACATAAGTCTGTTCTTAACTTTTTCTTAAATATACTAGATGAAGGAAATTGTAAAGATTCAAGTGGTAAAATAGTTAGATTTGATAATGTATTAATTATAATGACAAGTAATGCATATGTAAGTAAATCATTAATGGGATTTAATAAAAATACTACTAATAATTCTTTAGAAGATTTCTTTTCAAAAGAATTTATAAATCGTATTGATGAAATAGTGCCATTTAATAAATTTACAGAGGAAGATATAAATAAAATAATTATAAAAGAAGCAAATAAATGCTATAAAAAATATAATAGTGAAAATATTATTAGTTTAGATATGATAAATAGGATTATTAAAGAGTCTAATTATGAAGAATATGGTGTTAGAAAATTATGTAAGGCAGTTAGAAAAGAAATAGAAAATCAAATAGTATGTAATATATTTTCATAATAAAAGATAAATGAAAAAAACATTTATCTTTTTTTGTATAAACAAAAAAATAGATACTTAAGTTTAAAGACGACTTAAATGTCAAAAACAAAATTTTGTTAGGTACTCAAGTATCCGAAAAAATTTAAATGTTTCTATTTTTAATTTTATGCAAGAACACCTGCTATATATATAATGACGTAAAAAAAATGGATATGCTGATATATTATTACTAGTTTTATAGTTTTTTTTCTTCCTATGTGGTAAAATATCAGTGTATAAATTAGGAGGAACTCTATGGAATATTCATTAAAAAATTTAGAAAAAATCGTTCAAAAAAAAGCTGATGATACTTTTATAAAGTCTATAATTAGAAAATATATAAATATAGATATAGATAAAACATCACCATTTCGTGAAGTAAATGAATTATTATATGCTGAACTTAGAATTGATGAAAATAGTGCTGGTAAAATAAATGAAGAAGATAAAAGAAAATTTGTTGATGAAGTAAAAAGAGATTTTATATCTAGATATGGAGTACCGCAATATAATCCATTAAAAAAACCACAACCCGGATGGTTCACATATAAATCATGGAAATTGCTTGGTACAGATAGGATAAGTGAAGGAGAGTATCGTCATAGATTGTATATAAATTCCAAGGCTAGTAATTTAATGGCACTTTCACATGCAATATATGATGAATTAAAGAAAAGAAAAATACCATTTTATTTTAAAATCCCAGATAATGAAAACAATGAAAAGGGATATAAAGACAGTATTGTTCTATATACAACAACTCCATTATTAGATGATACAATTAAAGCAATATTGGAAATAGAAAAAAATAATCAAAACTTAGTTAGAAATTGTAATGCTCCATCAGAACTAGTTGGACAAATTAATGACTATATTGGATATGCATTTGAATCAGAGAATGCAAAATGTTCATATACAACTTTAATATGTAAATCATTTGAAAATGGAATAGAAAATGCTGTAAAGAACTGGTGTTTAAATAATAGAACAGTTAAAATAGGAAACGAAAATTTAGAAAATTATTATTTGGATGAAGATGAATTCAATGAATTAAAAAAGAAAACACAGAAATTAGTTTATACTATTCCCAAAGTTGACAAAGAGTTTCCTGCAATGCTTTGTAATAGTGTCAGAAATGAAATGGAAAAATTAGGAATAGATCCTAATAATATATGTATGGATAAAAAAACAAGCGCAGATATAAAAGCTTTTTGTGATAGTAGTCAAAAATTAGAATTAACTCCTGATGGAGAAACAGAAGAAAATAAAAGGTTTAGTCAAGGAAAAGAACCAAATGCATTTGAAATAGATGATGAAGATGAATATGAAAATGCCTTTAAGCAAAAAAGAGAATTAAACGCATTTTGTTATGATGAACTTGATTATTTGAAAGAACAAAGAAGAAAATTAGAAGAGGAAACAAAACAAGAAAATACTAATATTATGCATATGTAAAAATTATTATATAAAAGACTAATTTATAGTCTTTTTTCTTCATATATGATAAAATATTAGTATATAAATTAAAGGAGGTATTATTTTATGAAACTATATAATACACTTACAAAAAAAATTGAA
>OLNY01002851.1_pt1 | contig 11609 bp, 7 predicted proteins | sample 1671981 | NCBI WGS metagenome assembly OLNY01 (sample SAMEA3136632, study PRJEB25190) | human gut metagenome | biome: human gut; feature: human-associated habitat; material: faeces | place: Austria | collected 2013 | reverse complement strand
CAACTAATAATAGAAAAACCCTCTGTTTTTAAACAGGGGGTTTTTCAACAAACTGGAAATATAAAACTATTACTTATTAAGTAATAGTTTTATATTTTAGATTATTCATAAACTCTTTTGTTTCCATAAAAATAATTGCCCCTTTATTTTATTAATGATTATTAATACTTGGATAATAATTCTTTCTCTTTTTTATTAATCTGCACAAATATTTTAATATATTTTTTTACCACATCTTTTAAAATTAATATGATAAAATATATAAATATACTTAAAATTTTTATAAGGAATGATTTTTATGATTATTTACATACCAAAAAATGTACAATTTATTATAGATACCTTTTATAAAAATAATTACGAAGCTTTTATGGTTGGAGGATGTGTTAGAGATTGCTTGTTAGGATTAACACCTAAAGACTATGATATTACCACTTCAGCTCTTCCTAACATAACAGAATCATTATTTAAAAAAACAGTTCCAACTGGAATACAGCATGGAACTATTACAGTTATTTTAAATAATGAAAATCTAGAGGTTACTACATATAGAACTGAAGGGAATTATATTGATAATCGTCACCCTGAATCCGTTGAATTTGTATCAAATATAAAAGAAGATTTATCAAGACGTGATTTCACAGTTAATGCTCTTGCTTACAATAATAAAGTTGGCTTATTAGATTATTTTAATGGAATAGAAGATATAAATAATAAAATAATTAAAGCTGTTGGTAATCCTAATAAGCGCTTTCAAGAAGATGCTTTAAGAATGCTAAGAGCTATAAGATTTAGTTGCCAATTAGGATTTGAAATTGAAGAAGAAACATATTCAGCTATAAAGACAAATTATTAATAAAAAATATTAGTCTTGAAAGAGTTAGAGATGAACTATGTAAAATTTTAATTTCTAATAATCCTTGCCAGGGGTTAAATATGCTTAAAGATACTGGAATATTACAAATAATCATTCCAGAAATTAATTCTCTAGTTGGCTATACACCTCGTTGCAATAATCATAATAGAGATGTTTTTAATCATACGTTAGATGTAATAAGCAATACTTCAAGTAATGATTTAATTCTAAGATTATCTGCATTATTCCATGATGTTGGTAAGCTTAATACACTTAAAGAATTACCTAATGGTCATTGTTACTTTCCTGGTCATGCCCAAGAAGGTGCAGTAATATGTAAACCAATATTATCAAGATTAAAATTTGATAATAATACTATAGATAAGGTTTCTAAAATTATTTATGACCATTTAGTTTTAGATGTAAATTATATGCCTACAGATGGTGAAATTAAAAGATTATTAAGACGTGTTGGTCCTGAAAATATATTTACTCTTTTTGAACTTCAAAAAGCAGATATAAATTCATTATGGGATCCAGTTCCGTTCTTAAAAAAGGTAGATTATATTTCTAATAGAGTAAAGTTAATTCTTGAAAATAATGATCCTCTTTATATTAAAGATTTAGCTATTACCGGTTCTGATTTAATGATAAATTTAAATATTAAACCAGGAAAAATTATTGGAGAAATATTAACTTTTTTATTAGAAAGTGTTTTAGATGATACTAGTTTAAATAATAAAGAAAGCCTTTTAGAAATTGCTAAAAACTTTCTTTAACTATAAGAAAAGCGTTGTACTTATTTCTAAGTTCAACGCTTTTTTATTTATAATAAAACTTCTTTATCTATTCCAAATAAGTAAAGATAACTTTCCTTAACTTTTTTTTCAGTTATTTTCTCTAAAGCATCTTTATAATACTTAAGCTGTGATCTATATCTATCTATTATTTCTTCTTCGTTCCCCTCTTCTACATAATCAGTCTTATAGTCTAAAAGAACTATTCCATCCTCTTCTTCAAAGAAACAATCTATTATACCTTGAAGTCTTATTTTTTCATCAATATAAACTTTCTTATTTAATTCTGGTTTATATTCAACACTACTTAATTCAGTAAAGAAAGGTAATTCTCTACTTACTAATCTTCCTTCTTTATAAGCCTTTATTAATCTTTTTCCTAAATTACTATTAAAGAAATTATAAATTTTCTTATACCAAACTGTTGAGGCTTCCTTTTCAGTTAATGAATTATCTAATACCATTTCTTCTATTTGAGCTTTAATCTCACCAATAGTATTCACCCTATCATAATTTAATCTCTGCATAACATAGTGAATTACAGTACCTCTTTCTGCTGCCGATAATCCCTTTTCCTCTTTTAAAAATTTAGGCTTTAAAACTTCCTTTTCTTTAAATACTTCAACGGTATCATGTACTTCATCACCATAAGTAAATTCTTTTTTCTTTAAATCAGAAACAGAAATATTACTTGGTAACATTGCACCTTCTATAAACTTATATTTATAATCAAGTCTTCTTTGAATTTCTTTATCCACAACTATATTTTTAGAAGTTATAAACAAGCTCTCATCTTCAATTTTATCCACAGGCTCTAAATTTTTATCCACTGTTAATAAGTCTTTTGTCCAGAATTTAATATTCCATGTGGAAAAGTCACTTGTTATTAAGTCTCTAGTGGCACCCGTTACCCCTCTAAGTTTTTCTCCACAGGTATGCTTACACATTGCCATAGCAATCCAATCTAAATATGATTTTCCTTTTAAAACTTCAGAAGGTAAAACTATATTTTCATCTAAGGATGCTGATGATATCCATCCACTAATTGCCTTTTCTAAATTGCTAGTAGCTCCAGTTATTATTAACTTTTCCTTTGCTCTAGTAAATGCAACATAAAGTATTCTCATTTCCTCAGAAAGAGTTTCTAATCTTATTCTTTTCTTTATAGCTTCCTTTGCTAATGTAGAATATGAATTTCTAGTTTCTAAATTAACAAAATTAGGTCCAAACCCTAGCTCCTCATGATATAAAATAGAATTTGATAAATCCATTAAATTAAATTGTTTTCCCATTCCACTAGTAAATACTACAGGGAACTCAAGACCTTTACTTTTATGAATACTCATAATTCTTACTACATCTTCATTCTCACCAAGAACCTTAGCACTTCCCATATCTCCAGAAGACTTTCTAAGCTTATTAATAAAGTTTATAAAATTAAATAAACCTTTAAAGCTTGTGCTTTCATATTGCTTTGCTCTTTGGAAAAGAATCTTTAAATTTGCCTGCCTTAACTTACCATTAGGCATTGCTCCAACATATCCATAGAAAGCAGTATCCATATATAAATACCAAATAAATTCATCTATAGGAGTATAAATTGCTCTTTCTCTCCACTTTGATAAATCATCCATAAACTTATTACATTTAAAACTTAATTCTTCGTTTACTTTATGAATACCTTCTGATACTTCCTTTATTACTTCATAAAAATATAAGTCCTTATTTAATAATCTTAAATCACTTAATTCCTCTGCTGTAAACCCTACTATAGGTGACCTTAATGTTGCTATCATAGGAACATCCTGCAGAGGATTATCTATTATCTTTAAAAGAGACATAATAGTTCTTATTTCAATAGATTCAAAATATCCGCTACCAGTATCGGCATATACAGGAATACCTTCAGAACCTAATTCATCTAAAAATATTTCTGACCAATTCTTTGTTGCTCTTAAAAGAATTACTATATCTTTATACTTAACATCTCTATATTCTTTAGTATCTTTATCAAATACTTTAAACTTTTTACCATCTTTATCTTCAAATAATTCCTTTATTCTTTTAGCAACTATTTTAGCTTCAAGAGTTATTCCATCAATGTCTTCTTCCTCTTCTTTAGAACCTTCTTCATTATCATCGTCAGAATAATCTTCATCCTTATCTTTTATTATTCCTGATTTATCTAATATATGAAGTTCTATTTCTCCACCAACTATTGACTCTTCATCATTAGCACTTTCAAAACTAGCTCCTAAATTTAAGGCTTCTTCATCAGTATATTCCAGTTCTCCTACAGTTTTAGACATAACCATTTTAAATATATAGTTAACCCCTTCTATAACTTCTTGCCTACTTCTAAAATTCTTATATAATTGAATTTTTCTATCATTAGTACCTTCCTCTAAAGAGTATCTATTATACTTATCTAGAAATAACTCTGGCTTTGCCTGCCTAAATCTATATATACTTTGCTTAACATCTCCAACCATGAATACATTAGCTTCTTCAAATCTTCTTCTTGAAACTAAGTCTATTATAGTTTCTTGAACGTTATTAGAATCTTGATATTCATCAACTAAAACTTCATCAAAGAATTCCATGAAGTGTTCTGCAACCTTAGAAGGAACTATATTATTATTTTCATCTCTATCTATTAATATTTTTAAGCAAAGATGCTCTAAGTCATTAAAATCTAATATATTCTTTTCTCTTTTCTTTTCATTAAATCTCTTAGAAAATTCAAGTGTTACAGATGCTAAAGTCTTCATAAAAGGATATACTCCTATTATTCCATCTAATGCTTCTTGAGGAGTAAATTCAAATGTACTTTCTATTAAAGCTTTAATCTTTTTCTTTACAGAATCTCTTATACTTTTAACTGAATTTTGGGCATTTTCATCTGAAACTTGATTTTTCTTTACTGTCTTTAACTTAATAAAAGTAATAGAATTTAATGCAGTATATATACTATTTAAATTTTCATCTAAACTTACATATGCTCTTTCTAAATAATCATAATCACTATTAAAAGCATCTAAATAAGGAGCTAATCCATCAGTATCATTAATAATATTAATAGCCTTTTTATACATATTTAAAAAACCTACTAATTCCACTCTTAAGCTATCTTTTAACACCTTAACCCACGGACTTTTATCAAGATCTTCAATTGTATCTATATTAAAATCTTCAGCTTTTTCTATTAACCATTGCTCTGGCCAAGGTCCACTCATAGAAAACCTATATAATGAAAGTATCATTTCCTTTAGTTTTTCATCATCTTTAGAACCACTATATGCTTCAATTAACTCTTTAAACTCTTCATTATCTTCTTCATAATATTCTTCAAAAAGCTCTTCAATTATTTCATTTTTCATTAAAGTTGCTTCAGTTTCATCACCTATTCTAAAGCTAGGATCTAAATCTATAGTATAAAAATAATTTTTAATTACATCTAAACAAAAGGAATGCATAGTAGTAATATTAGCTCTACTTAATAAAGTAAGCTGTCTTTGAAGGTTTTTAGAGTTAGGATTATTTTCTAATGCTTTAGATATAGCAGCTGCTATTCTTTCTCTCATTTCTGCCGCTGCAGCACTAGTAAATGTTACAACTAAAAGCCTATCTATATCTACTGGATTTTCTTCATTAGTTATTATTCTTATAATTCTCTCTACTAAAACTGCTGTTTTTCCTGAACCTGCAGCTGCTGCTACAAGTAAGTTACATCTTCTAGTTTCTATAGCTTGAAGTTGTTCTTTAGTCCATTTAGTACCTGACATAATTACTCTCCCTCCTCTTCCTTTACTTTATTAATCATAGAGTTCCATAAATCATCTTTTTTCTTTTTTAATATAATCTTATATTTATTATCTCTAATAGAAGTATCAAACTGACATATTGCCGAATAATCACAATAATCGCAATAAGTTACTTTAGATGATTTACAAGGCTCTATTTTTACTTCTCCACTAAGCATTTCCTCACAAATTTCAATCATCTTATCATTAACATATTTTCTTAAAAGTTCAAATTGTTCTTCTGTTACTACAGAACTAGTGCTTGTAAAATCTCCATCCTTTTTAAATGCTGCTGGTATTACAAGTGAATATGTCTCCATATCTTTATCCATTGCTTTAACAAGCTCAACATTTTTTAATAACAATCCATCCATCTTAAGCTTTTTTAATACTTCAACTTGAATTTCCTCTTCTGTTAAAGCTTTTTTAGACTTAATTATTGGATTATCAATTTTAAAGTATAATATTCCACCAGGCATACATTGAGTCTTTAAGATTTGCTTAGAGTTTTTAAGTATTGCATCTAAATAAACTAATAACTGTATTTGAAGACCATAATATAATTCATTTAAATCAAAATTCTTAGAGCCTGACTTATAGTCAACAATTCTTATATATGTCTCTCCATTTAAATCAACCTTATCAATTCTATCTACTCTACCTTTTAAATATACTGTTTCCTTTGAAGGTAACTCTAATTTAATAGGATCTGAATCTTTAAAATCTCCAAAGTCAAATTCACTTTTAAATATATCAAACTCACCTTTTCTCATTTGCTCTGATATTACAGTTACTGATTTAGTTATAGTCTTTTTAAATCTTTCAGAAAAATATTGATATTTCTTATTACTATTTAATATTGAGTTAGTTTCATTTTTTAACTTATTATTAACTAGCTCATTTACTATTTCACTACATCTCTCCTTAGTTAAATCACCCCATAATATATGATCTTTTCTTATTTTATTAGTAAACTGATCTAATATATCATGCATAAATGAACCTAGGTCTGGAGCTGTAAATTCATACACTTTTCTATCCTTAGCCTTTAATCCATATTGAACATAATAACTAAATGGACATTGTGCATATTTTTCTATTCTCGAAACACTAAATATTAGTCTTCCATTGTCATTACTGTAAAGTCTCTTTATTTTTTCTCTTGGTATCTTTTCAACTAAATTAGTATAGTTTAATCCGTTAAATATAATTTTAGTTCTATCTTTAAACTCTTCATTTTCCTCAAACCATTTAAATGTTTCTACCCAGTAAGGCTCAATTTCCTCTTTTTCATATTCTCTTCTTAAAGCCTCAATAAGTTCATTGAAGGTTGGAGTTGGTGCAGTTATATTATGATACTTATCATTAAATAAGTTATTATTAAATATTTCACTTTCTTCCTTCAATCTAGGTAAAATCTTTTTTAATCTAGGTATTATTATTGAAGGTCTTAATGATTTTCCTTCAAAGTCTGCCATTGGATAAGTAATCATTAAATAATTTGAAGGTATTGTTAATGCTGTATAAACCATAAATTGCTCTTCAAAAACTCTACTTCTTGTATCACTTGCAAGTTCAATTCCCATAGACTTAAGCTCAATTCTATCCTCATCAGATAATATACCTTCATCTTTATTAGCAGAAGGTAATACTCCATCATTAGCTCCTACTATATAAAGGGCTTTAACATCTCTACCTTTTACCCTTGCAATATCACCTATATTTACTTGATCTAATGCCATAGGTATTACGCCTATTTCCTTTTCTTCAAAACCAGATACTAATATCTTAGAAAATGTTTTTAAATCAACTTCCTTATCACCTAAAACTTCAACTGCTTGATCTAGCATATCCATAACTATAGATGGCACTTGAGTATATTCTTTAATTTTATCTTGCATTCCTTTTTCATTAAAATCCTCAAGCCATTTATCCATAGTTTCAAAAGCATTTATTTCTAATAAAAATTCATATAACGCAGTACAATATTTTCTTACTGTAACATCGCCTTTTATCTTATTATATAAATTAATTATCGGCCTTCTTATTTCTTCCATATACTCAAAGACTTCAATTTCTTCTTGTGTTAATTCCTCACCTTGAGAAACTAGTAAATCTCTAGTCCATTTATATCCCTTAATCCCATAAGCCAATATATAATTTTCTAGCTTATCAATAAAGGCTGATTCTAATGTTATAAGCCCACTCTTTACATACTTAAATACACTTTCATAGGACCAATTAGTAATTAATATTTCTAATACAGATATTATTAACACTACTAAAGGATTGCTTAATACTTCTCTTTTTTTATCTAAAAAATAAGGAATATTATACTCATTAAATATTACCGAAGTTATTTTATCGTAACTATCAATTTCTCTACAAACAACAGCAATATCCTTATATCTATATCCTTTATCTCTAACTAGTCTTAATATATCCTGAGCAACCCATTCTATTTCTGAATAATTATTATTAGCCTTATACAGTCTTATATCATTACATCTATCTTTATATATTTTAAAAGGAAAGTTAAAGAAATATTTTTCTATATGCCCTAACTCCTTACTATCTTTAAATCTATAAATATATTTCTTATTTAAATTAACAGGCTCTTTATAGGAAATATTATTTTCTTGCATCATTTTTAGAATTCTATTTTCTGTATTTTTTATTACATCAAATATATCCGTTTCACCTTCAGTAAATCCTATCTCACCATCGCTACATAAAGTTATATTTACATTCTTACATTGCTTAGCTAATACTTTTAAAACCTCTAATTGTTGTGGTGTAAAAGTCGTAAATTCATCTATCCAGATTTCTGCATCATTATATAGTTCACAACTTTTTAGCTTTTGAGCTAAAATAGATAATATATCATCTGAATCTATATAACCTTTATGCAAATTCTCATTAAAAGTTTCATATATAGAAGTTAAATCATTAATCTTTTCTCTTAAATCTTTATTATCTATTTGTAATTCTTTTTCCTTTAACATTTCCTCGGAAATATTGTACTTTTTAAACTCTGTAATTGATTTTGATACTATTCCAACAAATCCTTGTTGCTTACTTATTCTATTAAAATACTGAAGCTCTTCTCCTTTATCCTTTAATAGTTTATATATAAGCATATTTTTTCCTGAGTCCTCTATTACATTAATAGCTCTTCCACCACATTTATCAAAAACTCTTGTAGCCATTCTCTTAAAGCTTAAAACTTCAGCTCTAAGTAACGCTTTTTCTCCTACATGCTCTAGTAGCTTTTTTTCAGTTTGAAATGTATATTGATCTGGTACCAACATTATTAACTTATTATTCTTATCATTATCTATTTTTTTCTTTATTTGATTTAAACAATAATAGCTTTTTCCTGCACCAGCTCTTCCAAAAATAAATCTAATTCCCATACACAACTCCTTACGCTTTAAATTCCTCTTTTAATAACCCCATAACAATAGTATCTAAATACTTACCCTTATAATAATATTTTTTTCTTCTTATTCCTTCTTCAATAAATCCACACTTTTTATAACATAAAACAGCTGCTTCATTTTCTCTAACTACTTCTAGTTCAATCTTATGAACCCTTCTCTTAAAAAATAAATATTTTAAAATAGCATTTATTGCATCTGATCCATATCCTTTTCTCCAATATCTTTTACCTATTGTTATACTAATGTTATAAACACTTCTCGTGTACATATCCTCTGAGTAAATTATTACTCCAACAATATAACCTTGCTTATTAATTATTACATAATTTCTTTTTGAAGGTATATTTAGATATTTTAAATGTTCAACTATATACTTCTTTGATAATCTTTCATATTGATTTCCATTATATTTTAATACTTCACTATCTGAACATAAATTATAAGTTTCATCAATATCTTCCTTTAATATTTCTCTTAAATATATTTTATCTCCATAAATCACATTAATTCCCCTCCATAATTAATAATACTATTGTTCTTTAAATTTTTCTAATTATTAATATTCATAAATTATGTAATAAAAAAACTACAATATATAAAGATGATCTCTTCATATATTGTAGTTTATATAATATATATTATCTTTCAGTGATAGCTAAAGCTGCAGCACCTAGTACTCCCGCTTTACCACCTAATAAAGCTTTTTCAACTGTACAGTTTTCAACAAATGTAGGCATACATCTTTCTTCAACAACTTTTCTTATAGTATCAATAACTATGTCTCCACCATTAACTACTCCGCCACCAATAACAACTTTTTCTGGATCAAAGTTTGTTATTGTATTAGCTACAACTATTCCAAGATAAGTTAAAGAATTCTTTAATATGTTTTTAGCAACTCTATCTCCATTTGAAGCTTCTTTAAATACTTCTTTAGCTGTAACATTATCATAATTCTTTAGTGAAGTTGTAACGTTACTTAATACAGCTTCTTTAGCTCTTTTACCAATAGCAGTTCCTGAACCTAAAGCTTCTGCACATCCTATATTTCCACATCCACATCTTGGCCCTTCTGTTGATACAGTAATATGTCCAACTTCTAATGCATTTCCTGTTGATCCTCTAAATAATTTTCCATTTAATACGGCTCCTCCACCGATACCAGTACTTGCTGTAATAAATACCATATTTTCAGTACCTTTTCCTGCACCAAACATAAACTCTCCTAATGTTGCTACGTTAGCGTCATTATCTAGATAAGTTGGTAAATCATATGCTTCTTTTATAGCTTTAACTATTTCAAAGTTTTTAAATGGTAAATTAGCAGTTTCTAAAATTACACCATTTTTAACGTCTAATGGTCCAGGAGAACCGATACCAATAGATTTTATTAAGTTTTTATCTGTTCCATCTATAACATAATTAATTGTATCTACTATTCTTCCCATAACAGCTTGGTCACCTTCATGTGCCAATGTTTCAACTGTTTTTTCCTTTATAATATTTCCTTCTAAATCTACTAAAGCTGTGTAAATTTTAGTTCCACCTAAATCAACACCTATAACATACTTATTTTCCATTTATTACCCTCCCTATATAACTTATACTATTTTAACTATATAAAAGTATACCATTTAAGATTTACGTTTACAATTATTAATTATGGAAAATTTGGAATTAATTCAGTTATTTATAAATTAATACAGTCATTTTGTCATTGTATGTATAAAAAGTATCATAAACGCCAAAAAAGCATCTAATAAATATTAGATGCTTTTGGCGGAGAACAAGGGATTCGAACCCTCGCACCAGTATTATCCGGCCTACTCCCTTAGCAGGGGAGCCTCTTTAGCCACTTGAGTAATTCTCCATTTTTGGCGGAGAGACAGGGATTCGAACCCTGGGTACGCTCACACGCACGCCGGTTTTCAAGACCGGTGCCTTAAACCAACTCGACCATCTCTCCAAGACAAGATTAATTATAACAACAGTTATAATTTATGTCAACACATTTTAAAAACTTTTTTTATATTTTTTTATTTACTTAATAATCCTTAGTAATAACCTCTAATTTACCACTTTCAGAATCCATTATTAATCCATGTACCTTAATGTCTCTAGGAATTAAAGGATGTTTTTTTATAAGCTCTACACTTTCTTTTACAGACTCTTCTACAGAATCAAATCCATGTAGCCATTTTTTAATATCAATTCCAGAGTTATTTAATGTTTCTATGGTTTCTTTTGTAACTCCTCTATTAATTATCTTATTAATTGTTTCTTTACCATTAATATTACTCATTCCACAATTTTTATGTCCAATTACTAATACTTCATCTGTATCGAATTCATAAATAGCAACTATAATGCTTCTTATAATACTTCCAAATGGATGCATTATCGTAGCCCCTGCATTTTTTACTATTTTAGCATCACCATTTCTCAAATTTAGTGCTTTTGGTAATAGTTCTGTTAATCTTGTATCCATACAAGATAATATTACTAACTTCTTATCTGGATATTTGCTAGACTTATATTTTTCATATTCTCTATTTTCTACAAAGTCCTTATTAAATTCTAATATTTCATCTAATTTATTCATATATACCCCAACCTATTATAAAAGATTTTATAAATTTATTTTACCATAATTTATAATTATATATTCAAAAAAAAAGCTCCTAGCAAACGCTAGAAGCTTTTGGCGGAG
>OLNY01002838.1_pt1 | contig 11653 bp, 7 predicted proteins | sample 1671981 | NCBI WGS metagenome assembly OLNY01 (sample SAMEA3136632, study PRJEB25190) | human gut metagenome | biome: human gut; feature: human-associated habitat; material: faeces | place: Austria | collected 2013 | reverse complement strand
TGCAGGAGGAAGGTACATCCTTTTCAATTCTCTGATTCGGAAAGTAGTCAATGGTAATCTTTGCATTGGCTACTTTTTCTTCATCGGTAAGTGATTTTGCGTGCTTCCGTGCCCAGGCAATGACTTCATCATGTGAAAGATTCATTTTCTTCATGAGATCGGAAACTTTGCCGAGCTTTTCGACGGTAACGGTCGTTCGATCCTTTCCGGACTTGTTGGAAGCAGATTTTTTTCCACGGACATCACGAAGATAGAGATCCTTGATGATGTAAAGAGATTCAGCAGGCTTGCCAGGATTAGTAATAGAAATACGCATAAGAACAGCTCTTTTTAAATATTCGGCTAATCTACAATCGTGTGGTTGCAGATTAGCTATTTTTGTGAATGAACAAAATAATAAGATATAATAAATGAGCCAAAGAAAGTTAATGTCTAAGCAGTTATTCAGAACTTTGTTTGGCGACAATCCTCACTGGATAACTGCTTAGACATGTTGAGGATTTTTTTATTATGTCTAAACAGATAAATCCATATCTGGATTTTGTGCATGGTTTAGATGCAACACAGTTTGATTTACTGTGTGATTCTATAAAACAGCGAAAAGATAGAGAAAGATATGGTGCTACTTCTTTTGAAGAAGCTGCTCTTAATTATGGTCGAAAACCGATATGTCCAAAGTGTCTATCAGATAAGTATGATGAAGATGGCTACACTCCATCGCTGGCAAAGCGGTATAAGTGTGAAAACTGTGAATGCAGTTATACATTACTGTCTGATTCCATATTAAATTCTTCAAAAATATCATTTCACAAGTTGATGTGCTATATTCAGCTCATGAGTTTTAATGTACCTCTAGAATTGATAAGTGAAGTATTGGGTATAGCCAGCAATACTGCAGAACTATGGAGAAAAAAGATATTTTCAACTGTAGACAATTACCAGAATCATCTCAGGCTGTACAATCATGGTTGGATCGATGAAACGTACATAGAAGATTATTAAGTGCTGGAATCAGATAATAACGAAAAGCATCCAAGAGGACTGTCGAAAACTAAGATATGCATCGTAGTGGCTATTGATTCCAGTAAGAATATGCTGGTAATCATTTGCAGTCATGGAAAACCAAGTTCTAAAAGAGTATATGCAGCTTTGAAAGATCATATAAGACCAGGATCAACAATAATACATGATGGAGATAATTCGCATAAATATCTTATTGATGCACTCAGTCTGAAATCAGAAGTATATATAGCTAATACAAAAGACAGTGAATATATAAAGAATATGGCAATGATCAATAATATGTGCAGCTGGTTGAAAAGATATTATATCTGGAGGTTTATAGGAATGGAAGTAGAAAACTTACAATCTTATTTAAATTGGTTTATATATCTGCCTCGATGTAAAAGAGATAATGAAAATGGCCGAAATCTAATAGAATTCTACGCCGTTTAGTTCTTGAAAGAGTTGGATTTAAGCATAAATAAGCACTTTGTCAACCACACGATTGTAGATTAACCGATTAAATATTATATTGCAAATACGTTATCTTACGATATGTAAAAACATGAAATTCAACAAAAAATAACATAAAAACAGCGTAATTATGCGCTGATGTTAAAGATGACTTTACAAAGAGGTGTCAAAGACCTGGGTTAAAACTTGTAATTAGAAAATGACTAATGAAAATTTTTTTGAAAATTACAGAAAGAAAAAATAGAAAGCTAAATATTTGCTAAAAAAAGACAAAAAAGCCAAATAAATAAATATTTGTTGAACAAAACGCAGGAATGACATCAATTACAGTAGATGCCTCTACAACAGTAGTCGGCACTGAGCTTTTAAAAAATGGTGTACCAGAAGGTTATGAAATTTGCAGAACTGGGGATGAATATATTGGAGAATCTACAGGTGATTCTTATTTAATGATTGAGGTTCGCCCAGTAGAAAAGAAAACAATCAATGTAACATATTATTATACTGATGCAGAAGGCAAAAAAGTGCCATGTGGAACAGACTCTGTTAAGCTTGATGCATCTGCAACAACATTCAGTAATACTACATTAACAAATGTGCCAGAAGGCTATGAAATTTGCAGAACTGGTGATGAATACGTTGGAAAATTGATGGATTTTGCAAATATCGAAGTTCGTAAGAAGGCTGTAGAAAAGAAGACAATCAATGTAACTTATTACTATGTTGATGAAAAAGGTGAAAATCATCCATGTGGAACAGACTCTGTTAAGCTTGATGCATCTGCAACAACATTCAATAATACTACATTAACAAATGTGCCAGAAGGCTATGAAATTTGCAGAACTGGTGATGAATGGGTTGGAGACACAGCTGATGGCGGATTTGTTAACATTGAAGTTCGTAAAATTGAAAAGGTTACTACATTACATGTTAACTTCGAAACAGTTGATGGAACAGTAGTTGGCGAAAAGACATTTGAAAAGACATCTACAGATGAAGAAGATGTAGTATTCGCTCTTGGTGATGATATTGTTCTTCCTGAAGGATATCACTGGGTAGATTATAACGATCAGATTAAGAATGTTACACTTCCAGCTGGAGCAACTGGTGGACATTATATGTATGTTGAACAGGATGAAACAAAGACTGTATTGAATGTTACATTTGAAACAAAGGATGGAGAAGTTGTTGGTACAACTTCTGCAGCTAAGGAATTTACAATTGATGAAGAAGGCGTAAAAGTAGCTGACTTTGTTGTAGGTGAAGACTTTGCTCTTCCTGAAGGATATCATTTAGCAGATGCTGATCAACAAACAATTCGAGTAAATGGTTTAGTTGGTGGAACTGTTGTAGTTGTTGAAAAGGATGCAGAACCTGCTCCAGCACCATCTGAAAATCCTAAGAAGGATGACACAAAGAAGGATGATACTAAGAAGGAAGAAACAAAGAAAGAAGAAACAAAGAAAGCTTCTAAGACAGCTGATACATCTGATACATCTGATGTAGCTGCTTATGCAATTCCATTAGTAATGAGCATGGTTGCTATTAGTGCAATTGTTGTTGGTAGAAAAAAATTATCCTAATTAAAACTACTGCATAATTGATTATTTCAATTAAGTGTTGAAAGTAAGTATAAAATTGTCGGAGTTTATCTCCGACAATTTTTTCTAAGAGGAACTTTATGAAAAAAAGGAAAATAAAAAAAGGAAATCTACTATTTTTAGTTGGTTGTATATTATTGTTTATTTCAGTTATTACTTTTGTTATTATGTTTTTGTTAAATAGTCACAATAGTTCTGAAATGAAAAAGAAGATAGATGCAGCACATAACTATACTGCATACCAGAATGTTGTAGTAACAGATAATAATTTAGACGAATCTTTAAATAATGTACTTGCAGAAGGAATAAAAAATTGGGTGAAGTCATCATTAGGCATGGATGATTCGTATTCTTCTGACAGTAAGACAAAACTTTTAAGAAAACTATATGACTCTATTGAAGACAGGGACCAAGAAGCAGATTTATTAAATACATTAACTGAATTTTATTCTGCTAAAACTATTACAACAGAAAATATTGACGTTTCTATAACAGAAGCTAAAGAAGCAACTCTAAATGGAAAATCTGTTGGTCTTGTAAATTGTAAAGCAACAATTAGTGGAACTAGAGATGGAATTGATTTTCAAAATATCTATGATCTATCTTTGTTACTTTCCTACGATACAGATCCAGTTGGCATTTATGTTGTGAAAAGTATTGTCAAGGAATAAGTTTTAATTATATCTTAATACTTTGACATCATTTTCAGTTTGCCAAATTCTGACGGCACTTATGGGAGCGAGTCATAGAACAAACTGAAAAGAGATAAGAATTGAAGTCATTTGAAATGATTCCGTTCTTATATTTTTCTTTTGTTCGATTCAATACTGTTATCTACTATTTTTATATAGTTAGCTTTCTATCGGTCACGATTAAACGATTAATTATTAAATGATTTATTGACTGTACTTCGTCTAATTTCTTGCATGTCAATATTGATACGACATACACATTCTACTCTTCGTATTATGATTTATATTCATCTTCAAAAAATAGTTAAAAAGATTGCTTTTCAGTATATATGTCTTTTTTACTGATGAATGTGTAAGTAAAGTTGTTATAATAGAAAGCAGAAAGAGAGAAAAACATATTATGGGATTTAGTAAAGATTTTTTATGGGGTGGTGCTACGGCAGCCAACCAGTACGAAGGTGGCGTATTCGAAGGTGGTGCAGGTCTTGCAACTGCAGACGTTATGACAAACGGTTCTCATACAGTTCGTCGCCAGGTAACATGGAAGAAGGAAGATGGAACAACAGGTTCTACACCTTTATGCTTTGGTTCTGAAGAAAGACATTTACCAGAAGGTGCAATTCCTTGTCTGTTAGATGATGACAAGTATTATTATCCTTCTCATATTGCTTCTGATTTTTATCATCATTACAAAGAAGATATCAAACTATGTGCAGAAGAAGGTTTTAAGTGCTTTAGACTTTCTATTAAATGGTCACGTATTTTCCCTAATGGTGATGATGCAATTGTAAATGAAGAAGGTGTTGCTTTCTATAAGAGTGTCATGGAAGAGTGCAAGAAGTATGGTATTGAGCCACTTGTTACATTGTCTCATTATGAAACTCCATTATCATTGGCGCAGAGATTTAATGGATGGAATGATCGTAAACTTGTGGATATGTTTGTTCGCTATGCGGAAACTTGTTTTGATCGTTTTGAAGGCTTGTGTAAGTATTATTTAACATTTAATGAAATTAACTGTATTGAAGCTGCACCTTATGTAACTGCTGGCTTGATTCATGCGGATGAACAGAATATTGCTAATGCAACGTTCCACCAGTTCTTAGCAAGTGCGAAAACAGTGATTGCGGCACATCAGTCTCATCCGGAAATTCGTGTTGGTATGATGCTTGCTTTTGGCCCTGTATATGGCTATACATGTGATCCATATGACCAGTTATTAGCAAAACAGCAGGAAGATAGAACATTGTTCTATTCTGATGTGCAGATGACAGGTGTATATCCTACCTATAAGCTAAAGGAATATGAAAGAAAGGATATTACAATTCCTTTTGAAGATGGTGATGCTGCTTTATTGAAGGCTGGTGTTTGTGATTTCTTGAGTTTCTCATGTTATGGTTCTCATGTGTTAACAACACATGTTGATGAAGATATGAAAAAGGGTGAAGGAAATGGTGCAATGCAAAGAACAGTTGCCAATCCTTATCTCAAAACAAATGCATGGGGATGGGCTACAGATCCACAGTGCTTAAGAATTGTATTGAATACATTCTATAATAGATATCATTGTGATTTGTTCTGTGTTGAAAATGGTATCGGATGGAATGATAAATTTGAAGATAATACAGTACATGATGATTATCGTATTGATTATATGAGAGCGAATATTCAGTCTATGAAGGATGCGGTTGATATTGATGGTATTCCTTTAATGGGTTATCTGTATTGGGGATGTGTTGATATGGTTAGTAATGGTGAAGGTGAGATGGCTAAGAGATATGGTCAGATCTACGTTGATGCCGATAACTATGGACAGGGCACAATGGAAAGAAAGTGCAAGGATTCTTACTACTGGTACCAGAAATGTATCCAGAGTAATGGAGAAGATTTGAAGTAATGAAAGAAAGAGATATTGTATGAGTGATTCGCTCATCAATATCTCTTTTTTCTTCTAGATAGTAAGTGTTCCTTCTGCTAGATCTTTCGAAAGAAAAGGCAAAAAATATAGTGGAATTGTTAATAATCTTTGCTCGGAATTATATCCGTAGTTGTTTTTGGAAATTTTAATAGCATATTCAAATTTATTTTGGTTAGAAAACTTCTCAAGAGAATTCAATGTTCCTCTTCCTTTTTTTACATCTATTGGATATAGTTTGTTATTGGATTCGATGATGAATTCAAATTCAGCTGAGGATTTTCCTTTCCAATAAAATAGGTGATTTCCTTTAGCAATGAGTTCATCGGCTACATAGTTTTCGAAGAATATTCCTGATAATGTGTTTTCTCTATCACTGGAAACAAAAGATTCTGCATTGATGCCGCTTTGATAAGAAAACATACCAATGTCTGCAAGGAATAGTCTGAAATTACTTTCATTATCTGGTATTAATGGAGTCGTGACATGTTCTTTTAATTGAAATGATTGATGAATAATATGAGACATTGTGAGCCATTGTATTGAAGTTGCAAAGTCTCTCGTTTTCTTTTTTTCTTCAATCAGCCCAGGAGAAAAATTTTTCGATTCTTTATTAAGTTCTTTAAAAATGTTTTGGAAAAGCAAGCGAGAACGAAGAATAGATTCTTGGCTGGCTTGATATAATTCCATATCAGATAAATAGTTATCATATAGTGATTTGAGGATATTTCGACATTGTAAAAGTGAAGCATTATTTACATATGTATCTACAGCTTCAGGCATTCCACCAATCAGAAGATATTTGTATATTTGTTCCATTGCGAGATTATGAATCTGTGAAGAAAGAGGTTTTTTTTCAGCGTATGCATTCTGTACTGTTTTATATAGAATTTTGTTGCTGTTGAGCAAGAACTCATCGAATGACATAGGATACAGAGTTAATTGATCGATTTTCCCGACAGGAAAAAGAAATTGGCTGTTAGATCCTTTTTTGCGAATTTCTCTTTGCAGTTTGATTCGAACCATTGAGCCAGTTGAAATGACAGGAATATCTCTATAATCTTGGCAAAAATATTTTAGAGCAGAAATAATGTTTGGACATTCTTGTACTTCGTCAAAAATTAAAAGAGTATTTTTGTTGATTTCTTTGTTGAAACGCAAAGAAATATATTCAATTATTTTTTGAGGGTTCGCAGTTTGAAAACAAAATTCACGGATTTCATCTTCGATTTTAAAATCTATATAGATAAATTTGTTTTTATAAAATGTTTTTGCGAAAAGCTCTTTTATCAAATAGGATTTTCCTGTTTGACGTGCACCCCACACAATGAGAGGTTTTCTATTTGCACTTTTATTCCAGCGAATTAAATCGTCTAATGCTAATCTCTCCATGTTTGCCTCCGTTCTATGATTGTATTTTACCATGATTTACACCTTTTTATACCTTTTTTGGAGTGTGAATTGCACCTTTTGGCACTTTTTTTGGATGAAGATTTGCACCTTTAAGCGTGTTTTTGAACATGTAATTTGCACCTTTTAGTACTTTTTTTAGAGAGTAACTTGCACCTTTGCACGAATTATAGATATGAGAAATTGATTATGCTTGAAGAAATATGAACGAAATGACAATATAGTAGTAGAAGTTTATACAAGGAGACAATTTATAATGACACAATTTTTCTGGGGCAATAGTTCTAGCAGCATGCAGACGGAAGGTGGATGGAATGAAGGTGGGAAATCTTTGTCTGTTTATGACATTGTAGAACCTGCAGAACATCGCAGTGACTGGCATTTTGCAAATGATAATTATCATTCTTTTGATGAAGATCTGGATTTGATGAAAGATCTTGGCATGAATATGTATCGTTTCCAGGTTTCATGGAGTAGATGTGTGAAGGATGGTGATGGGAAGTTTAATGAAGAAGGATTGGCTTTCTATGACCGTTTGATTGATGGTTTGTTAAAAAGAAATATTACACCAATGATTTGTATGTATCATTTTGATATGCCTTTGCATCTTGCAAGAGAATATAATGGATTTTTGAGTAAAGACGTAACGGAAGCATTTATTCGTTTTGGTAAGAAAATCATTGATCGTTATAGTGATCGTGTAAAGTACTGGATTACATTTAATGAACAGAATTTATATCATAATTCTTATGCATATAAGATTGCGGGCAGTGAGAATTGTGAAAAGAATACAGATACGCTGTATCAGATTTTTCATAATGTAATGTATGCGCATTGTGCAATCTGTAATTATCTGCATGAGAATAGTGATGCAAAGATTGGGGGTATGCTTGCATATAGTGAAGTGTATCCTGCGACATGTAAACCTTTGGATATTCTGTGTGCGAGAAAGCATGATGAGTTTATGAATCTGACGTTGCTGGATGCTTTTTCACATGGTCATTATTCTGAAGAAATGATGCATTATGTTGAAACACATCGCATTGATATGAAGGCAACAGAGGAAGAATTAGAAGTGATTCGTCATCATGAAGAAGATTACATCTGCTTCTCTTATTATTGTTCGACAACAGTGAATTCAGATAAGATTCCTGAAGGGACAGTACCAAATGAATATTTGATGTATGGTGGACAGGATAATCCGTATCTTGAAACGACTGAGTGGAACTGGCAGATTGATCCATTAGGTTTTAGAGATGTAATAAATAAGATATATAAAAGAACGGGATTACCTGTATTTCCAATTGAAAATGGTATTGGCGTACAGGAGGAATGGGATGGTGACCATGAAATCCAGGATGATTATCGTATTGCTTATCATAGAGAACATATTAAAGAAATGTTTAATGCGATGCATGAAGATGGTATTCCTGTATTAGGATATCTTGGTTGGGGATTGATTGATATTCTTTCTTCTCAAGGGGATATGAGAAAGAGATATGGCGTTGTATATGTGAATCGTACGAATCATGATCTAAGAGATATGAAGCGCGTTCCAAAGAAGAGTTATCATTGGTTGAAAAAAGTGATTGTGAGCGATGGAGAAGAGATGTAAATAATATTGGTTGCATTGCAGAAAGAGATGATATGCATAATGAAGATGAATATAGACAATTAGAGGCTGAAAATAAAAAGCTTAAGCAGTTGTTGAAAGAAAATGGAATATTCTATCTTGAAGATGGAGAAGAGTTGTCTTCAAATGAAAAGCTAGAAGTATTTAAAAGCTATTTCCGAGGAAATGACAATGTTTTTGCGTACCGTTTCTGGAATAAAAATCAGAATAAATATGGCTGGGCACCATCCTGTAAAAATAATTTAAAAGAATGTTGTCCACATAAACATCGAATGAAGCGGAAATGTATAGAGTGTCAATATTTTGAAAGAGAATCATTAACTACGGAGGTATTGTCAAAACATTTAAAAGATGCTGAATTTTTAGGAATTGGGTTATATCCTTTGCAAAATAACAGTACTTGTTATTTTATGGCGATTGACTTTGATGAGGATGATTGGTTTGAAGCAATGTTATGTGTCTATAGGATTGCTAGAGAACTTGAATTAGAATGCGTCATGGAAAAGAGTGCAAGCGGGCAAGGTGGTCATCTTTGGTTTTTCTTTTCTACTGCGATACATGCATATAAGGCAAGAAAATTGGCAAATAGATTGTTGGAAAAAGCAATGAATCGTAATAAAAATATTTCGTTTAAAAGTTTTGATCGTATTTTTCCAAATCAAGACTATGTAAGTGAAAAGGGATTGGGAAATTTGATTGCTGCTCCATTTTGGAAGCATGCATTGCTTAGCAAACAGAGATCAACATGCTTTATTGATACGGATGGAAAATTTATAAAGCATCCAATGGAATATTTAGCACAAATCAGAAAAATTACACAAGAAGAGATTGAAGTATTAACACAATATGAAGAAGACTATTTCTTTGAAAATGATCAATTATCATTGTCTCTGGATACGGATTTTAAATATTCTTGGAAAATTGAATGTATTGAGGAATCAATGTTAAGAATATCAAAGCATGGATTAAATGCGGCAACATTGAGTCTGCTAAAACGTTCAGCGTCCATAATCAATCCTGATTATAAAAATAAAGTACAGATGAAATTGCCGATTTATAATACCCCAAGGATTAAATGCTGGTATGAAGAAACAGATCAATATTTATATATTCCTAGAGGAAGATTTGAGTTTTTGAAAGAAAGAATGCCAGGAACGCAATGGATATATGAAAATCATTGTATACAAGGAAAAGAAATTGAAGTTGCGTTTAAAGGAAATATTCGTGTGGATCAATCGTCAGCAATTACTAAATTGATGAAATATGATTTGGGAATTTTAAAGGCAGAGCCTGGCTGGGGGAAAACGATTGCGACGATTTATTTGATTGCACAATTAAAAGTGAGTACATTGATTATTGTGAATCGTGTAGTTTTGCAAAAGCAATGGGTGAATCAAATAAAAGAATTTCTTCAATATGAAGGATGTGATAAGAAAAAGAATACTTATATTGGAAGGATTGATGGAAATAATAAAAAAGTATTTGGAAATATTGATGTTGCGGTAGATAAGTCATTAGCATCCATGGAAAATATTGATGAAATTCTTTCAAACTATGGAATGGTTGTAGTTGATGAATGTCATAACATTGGAAGTACAACGTATGACTTGATTTTAAAACGTGTGAAAGCAAAAAGAGTGTATGGTTTATCTGCTACCCCTGATAAACAAAAAGGTCTTTTCCCTGTTGTGCAAATGTATTGTGGACCAGTCAGAGTGAGCGAAAATAAAAAGTCAGTTAGTGCAATGCATAAGATATTAATTCCACGATATACAAATACAAGAATTCTTGAGAAAGATTATAATCCTACAGAGTTATTGCAGTATCTTTGCGAGAATCAAGCAAGAAACTATATGATTTTTCAAGATGTTTTGAAAGAGTATAGAGAAAATAGTCAATGCATTGTTTTGTCAGAAAGAATTGAACATTTAGAAACATTGAAACAAATGTTGGAACAATCTGTTGAGAATGTATTTATTATCCATGGTAAGACAAAGATTAAGGATAGAAATGAAACTTTACAGAAATTAAAGGACTTATCTGAAAAACCATTTGTTTTATTGGCAATCAGCAAAGGAATTGGAGAAGGATTTGATCTTCCGGCATTGCGTACTTTGTTTATCACTGCACCTTTTTCTGCAGATTATCGAGTCATTCAATATACAGGTCGAATTGAAAGAAAATTTGAAAATAAAGATACAATTAAAGTGTATGACTATGTGGATTCTGAAATACGAATGGCTAAAAGTATGTATGAAAAACGCTTAAAAACATACTTGAGTAGAGGGTACTTTATTCAAGAAGAAACAAGTGATAATGATGTTGAAAAAATGTTGTTTGATTATGAATCGTTTAAAAAACAAGTTGTTGATGATATGAGAACAGCAAAAAAAGAAATTACGTTCTTTTCTGCAGCAAATGATTTTGAATCGTTTTATCAGCTCTATGATTTATTGTCAAAGCTTCATTGGAATGGTATTCGAATACATTTTGTTGTAAATGATAAAACAAATCCTCAAATTGTTAAATACATGACCGGCTTGGGTGGAAATGTGATTTACAGCGAACATACGATGCATTTGATTGTCATTGACAAGGAAATCGTTTGGAATTGTCCAAGTGATCTATTTGAAAGTGGTAATTTTGAAGATGGATATTTGAGATACGAGAGTATTCAATTGGCAAGTGAAGCATTAAGTAGTGTGAATGATAAAGATGAAATTAACGAAGGACTGTTTGCACTTTAGTAAATTTACTGCGTCATGGAAAAATAATTTTGATATACTAAAAAGTGCGTTATTTAACGTGCTTTTTAAGTGCATATAAATTATTTAGGGGAAATGAAATGAAAACAAAAAGATGTATTAAGGGTGTTAGCGTCAGGTTAATTTAACCATTCCGGGTCAGGAGAAAATCGCCAATTTTA
>OLNY01002836.1_pt1 | contig 11655 bp, 7 predicted proteins | sample 1671981 | NCBI WGS metagenome assembly OLNY01 (sample SAMEA3136632, study PRJEB25190) | human gut metagenome | biome: human gut; feature: human-associated habitat; material: faeces | place: Austria | collected 2013 | reverse complement strand
CCACCTGTTCCCATTCCGAACACAGAAGTTAAGCTCACTTGTGCCGAAGATAGTTAGCTGGAAACGGCTTGTGAAAATAGGTAGTCGCCGACTTGAACAAAAAGCTCTGAGAGAAATCTCAGGGCTTTTTTGTTATGTCTGTAAAATAACGGAGAAATTCTTTGTGGAAAGTGCTGCGGGCAGGATGCTTGACAGAACGATCGCATCGGCATACATTGAGAGTGTGATAGACGGGAAAGGCAGGATGGGTGGCGTATGAATAAATCGGAAAGGAAACGGATGCTTTGTGTCTCGCTTGCGGCGGGCGCGATACTTCTATGTGGCGTGCTGCTCGTTCTGCTGATGCGTTATCAGCACACTTCTACAGTCCGCCCACAAGACCAATATGTGGGGCAGATCCCGGCTTTTTACAGCACGGTGGATGCAGACGGCGATGGTGTGGATGACCAGACAGATGTGCTCGACAATGCGCTGGCCTATGTGGAAACCCGTCCAAAATACAAGAGCCGTTATTATCAGACCGGATATCCGGACGATGGCTATGGCGTATGTACCGATGTGGTGGCTTTTGCGCTGAAAAATGCCGGATATGATCTGCAGGCGCTGGTGGACGCCGATATCCGGGAGCATCCGCAGTGGTACGATATCCGGCAGCCGGATGCCAACATTGATTTTCGCCGGGTGCGAAACCTGAAGGTGTTCTTTTCACACACAGCGGTTGCCCTGACCACAGAGGTCTCGGAAACAGAAGAATGGCAGGGCGGGGATCTTGTGATTTTTGAAAACCATGTCGGCATCGTGTCCGACCGGAGAAATAAAAACGGAGTGCCCTACATTATTCACCACAATGACCCCTGTCAGGCGGCTTACGAACAGGACATTCTGGAGAAACGCACCGACATCGTGGGCCATTACCGGATCTCGGAATAATACGCCAAAAGCGGCCCCGCCGCGTTGTGGATGCAACGTGACGGGGCCGCTTTGCGATATAATAATGGAGAAGAAACCGAAGAAAATTCCGATTATTCCAGACCGGCCATCTGCTTGATGGCCTTCATGGCAAAGGTCAGGGTGCGGCCCATGGCAACACCGGCCATCAGGCAGGGATAGTTGTTGGCGAAGAAGCTGCCGGACATATCACCAGTGATGTAGAGGCCTGCCATGGGCTGGTTGTTGGTGTCCAGGGCCTGGCCCTTTTCGTTGATGGCAATGCCCTGCTCGGTGGTCAGCAGCGATGCGCCCAGCCAGCAGCCATAGAAGGGAGCGGTGCGGATGGCGCTCAGACGGTAAGCAGGCTTGCCGAAGTCCTCGTCGTTCTGCTTGTCGTACAGCTCGTTATAGCGCTCCACGGTAGCCAGGAAGGTGTCCTTGGCAGCACCGGTAAAGCCCATCTTGTCGGCCAGCTCGTCCAGCGTATCGCACTTGAACAATGCGCCGGCCTCGATAGCCTCGTCCATCTTGCCCTGAATGTACTTCTCGCCGCCGTTGCGGGTCTGGGCAGAGCAGCCGATGGTATGGAAACGTTTTGCGTCCTCCAGAATGTTAGCATCGCAGATCTGTGCGTAGACGCGGCCCGGCTGGTGGGCAGCAGCGTAGACGATATCGTTATAGGGGCTGCTCTCGTTGGCAAAGCGCTCGCCGTTGCGGTTCACCTTCAGGAAGGGCTGGGTGCCGGGGTTGTACTGGCGGATCTTGCCGGGGAAGGCCTTGCCGCCAAAGGCGGAGTCGCTGTCCACATAGCCGGCATCCACACCGGGAGCCACGATACCGCGGTCGAACAGCATGGGTGCGGCTTCCTTGTCCAGGTTAGCGCCTGCCCACACAGCAGCGCGGATGCCGTAGCCCTTGTCGGCAGGGGAGTAGGAGCAGGCGGTGGTGACGCTGGTACCCAGAGGATCCAGCTGCTGCATCATGTACGGGTTGCCGGCGTAGCCGCCGCAGGCCAGCAGAACGCCCTTGGCTGCGTTGTAGCGGATGAAGTGGTCGTCATCCATGTTCTGGGCGATGATGCCGGTGATGCGGCCGGAATCGTCCTTTTCCAGCTTGGCCAGGCTGACCTTGAAGTCCACGTCGTAGCCCAGCTCCTGGATGTACTGCAGCAGCAGTTCATTGCGGGGCGTGCCGGACTGGTTCTCGCTGGCCATGTAGTTGTGCTCTTCCACGGGGAAGAGGTAGTCGGTGTTGTGCTCTGCATTCTCAGCAGGCCATGCAGCCTCGCTGCCGGAGGTAAAGTCGCAGACCCAGCCGTACTTGTCTTCCAGGATGCTCCGCATGAAGTCGTGCATGGCGGCAGACTCGTTGATCCAGGTCTTGACCACGCGCTGGTCGCACTTGCCGGAAGCGTAGCGGGAGATCTCGCTCAGCAGCTTGGCGCGGTCGAAGGGCTCCTCACCGGCGGCCTTGGCGGCGGCGGAGTCGATGGCGCCGTACCAGTGGCGGGTGTCCTGCACGTTGCCGTTCTGCTCGATGATGCGGAAGTTCAGGCCGTTGGCGGCTGCATAGGCAGCGGCAAACATGCCGCCGTTGCCGGCGCCCACGATGAGGATGTCGGTGTCCACCGTCTCGGTGATGGCAGCCTCGTCGATGTCGGGCTCGGTGCCCAGCCAGTCGTTCTCATCGCCGGTGGGCAGCTGAACGGAGGACACAACGGCCTCGCCCTTGGCCTGTGCATAGCAGCTCTTGGCAGCCTTCATGACGGCCTCGGAGGTGATGGTGGAGCCGGACACGCCGTCGATCTCGGCAGAACCGGCAGCCAGCAGCTGATCGCGCAGCTCGTCGGCAGCAGCAGCACCGATGGAAGCGGTCTCGCCGGAGGTGTCCACGACCACGTCGGTCACGGCGCTGTCGGAGAAGGTCATGGTGACCTTGACGGTGGAGGAAATGCCCTCGGCAGTGCCCTCATAGGTGCCGGGAATGTAGGTGCCGGTTGCACCGGAAGCGGCAGCGCTGCCGGAAGCAGCGGTGGAGGTGGAGCCGGAGGCTGCATTGCAGGCAGCCAGAGCACCGGCGGTGACACCGCTCATGGCGGCGGCAGCGGCGATCTTCAGAAAGCCTTTGCGGGAGATCTTGTTCATAGTGGTTTCCTTCTCTTTCTCTTCTTGTGTCTCTTCGTGATTTTTGGCCCTGCTCTGTGGAAAAATCTGCACAGAACCAACAAAAACAGTTTAGCATACCTGTGAAAAGTATGTCAATCAATTTGGGGGCACGGAACGCCTTAAACTTTGTTAAACATTTGGCGCAGGTACGGCCCGGTCAATGGAGAAAAATGCAGGCTCTGCGGGGATTTTTGCCAAAAACAATGCACGGAAACATTGCGCAGGTGTTGCGGTTATGTTACAATTGAGTTGCACACAGAAGCCGGCCAGCCACGACCGGCAGAACGGCAGCAAACGCTGTCACGGAAAGGGAGATTTTGGTATGAAGGTGGCAATGATCGGGCACAAGGACTTCCCGTCCCGTTCGGGTGGTGTGGAAGTCATGGTCGGCGGGCTGGCAGCCAGCCTGGTCCGGCGCGGTTATGAGGTCACGGTGTACAACCGCGGCCTGCAGAAGGGGCACAATGTTTACACGACCGAGGGCGTGCAGGCCCGCCGCATCTTTACCTTTCAGAAGGCGTCGCTGAATGCCATGGTCTATTCGTTCCTGGCCACCTTTGACGCCCTGACGCGGGACTGCGATGTGATCCACTACCACGCCATCGGCCCATCGGTGCCGCTGGTGATCGCCAAGCTGTTCGGCAAGCACACGGTGTGCACCGTGCACGGGCTGAACTGGAAGGTGGACAAGTGGGGCGGCTTTGCCAGCGCCTACCTGAGGCTGGGCGAGCGGGTGGCCGCAAAGTATGCGGATGATCTGGTGGTGCTGTCGGAGAGCGAGTGGAACTATTTTCAGGAGAAGTACGATCGTACCGCCATCCTCATCCCCAATGCAGTGCAGATGCGCCAGCCGCTGCCCTGCAACCTGATTCGCGAAAAATACGGGCTGGAAGCCGGGAGCTACATTCTGTATGTGGGCCGCATCTCGCCGGAAAAGGGCCCGCTGGACCTGGTGGAGGGCTATCTGAAAGCCCACACGGACAAAAAACTGGTGCTGGCCGGCCCCTTTGCGGAGACCGAGTACTGCACCACGGTGCAGGAGAAGATCGCGGGCAACCCCAACATCATCACGACGGGCTATGTGGTGGGCGACGCGCTGCTGGAGCTGTACAGCAACTGCGCCCTGTTCGTGCTGCCCAGCCACACCGAGGGCCTTTCGCTTTCGCTGCTGGAGGCACTGTCGCTGGGGGTGAAGTGCCTCGTGAGCGACATCCCGGAGAACACCACTGTGACCGCCGACTACGGCACCGAGTTCCGCACCGAGGACACCGACAGTCTGGCCCGGGCACTGGAGCGGGACACCGCCCAGCCGCTGACCCCGGAGCAGAGCAAAGCGCAGCTGGACTATGTGCGGGCCAATTTTGATTATGACATCATGCTGGATCGGTATGAAGAAGTGTACCATCACGTGACCGGAGATCCGCTCAAGGCGATGCCTTCGCAGGCCAAGGCACACCGCAAGGCCGCAGCCGCCCAGGGAGGCGCAGCATGATAAAGGAAGAACAGAACCCGGTCGGGCCGGTGCTGACCGCGGCCGAAAGCCGCCGCCGGGTGCTGCACAACATGTGCTCGTCGCTGTTGTACAACCTGTCGGTGATCCTGTTCGGCCTGCTGCTGCCGCGGCTGTACCTCACCAGCTTCGGTTCGGAGCTCAACGGTCTGGACAGCACCATCAAGCAGATCTTTTCCTGTCTGACTCTGCTGGAAGCGGGCGTGGGCCTGGCCTCGCAGCAGGCCTATTACCTTCCGGTGGCCGTGGGCGACCGGAAAGCCATCAACGGCATTTTTTCGGCCACGCATCACTATTACCGCCGCACCGGTATCGTGTATCTGCTGGTCACGGTGGTGTTTGCGCTGCTGTACCCCCTGTGCATCAACACAGTGCTGTCCTACGGTACCGTGAGCCTGATCGTGGTGTTCTACGGCATCCCGGGCATCGTGAGCTATCTGGTGCAGGGCAAATACCGCTCCTTTATGGAAGTGGAAGGCAAAAACTATGTGATCACCTACATCACCACGGCCACCATGGCGGCGGGCAACCTGCTGCGCATGCTGGCGCTGCTGTTTACCCGCAGCATCCTGTTGGTGCAGGTGACCTACTGCGTGCCTTCGGTGTTCCAGGTGCTGGTGCTTACGGCCTATATGCGCAAAAACTATCCGTGGCTCAACGCGCACGATACCCCCAATCTGGAGGCGCTGGCCCAGCGCGGCTCGGTGCTGGTGCATCAGCTCACGAGCATCGTGTTCAACAACACCGACACGATCCTGATCTCCAGCCTGTGCGGTCTGGCGTCGGCCAGTGTGTACACCATTTATATGCTGTTTTTCTCCAACATCGAAAAGCTGTTCTACTCGATCGTCAACAGCATCAGTTTTCGGCTGGGGCAGCTGTTCTATGTGGAGCCGGAAAAGTTCAAGCGACTGTACCGGCTGTACGATGCCCTTTACCTTTCCGCGGCCTTTGCACTGTTCACGACCGTGGCGGTGTTCCTGATGCCCATCATCGCGCTGTATACGTCCGGTGTGACCGATGCCGAGTACCTTGACACCCGCCTGCTGGTACTGTTTACGGCGGTAGAGCTGCTGTCCAGCGCCAAGCAGCCGTCGGGGATGCTGCTGAACATCAGCGGCCGCTTTGAAGAGACCCGGCAGCAGGCCCTGATCGAGATGGGCATCAACCTGCTGGTGTCGGTGATGTCGGTGCTGCGGTTCGGCATCGCGGGCTGCCTGTTCGGCACGCTGGCGGCGCACCTGTACCGCTATACGGCGTTGATCCTTTTTACCCGGACCAAAGTGCTGGGAGAGTCGCCGGTGGGCGATTTTGTGCGGCTGGGCGTCAACGGGCTGCTCTGCTTTGTGCTGCTGTACCTGCTGGGATTTGACCGCTGCTATGGCGGCGGCTACCTGATGGTGTGCCTGAAGGGTGCGTTGTTCGGGCTGTGGGTGCTGCCGCTGTTCCTTGTGGTGAACGCGGTGCTGGACTGGCGCAATGTGGACACCCTGCGCGGGCTGCTGCACACGCTTACGATCAAAAAAGGAGCGACGGAGGAAAAACACGATGCGGAATGAAGAAGCGATGTGCGAGGGCCTGCTCTCGGTCGTGATCCCGGTGTACAACATCCGGGACTATGTGGAGCGCTGTGTCCGCTCGGTGCTGGCGCAGCCGGATGTGCCGCTGGAAGTGCTCATCGTGGATGACGGCAGCACCGATGACAGCGGCGCGGTGTGTGACGCACTGGCGGCGGAGGACAGCCGGGTCACAGTGATCCATAAGCCCAACGGCGGCCTGTCGGACGCCCGCAATTACGGGCTGTGCCATGCACAGGGCGAGTATATCCTGTTCATGGACGGTGATGACTGGCTGGCAGAGAACGTTTGCCCCGGCCTGCTGCAGATGGCGCTGCAGGACCGGGCCGATGTGGTCATCGGCAAGGTGCATTTTCTGCGCGAGGAACCGGTGATGACCCGCTGGGAAGAAGCGGTGGAAAAAAACTTCACCTTTCACACAGTTTACACCGGTAAGGAGTATCTTTTGAAATGCCTGCAGACCGGTGGCCTGCGGGTGGAAGTGGGGCGGCACCTGTACCGCACCGGCTTTTTGCGGGCGAACGGCCTGCAGTTCTGCAAGGGCATCCTGCACGAGGACGAAGAGTTCACGCCGCGGGTGCTGCTGCAGGCGCAGCGGGTGGTGCTGACCGGGCAGGAGATCTACTATTACGATAACTGCCGCGCCGGTTCCATCACGCACGCGGAAGGGTTGAGCACCCGCCGTGTTCAGGACCGGCTGCGCATCTACGACAGTCTGGCGGAGATCTACCGTACGGTGACCCCGCGGGCGCTGCGCCGCCGCCTGCAGGATGACCTGTGCTGGAAGTATCTGGACTGCGCGGCGCGGTTCGATTGCAGGACCCTGCCGGGCTACCGCCCGCAGCGGCTGCGGATGCTGCAGTTTGCCTGCACGCCCCGCCGCCGGGCCAAGGCAGCGCTGTTTGCCCTCTCGCCGGAGCTGTTCCGGCGGGTGATGAATCATTGACCCATTGACGAGGAAAGGCAGAAGAGCATGGCGCAACATGCAAGAATAAAACGAACGCCCCCGCCGGACGGCGCACGCCGCCGATGGTGGCAGAACCGGCTGCTGCAGCTGCTGGCGGCTTTTGTGCTGCTGTGCGGCGTGGCAGCTGCCGGACTGAAACTGTACACGGATTATACGAATAGTCATTTTCAGGTGACCTTTTACCGGGTGACCTCCAGCCATGTGTCGGAAAAGCTGCGGGTCCTGTTTTTGTCGGACCTGCACCTGCGGGAATACGGCGAGCACAACGAGGAGCTGATCCAGACCGTGCAGGAGCTGGACCCGGACCTGATCCTGCTGGGCGGTGACCTTGTCACCTTCCCGAACCCGGAGTATGAGAAGATGCTTTCGCTGTGCCGCAGCCTTGCCGATGTGGCCCCGCTGTACGGGGTGCTGGGCAACCACGAAAGCGAGATGATCTACGGCGGGGTGGATGACCAGCTGGCCGAAAAATTTTCGGAGGCCGGGGTGCAGCTGCTGCGCAATGAGACCCGCACCATCCAGATCGGGGAAAACAACGTGGAGCTCATCGGGCTGGAGGGTGCCCTGAAGGACTTTTACAAATACGGTGCCAGCGACTGTGTGGAGAGCCTGAGCCGCCAGTACGACACCTTCCGCATCTGCATCAACCATGTGCCCATGGCCTTTGTGGACTACATGCAGGATGCGCCCTTTGACCTGGCGCTGGCCGGGCACACCCACGGCGGCCTGATCCGCCTGCCGGTGCTGGGGCGGCTGTACACCGCAGAGGAGGGGCTGTTCCCCAAGTATGCGGGCGGCATGTACCAGCTGGACAGCGGGGCACCCCTCATCGTGGGCTGCGGCCTGGGCGACTCCAACCAGATCCCCCGCGTATACAATCCGCCGGAGCTGGTTCTGGTGGATGTGAACTGGTACTGAGATGAACGAACTTGAAAGGAGGCCCGGAGACGTGGTGACAAAGATCAAGCAGATCTTCAAACAGGCTGTGCTGCGCTTCTGGAGCCTGCGGGTGCCGTTGATCGTGGTGTGCATCCTGCTCGCGGCACTGCTGTGCACCGCACAATATCAGGACAGCAGCCGGGTGGCCTCGGCCCAGATGACCCTGAACTACTCCGAGGCATCGCAGGGGCTCAACCCCAACCGCACCCGGTTTACGACTACCGACCTGACCTCCGACGAGGTGCTGCAGAGCACCCTGTACAACGCCGGACTGGAAGGTCAGATGACGGTGGAACAGCTGCGCAAGGCCATTACGGTGGAACCCACCGATGTGACCAACGTGAGCAGCTCGGAAAACTACATCACCACCAGCTGCAGCATCAGCCTGCAGCTGGAAGAACCCTGCCAGCACCTGACCGCAGCCACGCTGCTCCGGATCTTCTGCGGCAGCTACAAGGATTATTTCATGGAGCACTACGGCGAGAACCAGAGCGTGTTCTCCTGCACCATGCCGGATTACTTTGACACCGAGCCGTATCTGCGCCTCAAGAGCCTGACGCTGCGGGCCGACCAGCTGGACCGCTACCTCACGGCCCGTGTCAGCGAGAACAAGAGCTATCAGGACGCCACCACCGGCAACACCTTCCTGAGCCTGTCCAAGCAGATCCAGAACGTGATCAACTACGACATCCCGCGCATCCAGGCCTATATCCTGCGGGGCGGCCTGTCGGCGGATGTTTCTTCCCTGACGGCCATGCTGCAATACAAGCTGCAGATCGAGCAGCTGGACTATCAGGAGCAGATGGCCTACTACAACTCCGACAATCTGGGCATTGGCCTGTACGATGAGAGCATGAGCGCCATCGTCATGATCCCCACGCTGGACGAGAACAGCGAGTTCTATATGTCCCGCACCAAAACGGCGCTGGACACCATGGCCAGCGACGCCGACGGTGCCCTGGCGGAGGCGACCTCCCATCAGGATGTGATCACCACCACCCAGTATGTGGTGCAGCAAATGCAGACCATGAGCGACCCGGCGGGCCTGACCACGGTGAACGCCATGCTGCAGGAACTGGAAACCACCATGGATCAGATCCAGCAGGCACTGCGGGTGACGGATGCCTCCTATATCATCTATAAGACCCAGAACTACCTGGTGTTCAACTATGCGGCCGGCTCCTTTGTGCAGCAGATCGGCCTCAAGCGGGTGATCGTGGAAATGGCAGGCTTTGTGGTGCTGTGCTTCGGCCTGTGCATGGTGCGCACCGCCCGGCAGATCCGGAAGGAGGAACAGCGTTGAAAAAGTTTGATATCCTGCGCTACCTCCGGCGGTTCTTTGCACTGGTGCTGGCCGTGACCATGGCGGGCACAGTGGTGGTGTACTGGTACTGCAAGAACAACCAGACCTACACCGCCAGTGTGAACATCAAGTACCTGCACGACGGCATCAAGGACGGCTTTGCCCCGGACGGCACCGCCATGAACGTGGACGAGATCTATTCTTCCAAGGTCATCTCGCAGGCCATGGAGAGCCTTGGGCTGCAAAGCGGCATCAACCTTGTGCGCTCCCACTGCACGGTGGAAGAGCTGATCCCGGACGACCAGAAGGCCCTGCAGGAAGCTCTCATCGACAAGGGGGAAGAGTCTACCTACTTCCCGGACGAATACAAGGTGACGCTGGTGGTGGACGGCAGCCTGGGTGCGAGCTACGCCCGCCGGGTGCTGGATGCCATCATCAGCAGCTATTCCACCATCTACACGGAGGAATATGTGGAGCTGCCCCTGACCATGAACCCCTCCAGCGGCCTGCTGAACAGCGGCTACGACTATTACGAGTGCGTGGACGTGCTGTCGGCCGACACCACCGAAGTGCTGAACTATCTGGAGGATAAAAAGACAAACTATCCCAACTTCCGCTCTTCGGTCACGGGTTATTCCTACGAGGACCTGTACGACATCTATAAGATGCTGTACGACTACGAGATCCCGTCGCTGTACGCGAATGTGATGACCGGGCCGCAGGTGCGCAACGCCGACAAGCTGTGCCGCAACCTGACCCAGAGCATCGAGAGCAGCGTGCAGAGCGAGCAGGTGTATCAGGAGCGGGAAGCCTACCTCAGCGGCCTGATCCAGAACTACTCGGAGAAGAACCGCGATCTGATCAACTACCATTACCACAACGACGCCAACGACAGCGGCACCGACTACATCCTGAAGAACGTAGAGGCCTACGATGACAACCAGAGCAAGCAGATCACCTACGATTCGCTGATTTTGGAGTATGTGGAGATCGACAAGACCCTGCGCAGCAGCGCCATCCGCCGGGCCTACACCCAGCAGCTGCTGGACACCTTCCAGGCAGCCGGCGGGGTGGGCGGCGATGAGGCCTCCCATGCCGCGATCGAGTCGGAGATCAACAAGTACGAGCAGACGCTGGTGGACTACTACCAGATCGTGAACCAGACCAGCATGGAGCACAACCGCTCCCTGAGCGCGGACTATCTGCAGACCACCAGCTCCACCAGAGTGTGGCCCAGCATCAACACCAAGCTGTATCTGGCCATCGGCTTTGTATTCTTCTTCCTCGTGGGCTGCGCACTGGCCGTTGTGGTGGGCCGTTCCCGCGACTTTGTGGAATACTTTATGTATGTGGACAAAAAGACCGGTCTGCCCAACCGCGACCGTGTGGATGCCATGATGGCACGGCTGGAAAAGCAGGGCCTGCTGCCCAGCCACTTTACCTGCATGTACTTCCAGTTTACCAGCCTGAACCATCTCTCGCGGGAGTATGGTTACTCGGTGGGCAACCATGTCCTGCGGGACTTTGCCGGGCTGGTGGCGGCCCTTGGCACCGAGGAGAGTTTCATCGGTTCCAACGGTGCGGGCCAGATCGTGGGCTTCTTCCGGGAATGCAACGCCGTCAAGGCGGAGGCCATTCTGGAAGTGCTGGACGAGCAGATCCAGGAGTACAACAGCCTGAACCCGGATTACGCCATCGAGTACAGGGCAGCCAGTGCCACCTCGGATGACGAAAAGGAATTCAACATCCGGGATCTGCTGCGCTGCGCATTCAAGAAGCTGCGGGATGCCAATAAGCCGCAGCCGGAGACCGCACACGAGACGGTGTAAAAAAGATAAGGAGGCGGCAGTCATGCTGCAGAATCAACGGGCCTGCCAGCTCGTCCGTTCCAAAACCGGCTGTGAGCCGCTGGCACTTGCCGTGGCGTGGGGTGCCCGCACGGCGGGCCGCTGTGCCGCCGGGGTGCTGGGAGCCGTGAAGCATCAGCGCTTTTCCGACCAGCAGCTGGAGACCTTTGCCGCCCGCGCGCCGGGCTTCTGCCCGAAGCCGGTATGCGATGCCGGGGAGCCCTGCCCGCTGCCGCCGCAGGACGATGCGGTGGATGTGTCGGTGATCGTGCCGGTGCACAACGGGGAGCGCTTTTTGCGCGCCTGTCTGGACAGCATCCTGCACCAGAACACCACGCGCCGCCTGCAGGTGCTGGCGGTGGAGGACGGCTCCACCGACGGCAGCGGGGCCATTCTGGCCGAGTACGCCCGGCAGGA
>OLNY01002820.1_pt1 | contig 11694 bp, 7 predicted proteins | sample 1671981 | NCBI WGS metagenome assembly OLNY01 (sample SAMEA3136632, study PRJEB25190) | human gut metagenome | biome: human gut; feature: human-associated habitat; material: faeces | place: Austria | collected 2013 | reverse complement strand
CGGATCCGTTCCCGCCGGCGTGCGTGGCGCCGGAGAAGGCGTCTCGGATGTCGGCCTGCACCGAGGCCGTGATGTCGGTGTCGAACTCGGCCAGGCGGGCGACGCCCGTGTTCATGCCGGCCTTGAATCCGTCCTGTTCGCTTCGGCGGTCGCCGAAGGAGGCGCCGAGGGTATCTTGGGCGCTCAGGGTGCTGAAATTCAGGGCGGTCGGGGAGGGGGCCGCATGTTGGGGCTCTTGCGCGTCCGGTGCTATCGGATTGACGGTGTCGGCGGCGCTCGCTCCTGCGGTATAGCCGGATCCGATCGCCTCGGCGTGGCGGGAGAAATCCGCTGTGCTGGCGCAGGCCCGCTGCAACCCGTCGTCATATGCCGCCGCGTCCTGCCGCCGACGCTCGATTTCAGAGGACATGCCCGCTACGCTGCTGTTTTTCGAATTGGAGGCAGCGCTTGGGTTTCCATTTTCGGAAGCGCCTGGCAAGATGCCCTCCTTTCGGAATCGATGTGGTTACGGTGTCGAAGTATCTGCCCGACGGCCGTAAACATGGGGGCAGTTGCCGCTGCGGCAACTGCCCGTCTCCATATTTGGCTAATCGTCGGGGTCGCCCTCTGCGTTCCGGGGAGCCTGTTTGGGCTCGGTGCGCTTCTTCTTGCGGCCGCGTACCCGCTTGCGGCGTCGGAACTCGTCCTGCGGGGCGACATCCTTTGCCGCGCCGCCATGTTTTGCCGCCTCGAGGGCCTCGCGGGCCTTCTTCTCCGCCCACTCGTTCGGGTCGGTCGAGAACAGCTCGTAGAGGTGGTTGTCGGTCGGGAACTCGCCCTTGATCGGGACGCGGGCGGATCCGAAGACCAGAAGTCCCCAACCGCGCGGGGCGCCCTCGTCGATGCAGGCGACCTCGAGGGGGGACAGGCCCAGGGCATCCGCCCAGTAGTCGCGGTCCTCCTTGGACTGCTTCAGCAGCATGATGAAGTCTGAATTCTTGACGATGGCGTTGGCGTCCTGGTTGCGGATCATGGACTCGGTCGACTGCGTGATGCCCGTAAGGTACATGCCGAACTTGCGGCACTCGTTGGCGAATCGGCGGAAGTAGTTGAGAACCGACGGGTACTTGAACAGCGATTCCATCTCCTCGATGTACAGCCATGTCCTTCGGCCGTGGTCGAAGTTGCTGTACATGATGTTTCGCACCGTCTCGCAGAACGAGATCAGCGCGAAGACGAGCATGGAGTCGGGCACGTCCTTGAAGTTCAGGCCGACGGTGCGGGCCGTGAGGTCGATGTCGGTCTCATGGTTGAAGAAGTTCGAGTAGCCGCTGACGAAGCGCTCGTAGCGCAGGGCGATGTTCTGCGCCATCGGCTCGGGCTGGCGCTTCAGCTCCTCGTAGAAGTCCTCGAGGATGGGCTCGCGGCCGCCCTCCATGTTGTAGCGGCGGAAGATGTTCTCGACGCAGCGCTGGATGATGGAGCGCTCCTCCTCGGAGAACACCGTCATGGTCTCGTTGGCCGCCGCGGCCGCCTGCGCGATCATGGCGTCCGCCTTGAAGGCGACCTGCGTGCCGAAATCCTCGGATTCGCGGCGCTTGTCCATGCCGAGCGGGTTCAGGTGCGCGTTGAGGCCGACGCCGAACGACGCATAGGTACCGCCAGCATGCTCGACCAGCAGCTTGTATTCGCCGGCACGGTCGAAGATGATTACCTGGTCGTCGGGCTTCGAGAGCAGAGTCCCCTCGATCTCGTTCTTGGCGAAGAATCCCTTGCCCGATCCCGTCTTGCCGGAGATGAAGCCGACGGGACTTGCCAGGTTGGCTCGGTTGCCGAACACGAGGTTGTTCGACAGTTTGTTCTGGTAGTACCAGCTACCGCCCTCCTGTTCGAGCTCCTGGGTGGCGAAAGGGACGAAGATGCACGCCTCCGACGTGGTGAAGGGTCGGGAGATCTCGATATGGTTGAGTCCGAGAGGCAGGATCGAGTTCAGACCCTGGCGCTGGCGGTACTCGAGGGTCTCGACCTGCACGCCAGCCGACGACGCGACATCGAGGATCTGCAGTACCTGCTCGGTCAGCTTCTCGGGGGACTCCGCCCACGTGAAGATGAGGCCGGAGAACATGAAGAGGTGCTGCTGCTGTCCCTGGAGCTGCGTGAGCAGGTCCTCGGTCTCCTCGCGCGAGTATCGGAGTTCGGAGGGCAGGATCGAATAGTCGTAGCCCTGCTGGACGGCCTTCTTCTGCTCCTCGATGGTCTCGGCATCGATCCACGCGCGGCGGGTCTTGACGAAGTTGATTGCCTTGGCCTTCTCCATGGGCTGGAGGTACCAGGTCACCTCGATGGGCATCGACATGTTCACGAAGTTCGCGACGACCGTGTCCTCGAGGGGGGAGTCGTACTTGCGCATGACCAGGACCTGACAGTACTTGTCGTCGACCTTGAAGTACATGTTCGAGCCGTCGGGCTTGAAGTTGATGCTCATCGGCGCGATGAAGTCCTTTGAGCTGTCGGGGCTGTAGATCGACAGGTCGCGCTCGTAATCGAACGAGAACTTACGGTCTGGACGCAGCAGGGACTGGAGTACGGAAAGTCGCTCGAGACCCGTCATCGGCGTTACATCGCAGCGGATCTGCTCGAAATTGCCCGTAAGGTCGGTATTGATGCGCGAGAAGCGCGTGCGCGCCTCGATGGGGTTGTTCGCATGGATGCCGATCGTCATGTAGCGGGCGCGTTTGATGTTCGACACGCCCTCCGCGAGTTTATCGGAGAGCACCTCGTTCATCGTCTCGGCATCCTCCTTGAGGACGTCGTTTGCCTGGCGTGACGGGTCGTAAAACTGGCGGTCGCGAATCTGGTCGTGGCGCAGAGGGGTGTTGATGACGGAGAACTGCACCGTGGCGTCGGCAGGGAAATAGTTGTAGATATCGCACATCGCCGCGAGGATGGTCTTCTGGTCATCATCGCGGGCGTTCTGATAGGTGATGTCGTCGAAGGAGAGGGTCTCGGAGTAATATCCGTCCTCGACCTCGCAGATGCCGTTCTCGAACATTCGGTTGTAGCCGATCGCATCGACCACGTTCTTCGCGTTGTCACGGCGGCGGCGCTGCTCGGCGGTGAGTTTATCGCTCTTTGAGCTGCGCTCCTTGAGCTTCTTGGTCACCTCGGCGGCGCTTTTCGCCTGTGTGCGCTCGGCCTCCTTCGCCGCAGCGCGGGCATCGCGGATCTCGTTGCGCTTACCGGCAAGCTCACGGTCGAGCTCCCTATGCACCTTCTTGACATAGCGCTTGCGCTCGCGCTTGCTCATCTTCGCGTACTCGGGGTCAAGTTCGAAACCGACCTCGCCCGGTTTGCGAAGGCCGGCGGCGAGCGTCTCCATGTTCTTGAAGCTCTCGTCCTTATTAGCCATTAGTCGCTCCAAAAGTCTTCAATCTGTCTCTTGTTGGGGTCTGTGATATTCATCGGCTCGAGCGCACCGCCGGGTTCCCACATCTCGATGCCGTTGGTCTTGTAGAGCTTCGAGAGTTCCTTGCCGTTGGCGCATTTCCGCTCATCGGCGTATGCCTTCTTGAGGGCATCCGCCTCGGCCTTGAATTCGCCTCGGTTGCTGGCGCTGACGTATACGAGGCACTGCTCGTTGAAGTTGTGCGCGAGCCACAGAGGCGCGAACTTCTCGAAATTCAATCCGTGGGGCGTATAGAAGCCGAGCAGCGCGGCGGGTGCGGCGGCGAGCCAGACGAGGTAGATGACATCGTTGATATCCACATGGAACACAAACGTGCAGAGCATGCCGAAAGCCAAGGCGCAGCCCACCGCCGCTCCGATGCAGACGATCGTGCGTGCGGTGAGGCCGCCGATGACTTTGGGCTGATACTCGGTTACATCCTTGTGGACAGGTACCGACAGCACCCGCTTAGCCTCGCACCCAGCCGGTGTCGAGCGTGCCGAAATACAGCGCCGCGGCGGAGACGATTACGCCGCCGATCAGCGTGCCGACGCCTGCGGCGATGGCGGCGCCGTTACCGGATGCGCCGTTGTGGACGTTGATGCCGATGGTGACGCCGCCCCAGACGACCATGATGGCACCGAGCATCTGGATGCCGCCCTTGAGCAGTCCGGTGATATTGCCGAGGATGCCGCCCGCGGAATCGAGTTGACCGAGCTGGACGGTGGCGACGGCGAGGGCGTGGTAAATCGGGTTCATATGTGATCCTTTCAGAAAAGTCGGCGCAGATGCGTTAAATCGACCATGTAGCTTGAAAATGCCTCATTGGTCCAAATGTGCCGAATGTGTTACTATTCCTATGCGCCGAAAGGCGCCAGGGTGAAGAGGTTCGTGAGAACCGCTGTCATCTCCTGTCTAGCGCACCCATGAACTGTTTGGGGCCCGTAAGGGAATGCAGGTAGACCGTTCGCGGTCGGGGTGCGCACCGCATGTCAAGGCGTCGGGCCGTCTCTGGTCCGGCGCTTTTCTTTTCCAGATGCTTCGACAGGCATGCGATCCTCCGTACCGGGTACGGGTCGGCGATGCGCCGACCTCATGGACATCACGAAGATACACGGCGCGTCCATGAGGCTCCAGAGTCTTGCCGCTGCGGCAACACGGCGGCATTTATGCAGGTAGACCGTTCGGATTGAAAGTAAAAAGGGGTTCGTCGAGAAACCTCGGGAACCCCTTGCACATAATTCCTAAAGGCGCGGGTCCTCATCCCTCCTGACTGCCCTTGTTTTCACCGGATGACTTATAGTGCCTACCGCCGGCGGCGTTCCGACAATCCGGCTTTGGCCTGTGCAGGCTTTTCGCCCTCGACTTGGCCGCGATACGGGCAGACAGCTCGCGTTCCTCGCGGCGTCGCTTCTCGGCCATATACTTCTTGATGTCGAACTCGGGTGAATCCGCCATCAGCTTGTAGTTCGGATGCTCGGTGAGCGGGTACTTCTCATCGATGATGGGGTTTGCGCCGTTGATGAGCACGACGCACTCCGTCTTGGGCAGCTTCGCCACCTCGGCTGGATCGATGAGGGCGCGACCGACTGTCTGGCCGCTCTTCGACCAGCTGCCCTGACCGCCGTGGCTCTGCGAGTAGTTCTCCTGGAAGACGGTCTGCTGGCCGCAGGAATCGGAGATGAACTCGCAGGTGGATGTCGTTCCCTTGTTGGCCTTGCCGCCGCCGAGGTACAGGATTGTATCGCAGCAGCCGACGATGGAATCCGCCGTCGCCTCGTCATACAACTCGGCGAGCTGCGATTTCGCCTGCAGGATGACAGACATCGCGATGTTTCGCGACCTCAGGACGGAGATGAAGCCGGAGATGTCGGCGGGAAGGGAAAGGGATCGGTACTCGTCGAGGATGAAGTTGACGGGGCGGGGGAGCTTGCCGTTGTACTTCTCCAATGCCTTGTGGCACAGGACGCGCACCGTCTGGTAGACCATCATGCCGTGGAGGAAGCCGAGCGTCCGCTGGTCGGTGTCGTCGAAGATGGCGAAGATGGCGTTCTTCGAGTCGGGGTCTCCGAAGCGCTCGAGGTGCATCTGGTCCTCGCCGACGACGAGCTTCTTGACCTCGGCGGCAGTAAACGGCGCAAGACGCGCGTTGCAGGTGATTAGGATCGATTTAAGCGTCTTACCGGCCGCAGACTGGAACTTGCGGTAGTTCTCCAGGGCATAGTCCTCGGTGGGGTCGAAGCCGCGCTTGCCGTTCTTGTGTACGTTGTCGTATGGGCGCTTGTTGTCCGAGTGGCGGCGGAAGGCGGACGGGACGAGATCGAAGCGCTCTCCGTCCGAACCCGTATAGACGGTGATTTCCTCCGGGGCATCGGGCGGTGTCGGGTTCTCCGCCGCACGTTCCTGGACTTCGGGATTCTTCGGCTGGCGCTTGACGCGGCGCATGCCGGTCTCGATCTCATCGAAGATGAGGTCCAGCGGGCTCTTGAAGTTCTCGTTGGACTCCGATGCCTTGGCCATCGACAGCAGCTTGAGCAGGCCGCCGATATGGTAATCGCTGGCGGGACAGTAGTCTCGCAGAAACGCGATGAGCGCCATATAGAGCATCTTCTCGGATTTCTCCCAGAACGGGTCGCCGGCACTCGACTTCGGCGGGGTCGTCATCGAGATGAGGAGTCCTGCGAAGGACTGGATCTCGAGGTCGGTTCTGACGTAGTGCAGCGGGTTGTAGATGAGCGAACGGTCGGGGAAGAACGTGTTGAACGAGCGAATCTCGTATCCGTTGTCCGTGAGCATGTTTCCTACGTCGAGGAGCAGGTCGCCCTTCGGGTCCGTGATGAACAGGTCGCTGTTCATCTGGCACACGTTCGGCTTCACGTAGTAGCGCGTCTTGCCGGCACCGGAGCCGCCGATGACGAGCACGTTCATGTTGCCGTCGTAGTTCATCGAGAATCCCTCGCGGCTCCACGCTCGACCGGTGTTTTTGGACAGGAGCAGTGCATTTGCGCTGCCTTCAGGATTCTTGTCCTCGATAAACGGCGCGAGCTCCTCGGGAGTCGCCCAGCGTGCGGATCCGTGTTCCTCGCCGACGCGGGTGTTCTTCTGCCCGTAGACCAGGCACACCATGGCGATTGCCCATGGAATGCAGATTCCGAGCAGCATGCCGAGCATGCCGGCGTCGTTCACCAGAAGATGGAACGGCTGTCGGGCGATATAGCCCCACATCTCCGAGGGCGCCGCAGTGATGCCCTCGAGCTTATCCGAATACGAGCAGGCGCAGTCGATGAACCTGTTGCCGAGGTAGGCGAACGGGATGGTGGCGGCTGCGGCACCGAGGAGCGGCGCCGTCTCCTTCGTGACCTTCATCATCGGTTCACCGTCTCGAGCGAGACATCCTTCTCGGCTTGGGCTGCGGAGCGGGAAGCCACGAAGGCGGCCTCTTCGCCCTTGTCGCTCATGAGCTCATCGACGGTGCGCTCCTTCATGCTGACGGGCTCGTAGTCGGGGTCGTCGTCGATATATTCCGCATCTCGGTCGATCTTGTCGGGGACGCCGTCCCCGTCTCGGTCTTCTGCCGCGTCGCGGATGCCGTCGCCGTCGGAGTCCCCGGTGCCCGGCGCGTCCTGCCCGTCGGCATAGGGGGTGGAGAGGTCGCCGTTATGGGTATCGGGACGGGCCTGCACGCAATCTGCGGTCGTCTTGCTGTTGGAGATGTCCTCGTGCAGCTCGGCCTTTCGGGTCTCGCGGGACAGCGTCTCGTCGGCATCGTCGGCGCTTAGCTCGCCATCGAATCGGGTTGCCGGCGAGGACTCAACCGTCTTCTCGGCAAGCTCCTCCTCGGCGATTTCCTCCGTGGATTCCGGTCCGGTTTTCCCATCGGCGGAAGGTTCGGTACCGGTCTGCTCGGCCTCATCCGGTTCGCGGTCGCCGTCTTCAAGATCGGCCTCGACTTCGGGAGTCGGCAGTTCGGCGCCCATATCGCCGCCAACGTCATCGCTGCCCGCACCATCGTAATCGTCCGGGTCCTCTTCGATCATAGGGGGCTCGTATTCCACGCCGAGGCGATCCATGAAGCGCTGGCGCATGAACATCTCTCCGCGCTCGGGCCCCATGGCTTCGACCTTCTGCCTCTCGAGGTCAAGCACTTGCCTGCCGCGGGTCTCATCGGCCTTGCTGAGGATGACCTGGTTGCCGATGTGGCGGGCGTTGATATCGTAATCCTGCAGGACGGAGCAGAAGTATGCCGCATTGAAGGATGCGCCCTCGTTACCGAACTCGCCGAACGTGAATCGCGTGCAATCGCCATCCAGCTGGCTTTTGATATAGCCGTTATCGGATTTGCTCTTCTCGAGACGGTCGAGGTCGATGATGCGGGCGGCATATCGATGGTCGCGGCTGATGTCGTAGATGGCGTCTTGAATAACATGGCTGGGCTTGCCGTCTTTCCCCACGCCGTCTTTCGGATGTACGAGGAAGTGGCCGACGACGGTGGAGTTGGCGAATAGTTTCGGTGAAATCTGCTTCAGCTCGCGTAGGGTCTGTTGCGCCTCGGCGGGAGAATCGAACCAAGTCGTCGTATAGTCTTGCTTTCTCATCCCCTTGCCGCGGTTCGATAGGCCCTTGGCTGCTGCCTTGGCTTCTTTGGCCTCCTGCCTCAAGCGAGTCGACTCATTGATTTTCGACCTGAGCAACTCCCTGCCGAACATGTCGAGGAGACTAATCAACTTGGTGCCTATTTCATCTGCGCTGGCTGGCATATCCTCTACCTCCGTGCTTTCACTGTGGCCGGACCCCATGCCCGGCCACAGTGAAAGCTACAATGGGTGGAGGCGGGCTCATCCTCCCGTGCCGCGGCGGTTTAATTCAACCGCCAGGCTCAATATCAACCAACCCAAAACAAAAACGGCAGCCTTAGTGCCACGTTCCCATCGGGACGGATTGCCCCCGCTCGTTCTCGACGCAGATGGTCCCGTCCGCCCTGTACACGATCTTCTGCACGCGGAACTTTTGGAATCCGGAACCGAGGGCAACCGTGGTCTCTTCCCCCGGAAGAAGTCCATGGGGCAGCGCGAGACTCTTGACTCCATCCGCGTCTCTTAGGGCGGCATCGGCCCCATCCGCTCGCGAGGATTCCTCTGCGAGCTTCATGTTGACGCGCTCGAGTTCCCTGGAGAGCCTGGCCGAATCGCGCTCCGCCGCCCTAGCTTTCGCCTCGGCGTCGCTGGCGCGTGCCATATGGTCGGCGAGTTTCGCCTCGGCGTCCTCGAGGTCTTCCCTGAGGGTGGAGCAATCCGCGAGCTGCCCGTGGAGTTCTTCCAGCTCGCTGCGAACCGAGGCGAGCTCTTCGCGCAGCAGGTCCGCCGCCCGCGCCTTCCCCTCGGCTCGGTCGGCTCGCTCGCGCTCGGACTCAAACTCCGCCTGCAGACGCTCGAAATCGCCCTTATGCGAATCGTTTACAGCGCGGTCGAGCTCGAGCTGCTTGGAGTCAAGTGCTTTCTGCAGCTCGTCGATCTTCCTTTCGTACTCAGCCGCGCTCTTGTCATATCTGCTCTGCGCAGCCCGCGCCTGCTCGAGGGCTTGCGCATGGCCGCGCTCCAGCTCGCCGACTTTCTGCTCGAGGTCGTGGCGCTGGCGATACGACTCCTCCCGTGCCGTCTGCAGGTCCGCTTTGATAAGGTCGTTCTTCTCTTGCGCGGCTTTGAGGGCCGACACGGCATCGGAGCGGGCTTTTTGGGTCTGTGCCAGACTCCTGGCGATGGCGTCTTTTTCCTGTTCGAGCGCGTTGAGCTTACCGGCATCCTGCTGCTGGCTGTCGCGCAGCCGGCAGGCGCCTTTTCGCTCGCCCTCGAGGAGCGTTTCGAGTTCGTTGATGCGGGCTGACGAATCACCGAATTTCCGGCGGAGATCGTCCCTTTCGGCCGATACCGTCTCGAGCTCGGATTTGGCCTTGGCGATGGAATCGGTGAGGGCTGCGTTGTCTTTCATCAACTCGCGGTTGGTCTCCAGCTCGCCCTCATGGAGGTCATAGATCTCGCCGAGTTCGCCCTTGCGCTTCTTGAGTTCCTCCCGAGAGGCCCTCATGAGACGCTCGTAGTCATCCTTGGCCTCCTTGAGCCGCCTCTCGTAATCCCTCGCCTGGTTCTGGAGGGTGGCCATGTTTTGGGAGAGCTCGCCCGACCGCTCCTCGGCGGCCTGCGCCCTGGCGACGAGACCGTTGACCTCATCTTTTGAGAGCCCGCTCGCGTTCTCCATCTTGGATCGCAGGCCGAGAATCTCCTGGCGGAACTCCTCCTTCTCGGTTCGCTCGCCCTCGACCTGGGCGTTGAGTTCTCCGAGCCGCGTCATCAGGCTCTGCGTCTTTCTCCGCTCGGACTCAAGCGATTCAAGCGTCTCGGCGTTGACACGCCTCAGGTTCTCGGCCTCATGTGAGGACGCGGCATTTTCGGACGCGGCTTCGGCCTTCGCGGCCAACTCGGCGGTCCTGAGCTTGAATTCGGCGCGTTCGCGCTCGTGCGTGCGGTTGGCCTCCGTCAGCTGGTCCTTAACGGAAGAAAGTTCCGCCAGGGCGGAATCGCGCTGGCGCAGGGCATCACCGACCAGCCGTCTCGCCTCGGTCCGCGCGGCCTTCATGCGCCGTGCGCGATTTCGTGAGCTATGCGCAGCCTTGAAGGGGGCATCTTCAGGCAATTGACCCATGGTCTCTCCAATCCGGGCTTAGATTTCAGACATTTCTTCGATATCCTTCGGGACCTCGATTCCCTTGACGGAACACATGTAGCGAAGGGCCTCGCGGCGGTTCTGGGCGCGGGGTGCGACCATCGCAGAGTGGTAATCGCCCATAAACGTCCAGATGATGCCCGAGGTGGTCTTGTTGGCGGTGAGGGAATACTTCCTTGCGAGCTTTTCGGCCTCATTCGGGCATTCCCGATTGGCCTCAGGGACGGTATCGCGAGAGGCGTCCGCCGCCTTCTCAGACTTCGCCCGAATCCTCTTCAGATAGAACCTGAAACCGTCCGCGCGGCGAAGCCAGTTGAGCGGGAACATCGCATAGCGCTTGAATGCCGCCGATCCGCCTTCGGAATTTTGATTCATGAGCTCGTCGAGATACAGGTCCCATGCATCGCAGATCTCATCGGCCTCGGCGCCCGAATCCATGACATCGCGGATTGCCGCCATGGTCTTATCGAGAAAGACCCCATCGATGTGCTTCGGAGACGAATCGGTGATGAAACGCGCCACGTAGCGGACCTCGGCACTCCAGTCTCCGATGTCACCCGGACCGCAATCCCCATTCCCTCCAGGGAGTTCGCCTCTCTCGTTGGAATCATTAGAAGAATAAGAATAATAATTATCATTATTATTCTTATTATTATTTATATATACGTCGTTGCTCGTTTCAGGAATCCCGCTTTCCTGCGGTTTTGCCGCATTTCCCCAGCTAGATGACGGTGCCGTGAATTCATCCTGCTCGACGTTTTCGCAGGTCGCGCCGATACGACGACTTGGCGCATCGTTGTGACAAAATGACGCATCGTTGTGACAACTTGGCGCATCGTTGTGACAAAATGACGCATCTGCCTGACCTGCGGATTGTTGAAAACTTGAGTTTTCAACAGCCGAGATGTGACAAGTTGACGCATCTGCCTGACCTGCGGGTTCTCGAAAGTCGAAATCGAGGATTTGCCCGCCGCGGGATGCGGAGACGGGGGTCGTCGCCTCGATTGCGGCGTTGATCTTCTCCTGGATGGCGAAATAGGAGCGGGGCGATTTCATGCCGTTCGCCTCCCTGCCGGTGCGGTACAGCTCGTTGTAGCCGATCAGCCCAGACCTGCACAGGCTGTCGAGCGCACGCTGGACGGAACGGCGCGAGATGTAGAGGTCGAGGGCGAGCTGGTCTTGCGTGACGTAGTAGCCGTACGCCGAGTGGTGGCTCATCGAGTAGATCTTGGCGTACACCGACAGCTCGGCGCTGGACGCCTTGAGACCAAGACCCGCGGGGTCAACCATCCAATCGAAAACGGTATAGAAGTTGCGGTCGAGTGCGTTATCAGGACATCTTGTCGTAGGCACCGTCATCTACCTCGCTTTCGCTTGGTTCATCGGTCGGCTTGGCATCTTCTGAGACGGATACGGTATCCGTGAGAATCGACTCCACGGCATCGTAATCGCACTTGAAGCTCATGGACAGTCCGTCCTCGTCCATCACGGCGCAGACAAGGCCCTTTGCGGAAAGCTCGTTGAGCACCTTGAAGACCCGCGCGATGCCGCCC
>OLNY01002817.1_pt1 | contig 11704 bp, 7 predicted proteins | sample 1671981 | NCBI WGS metagenome assembly OLNY01 (sample SAMEA3136632, study PRJEB25190) | human gut metagenome | biome: human gut; feature: human-associated habitat; material: faeces | place: Austria | collected 2013 | reverse complement strand
GAATCTTCTCAAAATAATCCAATCGTAGTTCAAAACTATATAAATCTAAGAATTGCAATCGCTCGACATCTAACATACCCTCATTTTATCAGTTCTGTGTACTTTTTAGAAGATGCTTTACACTTTTCTACCGGATATTTCTTCTTATTTTGTTCTAATTTCATCAACAAAATCTCTTCCATATCCACACCCAATTTATTGGCCATTAAAATACAATAATTCATCACATCCGCCAATTCTTCACAAACATGTTGCTTATCATATTCATTATTCCATTGAAAGCACTCCAACAATTCTCCTGCCTCAATACTAATGGATTTAGCTAAATTTTCTGGATTATGAAATTGATCCCAATCTCTTTCCTCATTAAACTTTAAGATTTCTTCAACTGCCCTTTTCATTTTGATCCTCCATCATTCGATATTTCTTTGGCGATATGCCATACACCTTTTTAAACGCCTGAATAAAATGCGTCACATTATTAAAACCAACAATCTCTGATATTTCCGTTACATTCAGCGTAGCACCTTTTAAAAGAGTCATTGCCTTTTGTAATCGATACTGAATTAAATACTCATATGGCGTTACATTTAACATCTTATTAAAACAACGATTGCACTGCGCAATGCTCATCATTCCTGCGTCTGCAATATCTTTTAAAGATAAGTCATCGGCATAATGCGTATGAATATATACAAGCATAACTTGTACGCGTTCTTGTCTTTCGACATCCTTTTTGTTTGGAAAAAAATCAATTTTAGATAAACTCTTCACCAATTGTCTCCAAATCATTGTGATCAAAATAGAAACATCATATTCAAACATATCCGAACCATTTAAATAAATATTATAAATATCATACAAACATTTAATAATCTGATTCTTTTTCTTGATTTCATAACACCTTAAAAAATCCATACGCGTATAAGGCCATACATACTTATATTTCATACGACTCTCTTTAAAGAAAAAAAGTAAATCTTCAGGAAAAGTAAGTGTTACATACTCTCCATCCTCACTCATATCATTTGACATATGCAAAGCACCTTTATTAATAAACAATGCCTCTTTTTCTTTAAGTTTGTACTCAATTCCATTCACCTGATAATTGACATATCCTTTTCGTACAAAGTACAAACTGCAAATCTTCATGCCAATGCAAAGACTTAAAGCCACTACCAATCGGTAAATCACTATATTTTCTAACAACACAGATATTTATGGGAAATAACTCATCCAAATATCCGTTTAAAATGTGTAATTTGTTCTACACAAACTATTTGTTCTCCACAAACTAAATATAAACCAAAAATGATAATATATCTATATTTTTTGACTATTTATCATAAGACAAAGATCTATACTGTTACTATAATTATAAATGTATTTAGAAGATTTTTATCTGATATTCATTTTCAATATCCCATAATAAAAGATATCATCTTTCCAGTAACAAGTATTCTATTTAAAACGATTGAAAGGCATAAACTTCACAAGACAACAATACAATTGTTTTAAATTTGAACGCAATCTCTAACAAGCAGCCATTGGCTGTTTGTTTATTTCTTCAATCATTGACTAAAAAAAGATTATACATTAGCAAATTGTATAAACTTTAATTTTGCATATTATCTAAAGTAATTCCAATTTATATCCATATATTCATTTATAATCGAAATTAAATCATTTATTGAATTCTTCAAATCTTTTGATGTGGATTTACTATCAATCAACTCCGCTGAAGCATGTGATAAAGGATTTGAATTTCTTAATTTATGTGCTTCTCTAATTATTTTATCAGAACCAGGAATTTCTTTATAAAGTTTCTTGGCTGCGGATTCTTGATAAAAACCATTATAATTAGGCTTTTTTGATTTTGAATCTTTTCCACAAAAGAAATCTAAATCGGCATTAAATCTGTCAAAAAAATTTTTAAAAAAAGCAAATTCAGCCAAAACATCATGACGTTGATTTTCTATTAAATACATGAAATATAAGAAATAAGCCTTCCAATCGCTATCAATAACCTTTACATAGTCATTGAACCTTTTATTACGTAGAAGAACGGCAAAACTAGTTTTACAACAATATTTATAATAATCTTCTAAGCTTTTACTGTTCTTATTTAAAACTTTTAATAAATCAATATGTCTAAACTCACTTTGAATTAAATATGATATAGCTATTGATGTATCATATGTATTCCAACATCCATTTCTGTCTCTAGTAAACAATTCATTCAAAAGAGATTTGATTGCTTCTGTATTCTTCGTTTTCATTATCATAATAGACAAACGTTTTGGATCCAAACTAATAAAACTGATATCTGTTTTAATTAATCTACAAATTGTTTTGGCAACATTTGGGTTTTCAAATGTGTTTTTACATTCATAAACAAAATAGTTAAAAACCTCAGTTGGAGTGAATTCAACACTATTATTTCCAAAACATTCTTCAATTATAGAATTATATCTTTCTACATCTATACAATCTTTTTCAACTGAATCCAACAAAGAATCAAGAAACATCTGAAATTTCCCAACAAACAAATCTTCAATATTATGTTGGATGCCATTAAAATATTCATCATATAAAGACTTCTTTAATTCTTCATTAATATCCTTTATTGGCTTTATACAACATTTCTTGGTGTTTAGTGATAATCCATACTCCTTCAATATAGAAGAATATTCATTTCTAATTTGGTTATATGCATTATGTAATTCTAATATATCCGTTTCATCTTCAATTAAAATGTACATATCATCAACATAACGTATAATTTTAAAAGCATCAATACAGTCTATTTTCTCGTTAATAAACTTATAAATTCGATCATCAATCTCATCCAAATAAATAACCGTAGATAAAAATGATGAAGCAACACTATTTTCGACAGTTGGAAATCTACCAGAACCACAATATGCTAAAAACTCTTTAATCATTTTTAATTGAGTCGGCGTAAAATTATTTTCTGAAACATTACTTCTTTCATCAATTTTATTCATCAATATATCTAAATTAATATTAGGAAAGAAATTCGTAATATCCGTTTTAATAAAGTATGTGCAATTACATATATAGCTATTAATCAATTTATAGAAATTATCATAATCCACTTTATATTTAGCACGCATGTATTCGTAATTACCTGCATAAAAAGCATCAATATTTACACTTCTTATAGGCTGATAATGATTATGAATTTCCTTACCTATTGCTTGTAAAACTAAATATAGTATTGGGGATAATAAACTAGAATCTCTAAAACTACCATCCCCTTTTTGCAAAAAATTTTCTGATTGGTGCATTGCTTCGGGAAACAATACAAAAGAAGCATTTTTGATATACTTTTCGAAAAATGCTTCACTCATTATATATCTCTCATCAGATTCAGACATTTTTGAAAAAGGAAACCATTGTAGATAAGCCTTTTTACAACCTTTTGACAATCCAAAATACATTTTGCAAACTTGATTCCATGTATCATATGTAATACCAAACATTCTAAACACCTCGCTTAACAAATTAGTTTCCTTTATAAATCTTAATCTTTAAATTTATTCATTATCTGAATATTCTTCAAAATTTTCCACTTGTTCCATCACTTTTTTAAATACTTCTGGACTATACTGTGGAGGATAACCGTTCTTCACCAAACAAATTTTAATATCTAATTTTAATTGATTACGGACATTTTGATTGTTCAACCAATCAGCATAAGAAGACTTCACATCAATAATTTCTTTTACTTTCTTCGCTAAAAATTTACACTTGTCGTTAACAACAATACCTCCAACTGTTTTATCTGTTCCATACTCAAAATTATATTGATCTCGAAGTGCAACCAAGATATCATAGAAGGCTTTTTCTTCAAATGTTAATCCAAGTTTTCTAAAGCTCTCTTTATTTTCATTCATTTGTCTAAGAATTTCCAAAGCACGTTCAGTAGCAACTTTTAAAATATCTTCAGACGCTTTTTCTTGTGTTTCTCCAGCTTCTTCTTGGGTCAAATGCTTACGTCTTTCATGATATTCAGCTATTGTCTCTTCCAACATTTCCTGGAATGTCTTAGCTGCTATTTTATTTATTCTAGAATATTCTTTTATTTCCTTACGAAGCATTTTAACTAATATTTCAAGCTTTGTTGCCGGCATCTTTATATCTGATAATTTTTCAAAATATTCAGGAGAAAAAATATCTTCTTCCTCACCAGTTTCAAGAACGCTTTCAACTTTATTATACTTTAATGCTTCTTCAACCATTTTTGAAACTTTGCGATTCATGGTATCTGCATCAACATCACTAGTACCACTCATTTTACGAACAAAACCAGCAATAGCCATAAAGCACTGTGCTAAAGCAGATTCTTCTTCGCCTAATTCACCAGATGGTTGGCAAATATCAAAGGCTAATCTCATTCGCTTTACAGTTTTTAAAAAGTATGTCTTTAAAGAAACACTACGAGAACCTTTATCTCCTGCAACATTTAATGATTCCGTTGATATAAACACATACTCTGCTGCTTTGGCAAGAAGAGTATAACGTCTAATTGGATCATACTCTGGATCTAAAAATGGTGATAAATCAAAATTAATAAATAAAGATTTTAAAACTTCCAATTCTTCTCTAAAAGTTGCTGTTGCCTGTTCTACATCATCACTTGTTGGAGCTACCGATGTATCACCACCATAAACTTTCATAGCCTCACGCATATTATCTCGTATACCTATATAATCAATAACCATACCAAAATCTTTGCCTGGATATTTTCGGTTTACTCGACTAATGGTTTGAATCAACAAATGTTTCTTAAGCGGTTTGTCATTATACAAATATGTAAGACTAGGTACATCAAAACCGGTAATCCACATATCTACTACAATAACTATTTGGAAATTAGATTTTTCTTGTTTAAAAGCTAAATCTAACTCTTCAGAACGCTTATCATTTTTAACGCCACCCAAGTAATCATACATCTCAGGCTCGTCATTACTACCAACACTAGCTACCATAGCCATAAAAGGCATAGGTTTTAATTTATTTAATTCTTTCTCTGTAACTGCAATACCATCTAAAGCTTTCTTCTCCACAAACCATTCTGGATATTTTTCTTTAAACTTTTTGAGTAATGAATATGCAATCTTTCTATTCGAGCAAACAATCATTGCCTTTTGTATTCTATCTGGATTGGTAGCGCATGACGAAATATAATGATCATGTATATCTACTGCAAGTCTTTCTAATCTAGAAGGTTCACCAATAATCATTTCCATTGAACTCATGGCTTTTTTACTTGCTTCAACATCTTCTTTTGTAGCCCCATCATCGGCACATTTTTTATAATATTCTTCAATTTCTTTTACTTTTTCCTTATCAAGCAGCACCTTAGCTATACGAGGATGATACTTAATAGATACAGTTAAACCATCCGCAACAGACTGATCCATTGTATAACGATCAATCTCATCACCAAATGTTTGATACGTTTCAGCGATTGGTGTTCCAGTAAAACCAACAAAAGTAGCTTGTGGAAAAGCTTCTTTTAATACTTTCGCATATGGTTTAGAAACCATTGCCTTCATATTTTCATCCGCATCTTTGCTAAACTGAATTTTTTTAGAATGCTCAATCTGCGTTCTATGAGCTTCATCGGAAAAACATATAATATTCTGTCGGTCATTTATTAAACCTATTTTATCTTCTTTTCTATCACAAAATTTTTGGATAGTGCAAATATAGAAACCACCACTTTGTCTTAACCCAAGTTCCTGCCTCAATTGAGCTCTATCCTTCACTATAGAAACTTCGCCTAAATTCAAAAATTCCGTACTCTTGGTAAATAATTTTGCCCCTTGTTTTTGAAGTTCATCCCTATCCACAATCAAAATAATAGTCGGAGAACCTATCTCAGGAATATCTGTACAACGAAGAGCTAATTGTCGAGCTAAAAAAGCCATAGTATAAGTTTTGCCACAACCTGTGGCCCCAAAATATGTACCACCCTTACCACTTTTAGAAACAACTGAATCAATAATACTTTGTTTCAATAATCTAGATGCAAAAAATTGTGGATAACGACAAACTATCTCTACTTCATCACTATTGTAAATAGTATCTTGGAAATAAATATAGTCTCTAAAAATTTCTAAAAATCTTTTAGGAGAATAGACCCCTTTTATCATTGTCTCTGTCTCCGCAAAAGGAAGTGTAGAAATTTTATCTCCATCATTTACTCTTCGCCATGCATAGAAATGTTCATATGGTGTACGAACAGTTCCTAATCTTGTTTTAACACCATCTGAAATACAAGCTAAAGGACAATAACGTAAAAGATGCGGTATGTCTCTCCAATAACGAATGTTAATCTGTTCCCATGCATTGTAAACTGTAGCATTAGCATCTGCAGGATTTTTTAATTCAATCACACATAAAGGCATCCCATTTACATATAACAATACATCAGGTCTACGAGTTGATTTTTGTCCATGATTTGTATATTCAACAACAAGTTGATTAACCACTTTAAAGACATTGTTTTCAGGAACATCAAAATCAATAAGAGGAACCATTTTTGCGACACCATTCTCTGGAGTAAATTGAATACCATCAACCATCCAACCATAAACTTTATGCAATGTCGCAAAATCACTCTCAGCACCAACTAATCGAACACTATCATAAATTTGAGTAACTTCATTATCTGTCAAATCAGGATTTGTTTGAGAAATAAAAGCTTTAAAATCCTCTTCAATCAACACATCTCTTTTAGTTATACGAGAAACATTATTACCACATAAATATTGCCACCCCTCATTTTCTAAAAAACCAATAAAAGCATATTCATATTGTGATTCACAATAATGACCATTGTAATTTTCTAATCCAGGCATAGACTACACCTCCTTTGATTTTCTCCCTTCATCAAGAGATCCCTTTATTAGTATTGGACATATATCTTTAATTTGTGTTTTTAGTTTTTCGTTTATTTCTTTTCTTGCTTTATAAACAGTATAAATATTTACAATTGATTGTTGAATTGTCATTGGAGGTACTGGTATTTTAACATTCTTCATATCCTCAAAAGTAAAATTCTCTCTTGCAGAACCCCACGAATGAAACCTAGCATATCTATCAAATTCTTTTCGAGATAGCCAAATTGATAAATATTCAGGAATAATTTTTGTTCTGTCAACACTAAAAACTTCATAAATTGGAGAAACGACCAAATCATCCTCAAATGTATTCAATGCAAATGCTAGAACTTTCCACGTATCAGTGGTTGGAACAAATGCAAAGTCCCCATGTTTTACAATTTTATAATTGCCTAATTCATTTCTATTTACACGACTCTGTGCTTCTCTAAACTCTTTTTTTGTACTTAACCCCATAACAAAATCAATTGATTTATTAGAATTTCTATCATTCTTTTGAGTAATATACACTCCAATTGATTCACATAAAATATGTCTTCTTAAATCTTCAATATAAGCATCACAAACAAGTTTTAAATCATCTAAACCACGTTCATAGCATCTTTGGTTTTCAATCATAGCATTATAAATATCTACATATTTTTGTTGAATCTCTATTGATGGTAAATCAATCTCAATACTACATAAATCTTCCCAGTTATAAAACTCAGTAGAACTTCCCCAAGAATTAGTGATTACAAATCTATCAAATTCAGGTCGTGCAAAAAACATGTATAACCAGGTATCATCTATAATATTTTTAAAATCAGTTCGAACGTTAAAAACAACATAATCTTCTGTACAAATAATTGGTGAATTAGTATCATTATGAGCAATACTAAACTTTGATCCATTTCTTGAAGTTCTATGATTAAAAACAAAATCACCTGGATTAACGATTTGAAATTTACTTAGGTCTCTCCCATTAAGATCAGCTTTTGTTTTAATCATTTTTTTTTGATTATTAACACCCCTAACATCTTCAATACCAAAAATTAAATTCGTGTTTGTGTTTGTACACAATTCTAAAATAGTTCCAAGAATATACCTAGTCAATGCCATAACCAATACCTCTAAATGCATCTTCCAACATTTGTTGAGATTTCTTTTCTTGCTCCATTAATTCTTGCATTTCTAATTGAATACGAGCCATTTCTTTGTCGTAGTCAATATCTAGATCATGGTCAATGAATTCGATGTATTTACTTGGTGTTAATGTCCAGCCGTTGCTTTCTATTTCTTCAATATCAACACTTCTATAAAGTTCAGGTACTTCATAATTGGTTCCGTCTGTACCTACACTTTGCCAAGTGTGATAAATATTTGCTGCATGCTCAATTTGGTCTTTTTCTAAACGAACCTTCTTTTTACTTTCACCTTTTACTGGGTTTTCTGTCCATTGACGCAAATCCATAAACAAAATTTCATTTTCTCGATTACGAAGATTTCTTCTATGATATGTTCCACCTTTTTTATTTTGATTTAAAATCCATAGTGTAACACTGATATCTGTTGTAATAAATAATTCTCTAGGAAGCACAATGATCGCTTCCACCTTATCTTTTTGAATTAATCTTTTACGAATTTCTAAAGTATCACTATCATTTAATGCACCGTTCGCAAGTAAGAATCCAGCAACACCAGATGTTTTCTTTAAATGTGACAAAATATGAAGAATCCATGCATAGTTCGCATTACTTGCTGGTGGAGTTCCATAATCTGCCCAACGTGGATCATCTTTTAGGTTATCATCATACCATCCCTTTAAATTGAATGGTGGATTAGCCATGATGTAATCAAAATATAATCCTTTATGTAAATCATTTGTAAAAGAAGAATCATTCGTACTACCAAGATTATGACTAATACCTCTTAACGCCAAATTCATTTTGGCTAGACGATATGTAGCTGCTTCTTTTTCTTGCCCATAAATATTGATTCCATTTAAATTTCCTTGTTTTGATTTCACTAATTTAGCACTTTGAATAAACATACCACCAGAACCACATGCAGGATCGTATAAAGTCCCTTCATAAGGCTCAACCATTGTGGCAATTAATTGTACTACATCATGTGGAGTATAGAATTCTCCTTCTTCTTTTGTTGCATTTACTGCGAACTCTTTTAGAAAATATTCATATACTCTACCAATTAAATCCTTCTCTTCACCAAAAGTTTTATGACTAATTTTATCTACTTCATCAATAATTTTCTTGATGTCATTTGCAGCTAAATTTCGAGTTGTAAATGTACCTTGAATAAAACATCCTTTTAATTGAGGATCTTCTTCCTCTAATCTTCTTAAAGCAGTATCTAATGCTACATTTAATTTCGGTGCAGAAGTATTTCTGATTGTTGACCATCTTGCTTCAACAGGTAAATTATATGTACCGTCCGCAAAAGAAGCATCATCAAAGAACGCTGCCCTTATATTTTCATCATCTGGATCCAGTCCTTGCTCAATTAGTGTTTTACGTAGATTTTCAATTCCATCCTCATATTTTTCTCCAATAAAACGTAAAAATACAAGTGTAAGCATCATATCTCTTTTTTCAAAGAATGATCCAGAATTACGCGCTGCACGTAAGTAATCTCTACAATTGAACAATATACTATCTATATTTAATGCTTTTTCTGCTGTTTTTTTCTTAGCCATATAAAAAATCCTTTCCAATCAAATCTGATATTAAAATAAATACCATATCTTATGTCAAAAAATTCAAAATAAATGAATTTTCTATTAATTTATTCTAAATAAATATATATTTTTACTCCATTGACATATTGTTATTATACCATTAGAACCTACACTTTACACTCCCACAAAGCTAATATCGCTATATATAAAGTTATTATCTATCTTTCTTGCATTAAAATTTATAACCATTTGTTAATCATCACATATATTAAAAAAACATAAATAAAAAAGGAACATCACTGTTCCAATATTTCAATATCTACAATATCATCTATTTGCATTTGAACATTCTCTTTAAAGAATAAAGTCTTATTTAATTCATCCATACGCTTAAAAGATAAAACTCTATTTAGGTACTTACCACCACTTTTTGTCTTATCCTTCTCAAAATAAATAATTCTACATCTTGATTTCAATTTAACCATCTCAACGATTTTCTCATTGATTTCAAGCTTTTCTTCATTCGATAAAATTCTTTTTTCCTGCGTGATTCTACCCTGTTCTATCACAGCTTCTTTATGACCAGTTAAAGCTGTAAAAGGTGCAAATTGAGCGGCACGATCTGACATAGACATCTTTGGATATTTACTTTTAGGACGATCCATTGTATACCATCTTTCATCCATTATGCCTTATGCCCTCCAATCTGCTCATTTCTTTCTTTTGTCTTAGCTCCCTTTTCAAAATCTGTTCCCTTTAAAATTGAATTTTTGCCATACTTATTCTTTATTTTTAAAGTCACCTTTTGAAGATCATTTTCCTTTTTCAATTCTTCTTCATCCACATTTGAAAATAAATCCATTTGTTCAAAGCCACGATTCTTTTCATCAACCACTTCAATAGCTGCCACATTGATTCTTCGCACCAATAAACTAGAATCCACATACCGATCATATACATCTAATATATTTTGAATTAGAATTGAATTCGCATTTGTCTTTTGAGGTAAATGAACAATTTTATTTAAGCTTTTCGGCAAAACACGTCCATAAAAATCAACCATTGTCTCACCTGTATATGCTTCATTTGTTTCATAACCAATTGTAAGAACCACTTTATTTGTCACCAAATGCTTATCAACCAAACTTAAAGCTAAAGATTCCACCATTTCCTTTACTAAAATCTTAGCCTTTTCTTTCTCATATCCACAAGATAAGACCTGACCCGAACCTATACTATTCTTTTCCGGTTTATACGCCTTAATATCTTCCATTGTACAAGGCTCATATCCCCAGGCATGATCAATCAATAGTTCAGCATTTACACCAAATGTCTTAAATAAAACATCCTCATGTTCCAAGCTAAAGGCACAAAGTTTGCCCATTGTATCAATGCCCAATTTATTTAATCTCTTCTCATATCCTTTACCAACACGCCAAAAATCCGTTAAAGGCTTATGATTCCACAACAATTTACGATATCTATATTCATTTAAAGCAGCAACACGAACCCCATTTTCATCTGGATCTTTATGTTTGGCCACAATATCCATCGCCACCTTGGCAAGATATAAATTCGTACCAATACCTGCCGTAGCCGTGATGCCCGTTGTTTCATAAATATCTAGAATCATTTTCATTGCGAACTCTTTGGGTGTTAAACGATACGTATTTAAATATGGTGTCGCATCAATAAACACTTCATCAATCGAATATACATGGATATCCTGACTTGAAACATATTTTAAATAAATATTATAAATTTGCGTACTGATATCCAAATAGTATTTCATTCTTGGAGGTGCAATTAAAAAATCGACTTCAAATCTAGGATTCTGCTTTAAAATTTCATCATCACTCGATTTACCATCAAAACGCAAAAACCCCTTTTTTCTTTTGGCATTCACTTCTCGTACCTTTTGATTCACCTCAAACAAACGACACCTTCCACCAATTCCATACTGCTTTAAAGAAGGCGATACAGCCAAACATATTGTCTTCTCTGTTCTAGAAGCATCCGCAACAACTAAATTTGTAGTTAAAGGATCCAATCCTCTAGATACACATTCACAAGAAGCATAGAAAGACTTTAA
>OLNY01002816.1_pt1 | contig 11708 bp, 7 predicted proteins | sample 1671981 | NCBI WGS metagenome assembly OLNY01 (sample SAMEA3136632, study PRJEB25190) | human gut metagenome | biome: human gut; feature: human-associated habitat; material: faeces | place: Austria | collected 2013 | reverse complement strand
CTATAGTAATGACAGTTTTATTATTTTAACTGTCTACTATAAAGGGAGCATATCAAAAATTCATCTACCACTTTTTTTATAGTTTATGTACATTAATTGCCATAGGACCTTTTTGTCCATCAGCAATAGAGAATGATACATTTTCACCTTCATGTAATGTATTATCAGGTCCATTTTCTTTTAATTGTGAATGATGAACAAAAATGTCATTTCCATCATTAGCTGAAATAAAACCATATCCTTTTTCTACATTAAACCATTTAACTGTTCCTGTATAACTTGACATAAAAAATCTCCTTAAATATTTTATATTTATTCAAAGATTATTCTATGTAAATAATTAAATTTTATTCTTTAGAATTGATTTTATCAATTTCTTGCTTGTCCCAAATAAATAGTTGTTCACTATTATTTAAAGCAGAAAATAGTTTCTCTTTAAGATTAGGAAAATCACCATTAAGATTTTTAATTAATTCCTTAACATCTTGTCTTTTGGTATGACCATCTGCAGGACATGGGTTTATTATTATTGGATAACTATAATCTTTAACAGCTTTTTTTATCATATACTCATCAATATATACCATTGGTCTTATAATAGTTAAATTATATTTTTCCATATATGATTTTGGAGAGAAGCAATTAATTCTTCCTTCATAGAACATTGTCATAACAAAGGTTTCAACAGCATCATCTTTATGATGTCCAAGTGCAACCTTTGTACAGCCAAGTTTTTTAGCTGCATCATTTAACGCACCACGTCTCAATTTAGCACAAAGGGAGCATGGATTTTTTTCATTTCTTATATCAAAAACAATTTTTGCAATATCAGTTTGTATTTCATAAAATGGAACATCTATTTCTTTACATAATGTATGAAGAGGACCATTATCAACATCACCTGGATTTAATGTAATTGCAATAAGTTCAAATTTTACTGGAGAAAATTTTTGAAAGTTTTTTAATATATGAAGGAGTGTCACACTGTCTTTTCCACCAGAAAGCCCAACGGCTATTTTGTCATTTTCTTCTATCATATTGAAATCATTTATAGCTTGTCTAGTTTTGCTTAATAATTTTTGCATCATATGTTTTGACCTCCATTTTTTTATCATTAGTATTTTATCAAAGGTTGTTTTATTTCACAAATGAATTTATGAACTAAAATTGAAATATATAGAATAACTATTTGAAATTTAATAGATTAATGTTTATATTCATCTGTAGCTAAATCTTTTAATTTATCAAGATTAAGAATTTGTATTGAATTTTTAGCCTTTTTTATTATTTTTTCATCACTAAGATTTTTAATTACCCTATTTAAATGACGATAACTTGATCCAAGAAGGTCTGATAAATTATTTATACCATCTATATCCACAACTAGATCCTTTGAGGTATTAGATGGAAGTGATGATATTAAATAACTAGCAAATCTATTTTCAATTGGAGAAAGTATATTTATACTCATATAGCTAGAATTACGTCTAAGCTTTTTTTGGAGTGAAGATATTATAAATCTTAAAAATACAGGATCATCATAACCATAATCTTTAATTTTAGATATAGGTAAAGCAAGACAAATACAATTTTCTAAAGCTTGTACATTACAATCTGCATATGGATTTTCAATAAATTCAATATCACCCATAATAGAAAGTGGAGTATTAAAGCAAAGTAAAAGAGATTTTCCGCTAGACAAAAGAGTTGTAACCTTATATTTTCCATCAACTAAAAAGTACATATATAAAAGTTTTTCATTTAAAGTACAAAGGAATTCATTTTTATTAAAAGTATGAATCTCTATATAGTTTAGTAAATTGTTATTTAAAAAATTATTTAGTGTATGTTTTTTTATGTAATATTCAAGTAAAATAGGATTATTTAGTTTTTTCATAGTATCTCCCTTAAACTAAAAATAGTTATATGTATAGCATAAATAAAATATTTATCTAAAAAGATTATACTATTAAATTAAAAATAGGACAAATGTCCTAGTTGCTAGATGTAAGTATCTGATAAGATGTTTTTAGAAATTTTACTGGAGGAATTTGAATGTATAATATTTTAGCACTAGCTATAGGGGCAATTATTTCTATAATGATTTCTTTTAATAGTGGATTAGAAAGTTATGTTGGAAGTGCATATTCTGTAGTGATTATTCATGCAATTGGACTTATTGCAATACTTATAGTTGCAGCAATTAAAAAAGAAAAAATAGTTATAAGGGAAAGCTTACCTTTCTATTTATATCTTGGAGGTATATTTGGAGTATCACTTACATTAGTTAATATAATAACAATAGGAAGTATAGGAGTTGCATTAACAACAGCATTAGGTGTATTTGGGCAATTAATATTTTCATCTTTAGTGGATCATTTTGGATTGTTTGGATTAACTAAATATGAATTTAATCCTAAAAAGATTGTAGGATTTTTAATAGTTTTTGTTGGGTTAGTTATTATGACAATGGCATAGGGGAGGTAGTATAATATGTTAATGATTTTATTAGCCATGTTTGGAGGAGTATTAACTACTTTATCTATGGTAGTAAGTTCAACAATAGGAAAGAAAGTTGGTTTAATTCAAAGTACAATAATTCATTATATAGGTGGACTTGTAGGTGGAGTATTTATTTTGATAGGCTTAGGAAGTAGTTCAGTACCAGCAATTTTAGAGATGAGTAAAATGCCATTATATATTTTCTTAGGCGGAATTATGGGAGTTATAGTAGTATATACATCTAATATAGTAATTCCTAAGATTCCAGTGGTATATAGTACATTATTAATGTTCTCAGGTCAAATGTTATGTGCAATTATTATAGATGCAATTGTTATGGGAGACTTTTCATGGCAAAAGCTTATAGGAGCTATAATTGTGATATTGGGTATTTTTTATAACTCTAAAGTAGATGCAAAAGAAAATAAAGAAGTAATAGAATAATAGTCAATCACATGTAGAAAATTAATAGTTTGTCATATTGGCAAAGTAAATATTAGAAATACATGTGATTTTTTTTATTAGGTGATTTATAAAGGTAAGATATTATGTAACAGCTTATTAAAATAGAAGTGGTATATAATATATTGCGCAAATATAACAAAATATTGTTAAAAAATCATTAGATACATAAAAAAATATGGGTAATATTGTAAAATGTTTATTAAGATAACGTAAATTATGTAAACGTTTATAAAGGGGGAGGTAAATAGTATGGTTAGAAGAAATAGGTTAATAACTACTGCGATATTAGTAGCTGTAGCAACTTCAGTTACTAGGCAAGCATTTCCTACTTATGCACAGGTTAATTTAGAGTTAAAGGCACCATCAACAAGCTATGATAAGAAAATTAATCCATGGATTGGTGAAAAAACACCAGAGTTGGTGCAAGCCGAAACAAAACTGGAAGTAGATGATGTGAAATTTACCAATAAAGAATATACTGGTACAACTTATACAGATTTAAATGGAAATAGTGTTAATGGTGCTAGTGTTTTTGGAATTAATAGAGAAGAAGTTACAACTTCAACAATTGGATATCATAATGTTGAGGAAGCAAGGCTTGGAGCTTTAAATTATGAAAAGGAAAGATCTAATTACTATCAACTTTTAAGTGGAGAAGGGAATGGATGGAATTTAACTGTAGTTCAAAATGCAGAGCAAGCTCAAAAGTTCTTAGATGATGGATTTATGAATCCTAATTATACTGTTAATGCTGAAGATGGATGGAAGGACGTTCAACTCCCAGCAAGTTGGACAAGTCAAGGATTTGATTTCCCAATTTATACAAACACTGAAATGCCGTGGCAAAATGAATATGATACCAATATTGCAGTTCCACAAGCACCAGTAAATTATAATCCAGTAGGATTATACAGAAAAACTTTTACAGTAAATGATGCAATGTATGAACAAGATGGTAGAATTTATATAGCTTTTGAAGGTGTTGAATCTGCTTACTATGTATACGTTAACGGTAAAGAGGTAGGATATAGTGAAGACACATTTAGACCACATAAATTTGATATTACAGATTACTTAAATGCACCAGGAGAAGAAAATACTTTAGCTGTAAAAGTTCATAAATTCTGTGATGGTACATGGATGGAAGATCAGGATATGTTCTATGATGGTGGAATATTTAGAGATGTTTATATAGAATCATCGCCTAATGTAAATATTTTTGATTATTCTGTAGTTACAGATTTAGATGAAAACTTTGTAAATGCAGATTTAAACTTATCTTTAAGAATAAAGAATTTTAATGCAAAAAAAGCTCTAGGTTATACAGTAGATGTAAAATTATTTGATGGAAATGGAGTTAATGAATTTGAAAAAGATCCAATGGTTATTAATGTTTCAGATATAGATGCTGAAGGTGAGGTAACTGTGGAGGCAAGTAAATTTGTTGAATCACCAGAGTTGTGGTCTGCTGAAAAACCAAACCTTTATACATTAGTAATGACAATAAAAGATGCTAATGGTAATGAGCTTGAAAGTATATCTCAACAATTAGGATTTAGAGAAATATCATTTACTAGATCAGATATTGATTCAAGTAATAATAATATAACTTCAAAGTATGAATCTATGACTATAAATGGACAACCTCTATTATTTAAGGGAACAAATCGTCATGATACTGACCCAGTATATGGGAAATATGTTCCAAAAGAAGTATATGAAAAAGATATAGAAACAATGAAGAGTTATAACTTAAATGCAATTCGTACTTCGCATTATGCTAATGATGAGTATTTATATTATTTAGCAGATAAATATGGAATGTATGTAATGGGTGAAACTAATGCAGAGTGTCATGCTCTTATGTGGGATCAAAATTCTGTAGCACAGTATTTAAAGCCTCTTACAATGGATAGAACAAATACTTCTTTCCAAACATTAAAAAATCAGACTTCAGTTGTAATGTGGTCTATTGGTAATGAAATGGGATATACAACAAATGGAGCTGATAATTTATATACTGATATGATTTCGCATTTTAAAGATAGAGATACAACAAGACCAGTTCATAGTGAAGGTCAAGGAAGAAATGGTGGAACAGATACAGATAGTAATATGTATCCAAATATAGATACAGTTAAAAGTAAGGCTGGAGAAGGTAAGATGCCATATGTCCTTTGTGAATATTCTCATGCTATGGGTAATGCCGTAGGTAATCTAAAGGAATATTGGGATGCTATAAGAAGTGGAGATAATATGCTTGGTGCATTTGTTTGGGATTGGGTTGACCAATCTAGGGCTAAGTCATTAGATGATCTTCCTAAGAGTTATAGAGTCACAGATAAAAGTATTCTTAATGCATCAGGTACAGTTTATGGAAGTAATGAAGTAAAGGATGCCGGTGAAGGTTCTTTAACAGGAAAATCCTTTGATGGATATACAGTAATGTCTAAAGATAATAATGCTAAATATAATGAAGTTTTATCTGGACAAGGAGCAGAATTTACTTTTGAAGCAATTGTAAATCCAAGCTCTACTGCAAAAAATAGTGTAATGCTTGCAAAGGGAGATTTACAAGTTGCTTTAAAGACTCAAAGCTCAGGTTCAGGATTAGAGTTCTTTGTATACAATAATGGTTCATGGATATCTTGTACAGCTGATTTTCCAGAAAATTGGGTTGGGAATTGGCATCAAGTAGCAGGGACTTATGACGGACAAAATTTAAAATTATATTGTGATGGAAAATTATTAAATACTAGACAATATAATGGTTCAATTTCAGCAAATAATGATGCTATAGGTGTTGGATATGATGTAACTCATGGAAGAGAATTTAGTGGAGATATGTCACTTGCACGTATTTATAATAAGGCTTTAACTGCAGAAGAGTTAATGGCTCAAAATAGTGTAACTCCAGCTATAAATGAAAGTTCAGAAAATGTTGTGTTATGGGTTGATTATGCTACAGGGCTTCAAGAATTACCATCTGAATATTGGGATTACTATTCAACTACTGATGAACATCAAGATTTATATAATGATTATATGGATGGTAAATTCTTTGGATATGGAGGAGACTATGGTGATAAGCCAAATTCAGGATCTTTTTGTGTTAATGGGTTAGTATCACCAGATAGAGATGTTCAACCAGAACTTTATGAAGTTAAGTACCAATATCAGAATTTCTGGTTTACAGCTGATGAAAATGAAATTCTTAATGGATATGTTAGCATTTATAACGAAAGTAGCTTTAGTAATTTAAATGAATATGATGTTACTTGGCAATTATTAGAGGATGGCAATGTTGTTGACGAGGGAATTATAAATGAAAGTGTTGAAGCTAGAGAAACTAAGGAAATAAAGATTCCTTATAATATGCCAACAGAAATTAAGGATGGAGCAGAATATTATTTAAATATATCAGTTAAATTAAAGAAGGATACATTATATGCTAAAGCAGGACATGAGGTATCTTATGAACAATTTAAAGTTCCAGCACAAGTAGCCATGGTTAAGCCAGAGATTAGTAGTGAGGTTACAGTTGATGATAGTTCAGAAAATGTAATTACAGTATCAGGTGAAGGTTTCTCATTTGAAATAGATAAGGCTACGGGCTTAATGGGTAATTACCTATTTAATGGCGAAGTTTTAGTTGAGGAAGGTCCAAAACCAAACTTTTTCAGAGCTAAATTAAATAATGATGCTGGTTATGATACGAATTGGAGAAATGCTACTAATGATATAGAGGTTAATTCAATAGAAACTTCTAAATTAGAAGATGGCAGAACAGTTATTACTTCAAAGCTTACTTTAAAAAGTGTTAATAATGCAATAGAAACTATAGTCTACACTATTAATGGTAATGGTGAAGTTACAGTTAATATGAGTATTGATGCAGTAGGCAATGGAATGGGAAGATATCCTAAGGTAGGTTCTACAATGGTATTGCCAGAAGGATATGAAAATGTAACTTGGTATGGTGATGGTCCCGTTGAATCTTATCAAGATAGAAATACTTTTGCTACAGTTGGATTATATAATGAAACTGTAAGTAACTTCTTCTATCCATTTTTAGAAACTCAAGATACAGGTAACTTAACTGGAGTTAAGTGGATTTCTGTTGAGAATGAAAATAGCAATAATGGATTATTAGTTGCAGGCAAGGATCAGTTAGAAGCTAGCGCACTTCATTTTACGGCAGAAGATCTTAATGATGCAAATCATCCATATGAATTAGGTGGACCAAGGGCAGAAACAATTTTAACTATAGATTATAAGTCACAAGGTAATGGTAATTCAAGCTGTGGGCCAGAGGTTTTAGATGCTTATAGGTTATATAATGATAAAGTTTATAGTTATGAATATACTATGGTTCCATATACTAAAAATCAAGATAAGATGGAATTAAGTAAGGGATGGAGAAATATTGAAAGTTTTGATAAGGAAGAATTTGATAAGCAAACAGCGCAAGTTGTAATTGATTCTATAGATAAGTTATTCATTTATTCTTACTCTCAATATGATGAGGTTATGGACTTAAAGTCAGCTTATGATAAGTTAAGTGATAGTCAAAAAGCTTTAGTAACTAATTATGATAAATTAACTGAAGCTATAAGTAAAGTTGAAGCTATGGAAGGGCAAGATCCAGCTTATATAAGAGACTTAAGTTTAAATGAAATTAATCCAATAATAACTACTACATCTAAGTTATATAAAGATGAAACTGTAGGAGTTAAACTTTCAGGTAAGTTACAGCTTAATAATAATAAAGGTACTGATGGTGCTGATATATTTAATAGTATATTTGCAGGTAAAAATGATTTTACTGTAGAGGCTTGGGTAAATCCAACTAGAACAGATATGCATTATAATATGATTATGGGTAAAGGTGATAGTAACTTTGGATTAAGAACTAGAGATAACTTAAATGGAAGTATAATTTTAGATTTCTTTATTAAGGCTACTGATGGAAACTGGTATACTGTTGAAAAAACTATTAATGTTCCAGATAATTGGATAGGAAACTGGCAACAAATAGTTGCAACTTATACAGGTAATGAGCTTAAGATTTACTTAAATGGTGAATTAATGGGTACATCTAATGAGAGAAGTACAGGAGGATTAGCTACTAATAATCAATCATTATGGCTTGGATATTGTCCTGAAACTAGTAGAAATAGTTCTTATGAAATAGGTGCTGCAAGAGTTTATAATAGAGCTTTAACAGATACTGAAGTAAAAGCCCAAAAGAATGGATTTATAGGAGAAACAGAATATGCAGTATTACCAACTGATGATTCTGTAGCAATGTGGTTGGATATGAAAAATATAGTTACTCCAGTAGCTACAGTTGATAAGAGTGAATTAATTAATCTTTATAATTTAGTTAAGGATTACAATAGTACAGGTTATACAGAAGCTAGTTTTGCAATATTTACAGAAGCCTTAAATAATGCTAAGGCTATAATTGATAATACAGATGCAACTACTGAAGAGGTAGCTAATGCTATTAAATCTCTTAATGAAGCTATAGATGGACTTGAAACTATAGTTAATAAAGAAGGGTTAGAAGCTATTATTAATACTGCTAGGGATAAACTAAACAATTCATCTAATTTAACAGGTGCTTCAATTGCTTCATTACAATCTGCTATTGCTGAAGGAGAAGGTGTATTAAATAATATTGCAGCAACTGAAGCTGAAGTTGAAGCTGCAATAACAAGGTTAGTAAATGTTTTAAATAATCTAGATACTATTATTAATAAAGGATCCCTACAAGAGTTAATAAATAGTGCAGAAAGTAATTATAATGAAAAACTTTATACGCCTATATCTTATAAAGTACTAACTAGTGCAGTTGAAGAGGCTAAAAAAATAATAGATATAGAAAATCCATCAGAAGAAGCTGTAATTTCAAGCTACAACAGTATATTAGATGCTATAAGTAATCTAGTTGTAAGGGCAAATACTGTAGCTTTAAGTGATGCTATAGAGAGAGGGAATTTAATTTTAGCTAATATAGACAATTATGATAGTCAAACTGTAATTGGACTTGAGGATATAATTGCAAATGCAGAAATAGTATTAAATAATGCAAATGCCACTCAAGCTGAAATAAATGAAGAAACTACTAAGGTTAATGTAGCAATTGCTAAGGCACAATTAAAGCCAAGTAAAGCAGGATTAATTGAAAGAGTTGAATATGTTAAAAGTTTAGATTTAACTTTATATACTAATGCAACAGTAGAAAATTTACAAAAAGTATTAAAGGTTGCTGAAGTGGTAATTGAAGACGTTAATGCAACAAATAAGATGATAGAAAATGCAACAAAAGAGCTTAACAATGCCATTTCTGGATTAAAGCTTAAAACTGATAAAGTAGCATTAAAGTATGTTATAGATTATGCTAATTATCAAGTTTCTATAGGAGCTTTAGAAGATTTAGTTCCAATAGTTAAAAAAGAGTTTACAGAGGCGTTAAAAGAAGCTATTGATGTTTACGAAAATGTAAATGCTACAGCTTCTGATATTGACTTATCATATAAGAGATTGTTTAATGCTATAACTATGCTAGAGTTCAAGGCTGGAAATAAGGAAGAGCTTCAAGCACTTGTTACTTTAGTAGAAGCTTTAGACGAAAAAGAGTATACAGAAGAAACTTGGGGAAATTTAGTTGTTGCGATAGCAAAAGCTAATGAGGTAATTGCTGATGAAAATGCACTTCAGTATGAGGTTGATGAAGCTGTTGAAGATTTAAAAGAAGCTGTAGCTAATTTGGAAAAGGTTGAGGTAAATAAAGATGCCTTAAATGCTCTTGTAAATTTAGTTAAAGATAAGAAGGAAGAGGAATATATAGCTTCAACATGGGAAGTGTTTAATAAAGCATTAAGTAATGCAAATAAGGTATTAGAAAATTCAAAGGCAACTGTTGAAGAAGTAGATGAAGCATATAATAGTTTATTAAGATCATATTTAAAATTAAGGCTTAATCCAGATAAATCAAAGTTAGAAGAATTAATAAATAAAGCTAATAGTATTGATTTATCAATTTATACTGAAGAATCATCAAGTAGAGTTAGAGCAGCTGTAGCTGAGGCTAAAAAGATAGTAGCAAGCAATGAAGCAGAAAAGGAAGACGTAGAAAAAGCAGTTAAAAATTTAGAAGTTGCTTTAAGCAGCTTAACAGAAAAGAATGATGGAGCAAATACTGAGATAAGTAATGGATCAAATAATAATGGGAATGAGGACAAGGATATTGCATCAAATACTACTTCATCAAACTCAAGCAATTCAAGCAATTCAAGTAATTCAAATAAGACAGGAAACTTGCCAAAAACAGGTGGAGCAAGTGGAGTAATGGCAGCATTAATTGGATTAACTACAATAATAGGTGGTGCTTTTTCACTTAAAAAGAAAAAATAATTAGGTTAAAACAAAAAAAGATGTAGAAAGATTTGTATTTTACAAATCTTTTTACATCTTAACTTTTATTTGAAATAGTTTAAAAAAATATTATATCATTTTTAAATGTATTTGATTACTAACATGAGTTTGGAATAACTTTTTTATATTTACACCATAATTCATTAGTGCCCCACCTGAAAATACTTCATTAGTTTGAAGACTCATATAAATGGCATCTTCAATTAATCCTTTTAATTTAAGTCTTTTTAAGTTATTAATATTCTCAAGTGATAATCCATTAAAAGTAAGTAAAACTTCATTCTTATCTTTAGATACTGCCTCAAAACATTCTACATTGGCATTTCTAGAAAGGTTATTTAATTTAAAATATTTAACATCTTTTACAAAATTACTGGTAACGTTACCTGGATTTCTTCTAGCAGATTCGTTATTTGATGCTCCTTCGTTAATATTCATATATATCATATCAAATATATTATTATTTTCTATAATGCTTATTCCCATTGTAATATGCCCCCTATTATATGTTTATTTATTTAAACCGATACTTTAATCAGATATCAAACTTTCTTGTTAACGTTTACTTATATAATATAGTATTTTACTAATATAATCAAGGGTTTTAATAATATATGTATAATTTTCAGAGGAAATGTATAATTTTTATAGTTAAATTTGTATATAATGTTTAAAAATATATCAGAGTAAATATTAAATTTAAGAGAGCGTATAAGATTGTATAGACAAGTACACGCTCATTAGTATTTTAAGTGAATTTTATATAGGGACATTCATTACCATCTTTATCATAAAATTTAATTTCTAATTCTGTACTTTTTTCATTATCAAAAAATCTATGGAAATCAGTAAGTTCATTTGCTTTTACAAATTTAGGGAAGGGCACTATAAAGTAATCATCCTCTACTATGTTTTCAATATATTTTGTACCATTAAAATTAATTTCAATAATATTAGCATCTTTATTTTTACCAAAGGCTACTCCAGAAATAAGATTGTTTTCAATTAGTGTCATAACAGAATAATCACCATTTGCTATTTGAAAGCTAGAATTGAACTTCTCATCATACCATCTGTTATTAAAAAAACGCTTAAGATTTTTCAATTCTATAAATTCACCATTATCAGTAAGTAAAAATTTATAATTTTCAAAATCACGAGCTGTTTTATAGTTTTCAAAAGTATCCCCCCCAAGGACTTCAACTGCTAATTCCTCATTAGAAAGATTGCCTGGAATAGTTTCATTATATAATAATCCAAAAGATAAAAATGAAAAAAATAATAATATATGCTTTATT
>OLNY01002815.1_pt1 | contig 11709 bp, 8 predicted proteins | sample 1671981 | NCBI WGS metagenome assembly OLNY01 (sample SAMEA3136632, study PRJEB25190) | human gut metagenome | biome: human gut; feature: human-associated habitat; material: faeces | place: Austria | collected 2013 | reverse complement strand
GCGGCAGCGGCGGGGGCATCGTCCGTCTGGAAGCTCTCGCCGGGCTGACCCACCACGCACACCAGCGCCTTCACGTGGACCTCGTCCCCCTCCTCACCGATGCACTTGAGGACGGTGCCGTCCTCCTCGCTCTCCACGTCGAAGGTGGCCTTGCCGGTCTCGATGGCGAACACAAAGTCGCCCTTTTTCACGGTATCGCCTTCCTTGACATACCATTTGCTCAGGATGGCGCTGTCCTCGGACAGGCCCTTCTGAGGCATACGAATCAATGAAGCCATAGTAGCGCGTTCCTCCTTTTACGCCTTGAAATCGTCCTCGATCTCCTGATAGGCGGCGGTGAAGTTGTTGAAGAAGCCCACGAACGGGGGGTAGGAGAACAGGTCCTCCCAGGTCAGCAGACCCTCCTCGGGATCGGAGTAAGCCTGGTTGAACACCTTGCTCTGCTTCAGGACCTCCATGTACTTCTCCTCGGTGGGCTGGTCAATGATGGAAGCCAGCGGAGTGGGGTTGGCGTCGAATTCCTCCACCTTGCCGGTGACGGTGGTGATCAGGAAGGGCGCGCCGTCCACAGGAGCCATGGAGTTCTGGATGTGCCAGGGGCCGCGGACAGCGGCGGACATAATGGACAGGTTCTTATAGCCGCGCTGGGCCAGCATGCGATAGGACTTGCGCATAACGGCCTCGGAGCCGTGGCGGGCGATGACCTTGGCGTCTGCCACGCCCTTGGACTCCAGCTCGGCGGCGATCTTGTCGTCCAGCTGGCCGGCCATCAGCACCAGATACTCCTGGTCGCGGCCCTTGCTCAGCAGCTCGGCGAAGGCCATGTGCTGGGTGATGGAGAAGTTCAGGGTCATGCACAGGCGATAGCCCTCCTCCAGCAGCACCTTCACGGCAGGCAGGGATGCCTCAACGGCAGGCAGCTTGTACACCACGTTGGGCTTGTCCATGTTCAGCTCCTTGGCCATGGCCCGGTTCCAGAAGTGGACCTGGTCGATCATGGCCTGGGTGTTGCGGATCTCGCGGGGGTCGACCTGCAGGCACACAAAGCCGTACTGGCCGTTGGTGGCCTCATAAATGGGGGCCAGGGCCCGGGCGCTGATGGCGCAGACCTTGGTGAACATCTGGGATGCCATGTCGGCGGTGGAGGCGCCGGGATTCTCGCGCTTGATCTGCTCCACCAGGGAGGCGTACTTCTCGGGGAAGTCCTTCTTATAGCCCTGGATCTTGCAGGGGTTGCTGGTGCACCAGCGGGCGCCGCGGCGCAGGGAGTGATCCAGGCCGGAGGCGTAGTCATGGCCCCAGACGGTGTTCAGCTTGCCCTGGCGGTACAGGTCGCCCATCTTGCGCATGGAGCTGTTGGCGATGGACTCGATCTCCTGGCGGGCAGCCTTGACGGCCTCGCCGCAGCCAAAGCCCTCGGCAAAGGCCAGCAGGTCCTCGGAGGCGGCCACGCGGGTGTCGTCGTCCACCAGCTTTGTCAGGGTCCAATCGGCCAGGGCAGAGCGCAGATCAATGGCGATCTCCACGGCGGTCTGCACATAGGCGTCCTTATTCTGAAGATCATCGGCAACCAGGGCCTTCAGTTCTTCCTTCAGAGAGAAGATGCTGTCATGGAAGCTGCTGACAGAGTCAGGGAACAGGATCGGACGGCGCTTCAGGGTTGCATACTCACTCATGATGAATTCTCCTTTTCAAATATGGTTCTATATTGAATAAAGGTATGACTGGTTCGATCCGGCCGGGCCGGAGCACAGGCGCGTTCATTTTGTTAAGAAATAAACATTTTCACATCGTTATAAAACATTTTCAAACGCCTTGGAACACTCTTTTATCATAATTTGATTTTAGCAATGAAGTGTCTCAGAGTCAACATGGAGTATTCGCTAAAAAAATGAAAATGCTTTTGTTAAATGTGCATAATAAATTTGTAAATAACATGTTCGGACATTTTTCAGACGCAAAATAACATGAAATTTGCTTCATTCGAACAAGGCGGCGTATCCTGGCAGAACTCGCCGGAACGGAACCGCCGTGCAGATTTGGGAGCCGCCCCCTGGATGCCCGGTATTTTGCCGAAAAAAATATGCAATTTTCATATAGGCGAACAATCAAACGGTTTCTTGCCTTTTTTTCTTGACAAAATAACGTCAATGGAATAAAATAACAAATGAACATTTTGCCCTGTTTCTCGGGTCTTGTCCGAACGGGCATCTGTTGGGATAGAAAGAATGTCCGCGAGGTCCGGCGCAGCAGCCGTTTCTCCGGAGGCAGGAGTGCAACAATCATGAAAAACGAACGACGAAGCCAGATCAAGGCTTATATTTCCGAACACAAGAGCGCCCGCATTGAGGATCTGGCCAAGCAGAATCCCGATGTGTCCCTGATGACTCTGCGCCGCGACCTGGCTGCGCTGGAGGAGGAGGGCTTCCTGGTCCGCGTCCGCGGCGGCGCCTACATCAACAGCACCCCCCCTGCCACCCAGGCAGAGGACCTTTACAGCCGACGCGAGATCTCCAACGTAGAGGCCAAGACCATCATCTGCGAGAAGGCGCTGCCCTTTCTGGAGGAAAAGCGCTCCATTTTCTTCGATGCGGGCACCACGCTGATGACCCTGGTGCGCAGGATCCCCGATCAGGATCTGGTGGTGTTCACCTCCGCCCCCAACATCGCCATGGAGATCGTCATGCGCACCACCATGCCCCAGGTGTCTCTGCTGGGCGGCAGCCTGTCCCGCAATACCATCTCCTGTTCCGGGCATCTGACCCTGGAATACCTGCGCTCCATCAATATCGACGTGGCGTTCATGGCCACCTCCGGCTATTCGGTGGAAAATGGCTTTTCGTCCGGCAACCCCTATGAGGCCAGCATCAAAACCGAGATCGTCCGCAAGGCGCACAAGGTCATCATGCTGATGAGCAGCGACAAGGTGGGCCGCAATCTGCCCTATACCTTCGCCCGCATGGAGGATATCGACGTGCTGATCTGCGAACAGGAACCGGAGCCCGACGTGATGGCCGCCGCCCGCCAGGGTGGTGTCACCGTGCTGTAAGCGCACATATGCAATCAAATCAAGCAGCCGCCTCTGTGCAGGGGCGGCTGCTTTTCTGTGCCTTTATCACAAAAACAGATCAAATATTCTGGTATATATAACAGTATTTTGAGCTATTTATTGTTTCTTCTTGCAAAGAAGATGCGATGATGTTATTTTTGTGTTAGAAAAGGCGGCCAGACCCCGCCACCGGCATTTTTTATGGAAAAGGAGAGCACACATCATGAAAACCTATGAAAGCCCGCTGCAGGAGGCGGCGGAGCGCTTCCCCCAGACGCTGCTTTGGAACGACTCCTGCGGCGTGGCGGATCTGAATCTGGCCCTGCGTCACGGCGCCACCGGCGCCACCTCCAACCCCGTCATCGTGGGCAACGTTCTGCGCAAGGAGATGGCCGATTGGAAGGATCGGCTCAATGCCCTGATCCATGTGGAAATGCCCGACGCCACGGATGAGGAGATCTGCTGGGCCCTGTCCAAGGAGGCCGCCCTGAAGGGCTCCAACATGCTGCTGCCCATGTTCCGGGAGAGCGGCGGCGTCAAGGGCTGGCAGGCCATGCAGGTAAACCCCCGCTTCTACCGCAGCACGGAAAAGACCGTGGCCCACGCCGCCGAGCTGTCCGCGCTGAATGAGAACATTCTCATCAAGATGCCCGTGTCCACCGCCGACATTCCCGCTCTGGAGGAGTGCGCCTATCGGGGCATCTCCGTCAACGGTACCGTCTGCTTCGGCATCCCCCAGGCCGTGGCCGTGGCCGAGGCCGTGGAGCGCGGCCTGAAGCGCCGGGAGGCCGAGGGCAAGCCCATTGACAACGTGCATTGCAGCTGCACCATCATGACCGGCCGCCTGGACGACTATATGAAGGCCCTGGTGGCTGAGCGGGAGGTGCCCATCACCCAGGAATATCTGGATTGCTGCGGCGAGGCCCTGTTCAAGAAGGTCTACAAGCTGTACAAGCAGCGGGGCTATCGCCTGAAGCTGCTGGTGGCCAACAACAACAGCCACTTCCTGTGGAGCCGTTTCCTGGGCGGCGATATTCTGATGACCATCAACCCCCTGTGGTGGCGGCGGATGAACGGCGCCAGGCTACCCATCCACGAAACCATCAACGAAGAGGTCCCCCAGTACATCGTGGACGAGCTGCTGGACAAGCTGCCGGAGTATCGGGCCGTTTACTTTGAGGACGGCCTGCAGGTCTCCGAGTTCAACCAGTACGGCGCCTTCAAGCGCACCATGAATGAGTTCTTCACCGGCTACGCCTCCTTCCTGGAGTATCTGCGCGGCTTTATGCTGCCCTGAGCACGCCGGCCATCCGAATAAGCAAAAAGCGCCGCGAAGCAAATGCTTCGCGGCGCTCAGCTTGTCAAAACTTTTATAAAAGTTCTGAAAATGCGGTGATTAAAAACGAAAGACACCCCTGATGGGTTTCTTTCGTAACTATCTTCCTTTCCGAAGACGGAGGCAAGCCTACTTTTTTGACAGACTGAAAACCCGGGACGGCCAGGCCGTTCCGGGTTTTTCGTTGGGGAAATGCATTTACAGGACGATCACGGAGGCGGAGACGGTCAGGCGGCCGTTCTGCACCGTGACGGCCTCGCCGGTCAGGGCGTTTTCATAGCTGCCGTCGGCCAGGGGGACGGACACGGTACCCGGACGGCCCGCCAGGGGGAACACGCCCACGGCCAGGTGCTGCCCATCCTGATAGAAGGCCACGGCTATGCCCTGGGCGTCGTCGGCGTCCACATGGAACACTGCGTCCGTGGGCAGGCGCTTTTTGATGTCGTACAGCCGCCGCAGCAGGGGCGACAGGTCCTCCCCGGCGGTCCAGTCGATGGGCTCCCGCTCAAACAGCGAGGGCGTGTGAGCGGCGGAGACCTCCTGCCCGGCGTAGAGCAGCGTGGTGCCCTTCTGGAAGTAGCACAGGGCCGTCCAGGCCAGCAGGCTGTCCCGGTTGGGGAAGCGTTCCGCCGCACGGCGCTGGTCATGGTTTTCCAGGCAGCTGAGCTTGTTGTACCAGGTGGGGAAGCTGAGCTCCTGGAAATTCAGGGCGGAGAAATACCGGCTCAGGGGCAGGGCACCGCCGGTGGCTCCCTCATACAGGGGCCAGATATCGTAGGGGTACAGCACGTCGAAGGCATCGTACAGCTCGTTATCCGTGGCGGCATAGAACCCCTGGCGGCGGAAGGCCAGAATGTGGTCCAGATGAACGCTCTCGCCCAGCCAGATAGCCCCGGGACGTACCCGCTCCACCGCCTGGCGAGCCTTCTTCCAGAAGGCCACGGGGACAGTGCTGGCTACGTCGCAGCGGAACCCGTCCACATACTGGGCCCAGTAGCACAGGGACTCGATCTGATAGTCCCACAGTCCGGGGACGTCATAGTCCAGGTCCACCACGTCGGTCCAGTCGCCCACCTTGTTGCCGCGCTTGCCGTCGGGCCTGCGGTAGAAATACTCCGGGTGCCGGTGGACCAGGGTGGAGTCCGGGGACGTATGATTGTATACCACATCGATGATGCACTTCATGCCGTTGTCGTGAATGGCGTCCACCAGATGCAGGAAATCCTCCAGGGTGCCGTATTCCGGGTTCACGGTGCGATAGTCCCGGTTGGCGTAGGGGCAGCCCATGGAGCCCTTGCGGTTCTCCTGGCCAATGGGGTGGATAGGCATCAGCCACAGAATGTCCGTGCCCAGGGCGCGGATCCGGGGCAGGTCCGGCTCCACGGCCCGGAAGGTGCCCTGGGGGGTGTGGCTGCGGACGTAGAGCTCATAGATGACGCTGCGCCGCAGATCGGGGTTGGTTTGGATGGACATGTCAAAGACCTCCCATACAAAATTATTTCAGCGTGCTGCTGTTGTTCAGCACGGAGGTGCTGTAGAGAAACCATACGTCCTGGCGGTCAAAGGTCAGGAAATTTCCCAGTTGGGACGGGGAGAGATAGCGGATATCCACCAGGGTCACCCGGCTGTAGCCCTCCAGCAGCAGAGGGGCCAGGCTGGACCCGAAGGAGTCCCGGAAGATCACCAGCTCCCGATCCGTCCGGGCGTTGGGGTTGTCCACCGTCAGCAGGGACACGGACCCGGACAGGAACAGCTCATAGGGGTCGCTGCCTGCGGCCTTATCCAGGTCGTATACAGGGCCGGTTTTGCCGGTCTCGTAATTGGTGACCCGGCATGCGTCGATGGTGTCGTTGGTAAGATAGCTCAGGCGCTCGCCTGCCAGAGGCAGGGCCGCATAGCCGGAGTACACCCCATAGAAGGGACGCTCCAGCGTTACCTCCCGATAGGAGGCGCCGGCGTCCGTCCCCATGGCGGCGGCGATACGCCGGGCCACCGGCTCCAGCCGCTCCTGCCGCCAGTGGGCGTCGGTGCGGTAGTAGTCGTCGATGGTCAGCAGGTCAAACAGGTCGATATACGTCATATACGGCGTGCTCTCCCGCAGCTGTGACACCAGGGCGTCATAGTCCATGGAGGGCCGTCCCGAGGACGGGGCCATGAAATATCCCTTGTCCGGGATCACCGACAGATAGACCTTGGTGTCGGTGCCGGAGAGATATGTGTCGTACACATACCGGAACCGGTCCGCCGCTCGTTCCACGGAGGCGGTATTCAGGGGGAAATCCAGCTTGGCGGCGTAGCCCTGAGACAGGTACACGCCGTTTACGTCCCGCTGCCCCATCACGTCATAGGACACCAGAGAGCGCAGGGTCCGCAGCTGCTCCCGCAGAGGGAACTGGTCGGCGGCGAAATCGTCCAGAGCGTCGGAGAACTTGCCGGACAGAAAGCCCGCCGCGGTGAACGCCGGCCGCTGGGCCAGGGGGCGGCGCTCCGCCTGGGACACGGCATCCGGCGTCCGTAGAACGGACCACAGGCCAAAGCCCGCCAGAAACGCCGCCAGCAGGCACACGGTGATGATTTGCTTGATCTTCATGTGCACCTCCTCAGAACCGGAAATACAGGAAGGGGTTGGCAGAGCCGCTGACCAGGAACGCCGTGCACACGGCCAGCAGGGCCAGCAGCGCTATGGGCTCCAGAGCGTCCAGCACACGGCCTGCCCGTCCGGCGGCCATACGGCGGCACAGGATGGCAGGCAGCGGCGTGGACCCCACGGCAGCTGCCAGCAGCACCGGGGCGTAGCTGTGCAGGTAGTACAGGGTGCCGCCGTCCCACATGGGCAGGTGCCCCAGGCCCAGCATGGATCCGGCGGCGCCTATGGCGGCGGACAGGGAGGATGCGTCGAACAGCACAAAGCTGAACAACGCCGCCGCCAGCACATAAACGTGCCGCAGCACCGGCATCCGCCGGAGCAGCCGGCCCAGAAACAGCTTTTCCAGCAGCAGAAATACGGCGAAATACAGGCCCCACAGCACAAAGGTCCAGGCGGCTCCGTGCCACAGACCCGTCAGGCCCCATACCACCAGCAGGTTCAGCACCCAGCGTCCCAGCCGCACCCGGCTGCCGCCCAAGGGGATATACACATAGTCCCGGAACCAGGACCCCAGACTGATGTGCCAGCGTCGCCAGAACTCCGTGAGACTCCCGGAGATAAAGGGATAGTTGAAGTTCTCGGCGAAGCGGAAGCCCATGATCCGGCCCAGGCCGATAGCCATGTCGCTGTAGCCGGAGAAGTCGAAGTAAACGTGCATCATATACGCTGCGGCGTACATCCACGTCAGCAGCACGGTTTTCTGCCCGCTCTGCTGATACACCGTCACCAGCTCATACAGGACGTTGGCCAGCAGCACCTTTTTGCCCAGGCCCAGCACGAATCGCCGGGCGCCCAGGGCTGCATCCTGCACCGTGTGGGTGCGGCTTTGCAGCTGGGGAGCCACATCGGTATAGCGGACGATGGGCCCGGCCACCAGCTGGGGGAACATGGCGATATACGCCGCCAGGTCGATGAGGCGCCGCTGGGCCGGGGCGTCGCCCCGGTACACGTCGATGACATAGCTGAGGATCTGAAAGGTATAGAAGCTGATGCCGATGGGCAGGGTGATCCGCAGCAGGGGCACCGACAGGCCGGTGACGGCGTTGAAGCCGGAGATCAGAAAGTCGGCGTATTTGCAGTAGCCCAGAAGCCCCAGGCTCAGCACGGCGGACAGGGTCAGCAGCAGCCGCCTGCGGGCAGGATACCGCTCCATGAGCCGGGCGGCGGCATAGCCCTGTAAAATGGCGGCGGCCATGAACAGCACGAACCGGGGCTCGCCCCAGGCGTAGAACACCAGGCTGCACAGCAGCAGAGCGGCATTTTTCAGCCGCCTTGGGGCCAGAAAATAAAGCCCCAGGGCGCAGGGAAGAAAATAGAAGAGAAACGGCAGACTGGAAAACAGCATGACCGCGGTGGGTTACTGGATGGGCTCGTCGCAGGCGGTCTGGACGCCGGTGTAGGTGGCGGTCATGGTGTTGACAAAGTCGTCCACCAGGTCGTCGGCGCCGAACAGAGCCACCACATACTCGCCATAGGTGAGGACCACCAGCTTGTCAGGGAAGCCGCACATCCACTGGGTGTTCTGGACATTCTGGCGCAGAGCGTCGGTCACGACAGAGACGTCGGCGCTGTTTTTCACATGGAACACGCCGCAGGTAAAGCTGTTGGCGTTCATCATGTGGGTCAGCGACGCGGCGTCGTCAATAAGATCGGCCTTGTCGGCGGGAAAGTGCAGCATATAGTCCAGATTGTCGGCATCGTCCACCGGGAAAGTGCCGGGGGCATCGTCCACGGGCTTATCCAGGCTGCCGCCCACCACGGGGAACTTCTCGCTTTCGGGATAGGCGTTCCACACGGCGGTCAGCAGGTCCACGGCGCTGACGGGGGAGCCGCCGTTGACGTCGCCGCCCTTCTGGGAGGAGCAGGCCGCCAGGGACAGGACCATCACCAGGGCCAGCAGCATAGTGAGAAACTTTTTCATGGGTAAATACTCCTTTGATGTCGTTTTCAAAAGCCATCCGTGCATTTTTGGAGGGCTATTGGCAATGCATCATATCATATTCCCGGAAAAAGGTCAAGCCGGACAAGGGGGAATTTGCCCCTCCCGGAGATTTTCCTCCCCGAAGCCGGACTGCCCGAGAGATACATCCGCCTGCCGAGGGCGGACAGTGATGGATAAATATTTCACATTCCCGCAAAAAAGTGGGGAAAAGCCCTTGCAATTGCCGGGAAAATGTGGTACAGTCCACTTCGACAATTGAATAGGGACAGCCGCGCTTGTCCGCGCCGCTGTCCGACACCATTATTTCTGGCTTGCCGCCAAGGTCGCGGCAAGGAAAAAGGAGAAAGCTATGAAGAAGAAACTATTGGCTCTTTTCCTGGCGCTGGTAATGGTCGGCGCCGTACTCCCGGGATGCGGAGACGGCAGCAAGGACCCCGGCGGACAAGGAAATAACGGCGAGACGGGCGAACCGGTCAAGGGTGGCGAGATCACCGTTGGCATCGCCCAGGACCTGGACGACAGTCTTGACCCCCACCAGACGGTGGCCGCAGGAACCAGAGAGGTCTTGTTCAACATCTTCGAGGGCTTGGTAAAGCCCAATTCTGACGGCGAAATGATCCCCGCTGTGGCGGAGAAATATGAGCTGTCCGAGGATGGGACCACGTACACCTTCACCCTTCGTGACGGTGTGAAGTTCCACAACGGCCAGACAGTGACCGCAGAGGATGTTGTATACTCTATCAATCGCTGCGCCGCTGTGCCGGAGGGTCAGGAAAAGCCTCTGGTAGCGGCGTTTTCTGCTGTCCGGAGCGTGGAGGCCCTGGACGAAAAGACCGTCACCGTTACCATCGCGCAGCGCGACCTGGAGTTCATCAGCTATATGACGGTGGCCATCATTCCCGCCGGCTATGCCGACCAGGCCACCGCCCCTGTGGGCACCGGCCCGTTCAGGTTCGTGTCCCGCACCCCCCAGGAGAACTTCATCATGGAGCGCTTTGAGGATTACTGGGGCACCCCCGCGTGGCTGGACAAGGTCACCTATAAGATCTGCGAGAACGCCGACGCCCTGGTGATGAATCTCAACGGCTCGTCCATCGACCTGTGCGCCCACCTGACCTCTGCCCAGGCGGCCCAGCTCAACAGCAATTTCAAGGTGCTGGAGGGCACCATGAACCTGGTGCAGGCCATCTATCTGAACAACCAGGCCAAGCCCTTTGACAACCAGCTGGTGCGCCAGGCCCTGTGCTATGCCATTGACCGGCAGGGCATCATGGATATGGTGGCCGACGGCCACGGCACCGCCGTGGGCAGCAGCATCTATCCCGCGTTTACCAAGTATTTCCTGCCGGAGCTGGTGGATAAGTATCCCCACAGCGCGGAAAAGGCCAAGGAGCTCCTGGCCCAGGCCGGTTATCCAAACGGGTTCGACATGACCATCTCCGTGCCCAATAACTACCAGCCCCACATGGACACCGCCGAGGTGGTGGCCGAGCAGCTGCGGGAGGCGGGCATCAGGGTGACCATTCAGCCTGTGGAGTGGAGCACCTGGCTGGACACCATTTATAATGGCCGCCAGTTCCAGGCCACTGTGGTGGGCGTGGACGCAGCCAACATGACCGCCCGGGCCATGCTGGAGCGCTTCACCTCCGACTATGCCAAGAACTTCATCAACTACAGCAACCCCGCCTATGACGCCCTGTTCCAGCAGGCCATCAACGCCACGGACGAGGCCACCCAGACGGATCTGTACAAGCAGATGGAGACCATGCTGGCGGACACTGCCGCCAATGTGTATATCCAGGACCTCAGCGACCTGGTGGCTATGCGCCAGGACCTGGGCGGCCTGAAGTTCTATCCCATTTATGTGCTGGACCTGTCCACCGTGTACCTGACCCAGCAGTAACGTTATACTGAATTGAAAGAGGCGATGACCATGAAATATGCGGCCAAGAAGATCGGACTGATGCTGCTGACCATGGTCATCGTCTCTTTTCTGGCTTTTCTGGCGTTTCAGGTGATCCCCGGGGACCCGGCGGTGAAGCTGCTGGGCACCGAGGCCACGCCGGAGCGCATCGCCGCCCTGCGGGCGGAAATGGGACTGGACCGTCCGTTCCTGGAGCGGTACGTTCAGTGGGTGCTGGGGGCCCTGCACGGGGACTTCGGCACGTCGTACAGCTATAAAATGCCGGTATCCGGCATGCTGGCCGGAAAGCTGCCGGTAACGGGGCTTCTGACGGGGATGTCCTTTGTGCTGATCCTGGTCTTTTCCATCCCCCTGGGCATTTTCACCGCCCGCCACGCCGGGGGACGGATGGACAAGGCCCTGACCAGCGTGAACCAGGTGCTCATGGCCATCCCGGCCTTTGTGACGGGCATCCTGCTGACGTATGTGTTTGGTCTGGTGCTGCGGTTGTTCGTGCCGGGAAACTACATTTCTCCCGGCGACAACTTTGGTGCCAGCCTGTGGTATTTTCTGTTCCCGGCCGTGTCCATCGCCCTGCCCAGGGTGGCCATGACCGTGAAGATGCTGCGCTCATCCATTCTGTCGGAGATGGAAAAGGACTATGTCCGCACGTCTCACAGCCGGGGCAACAGCGACCGGGCTACCCTGTACCGCCATGTGCTGCGCAACGCCATGGGGCCGGTGGTGTCATTTCTGGCCATGACCGTGGCGGATATTGTGGCAGGCTCCGTGGTTATCGAGCAGGTGTTTTCCCTGCCGGGCCTGGGCCGCA
>OLNY01002814.1_pt1 | contig 11713 bp, 9 predicted proteins | sample 1671981 | NCBI WGS metagenome assembly OLNY01 (sample SAMEA3136632, study PRJEB25190) | human gut metagenome | biome: human gut; feature: human-associated habitat; material: faeces | place: Austria | collected 2013 | reverse complement strand
CCTCAGCTGTTGGCTGAATGAACATGTTTGTTACGAAGTGTGCCTGCCAAGCAACCTCAACGATGAAACGGATAGCCATACGTGTATCTTTGTTAGCTCCGCAGAATGCATCTACTACGAAAAGTCTCTTGTTGGAAAGCTCTTTCTTAGCAAGATCTTTAACTGCAGCCCATGCTTCCTGAGTTGCCGGATGGTTATCGTTTTTGTACTCATCGGATGTCCACCAAACTGTGTCTTTGGAGTTCTCATCCATAACGATATATTTGTCTTTAGGGGAACGTCCTGTGTAGATACCTGTCATTACATTGACAGCACCAAGCTCACTGACCTGACCCTTCTCAAATCCTTCAAGCTCCGGTTTGGTCTCTTCCTCAAATAATGTCTCGTAGGAAGGATTGTACACGATCTCAGTTGTTCCGGTAATACCATACTTTGTTAAATCGATTTTTGCCATCTTAACATTTACCTCTCTTCTTTAATAGTAATTATGATAGCCACCTACTCTTGCAGGTTCTCGTCATCCTGCCATAGGAATTGGTCATTCCAACATCCCTATCCACAATTATACATAAATTGTACGTAAAAGCAACCAAAAAAATTCATTTTCCGCAAAAAAATGATAAATCTTTAACAGTGACGTTTTGGTACTGTCAGATTTTACTCCATCTATACTTGACTTTTTCAGAATAATGGCTACAATATATCTGATTATAGTTATTATATATATTTATAATAGCAACTATATGATTTTAATATATAGAAAGAAGTGATTTCTGTGTCAGATATTCCGGTTAAACGTAATCATATGAAAATCCCCTGGCACAACTACGTAAGCGCCAGGAACAGCCAGCCCATCACCGAAGCTTCTCTTTCCGAAAAAGCTTCCCTGATCGGCCGTACAGGCATGATGCTTCTCTCCTGTGGGACCGGTGCCTGGCGGGTACGGAGTTCCATGAATACATTGTCAGAAGCACTTGGTATCACCTGCTCCGCAGATATCGGACTGATGTCCATAAGCTACACCTGCTTTGACGGTGAGAGCAGTTTTTCCCATGCACTTAGTCTGACTACCACCGGCGTAAATACTTCCAGACTGAACAGGCTGGAACATTTTGTCAGTGATTTTCCTGCGGAGGGTATCCATATGAGCGGTGAAGCACTGCACAGTCAGTTAGATGAGATCGAGCGGATCCACGGGCTTTATTCCCCTGCCGCCCTGGGACTGGCTTCTGCACTGGCCTGTGGTGCATTTACTTTTCTTCTGGGCGGTGGCCCGCTGGAAATGATCCTGGCTTTTGCAGGCGCAGGCATCGGAAACGCCATCCGCTGCAAGCTTGGCAAGCATCATTTTACTCTGTTTATGTGCATTGCAGTTTCTGTTTCCTCCGCCTGTCTTGTATATGCAGGCTTCCTGAAGCTGGCAGAGCTTCTGTTCCACATTTCCGTCCAGCATGAGGCCGGATACATCTGTTCCATGCTGTTTATCATTCCGGGCTTTCCGTTTATCACAAGCGGGATCGACCTTGCCAAGCTGGATATGCGTTCCGGTCTGGAACGACTGGCCTACGCCATTATTGTTGTAATGGTGGCTGCTGTCTCTGCCTGGCTGATGGCACTGCTTCTTCATCTGAAGCCTGTGGATTTCCTGCCTCTGGAGCTTTCGGCAGCTCAGAGGATCCTGTTCCGGCTTCTGGCAAGCTTCTGCGGGGTATTCGGCTTTTCGGTCATGTTCAACAGCCCTGTCCGTCTAGCCGCAGCTGCCGCCTTCATCGGCGCACTGTCCAACACTTTACGTCTGGAGCTTGTTGATCTTGCCGGTTTCCCACCTGCTGCCGCGGCTTTTTTCGGAGCACTGACAGCCGGACTTCTGGCCTCCCTCATTAAAACAAAAGTGGGATATCCCAGGATTTCCATTACCGTGCCATCCATTGTGATCATGGTTCCCGGACTTTATCTCTACCGGGCGATCTACAATCTGGGGATCATGTCCCTGAATGTTTCCGCCTCCTGGTTTGCAGCTGCGATCCTAATCATCGTTGCTCTTCCCCTGGGCCTTATTTTCGCCAGGATCCTTACGGACAAAATGTTCCGCTACTGCACCTGACGGGCATACAAAAAGGACTGCTTTCTGTAGCTTCCGGTCATCAGCTATCCTTCTGATAACCGGAGCAATACAAAAGCAGTCCTTTTTTGTACATTCTATTTCATTACGATTTCATCAGCAATCCCGATCATTTTTTCCAGGCGGTCCGCAAATTTATGAATGGGGAGAAAAACGCCCAGTCCGTCATAACGTTTGCCACCATCCTCCACAGAATCCTGCCCATAATACACAAAAGCTCTTGGAAGCTTCTTCTGAATTGCCATCATGATATCCCATACAGCCGCATAGGCCTGTGCCTCCGTTTCCTTTTCCTTTATGCTGTCCGGAAGCTCATACACCAGCAGCACACCGATATGTTCGCCCATTTTGTACTCTTCTACTTCCATGGTAGCTTCATCATAGGCATGTCGCTTCCGGTAGCCATACGCCAGATACATCTTTACGCCCTGCTTCTCCCTGTATATCCTGCGGAACCGGTCGTAATCCCTGTCACTTACATGGATTCCCTTTTCCCGCAGAAAATTTCCTTTTTCATCTGTGAGAAATACCGGATTCTCCTGTCCATCTGCATTGAACCTGAACGGTGCCAGAAAAGAATTTCGCAGAAGATCAAACATACTGTTCTGGCAGATTGCCATAAGGAGAGCTGTCAGATCACGGTTTTTATATGCGTCCAGCAATGCATAGGCGAATTTTTCCGGAGGAAGATATCCGCATTCTATGTCTGTATCCGCATCCATGGATTCATAGAAGGTCTCCGTCAGCCGTCTGCACGCCTCCGGATCCTTCAGGATCTTTTCAAATAAAAGCTCCGCCTTTTCCTCTCTTGGGAATAATGTGCTGTTTTCCACAATTCCTCACCCTTTCTAATCTCTATGTTTACTGGAAAACATCAGAATAAAGCTGATCAGAAGCAAAACATCCGATACCCAGATTGCCGGGATCCCCAGCCTCATGGACAGATTTCCTCCGCCACCGGCTCCAATGGCAAAAAAGAAAATTATCCCGAAATAATAAAGAGCCTGCTTCAGCTGTTCCGGACGTTTTTCACGACAATACACGGACAACGCCGCCGTGCCGCTTCGTAAATTTCCGATGCACATGGTGCTTGCATAGGAATAACCGCCCACCTTCCGGAAGGTCTGTACCTGCATGGCGCAGGAAAAGGATACCAGTACGGTTGCCAGCATATCCAATTCTCCCGGCATAAATCCCACCGCAAAAAGGATCAGGATCTCGATCAGCAGGATCATCTGCCTCCAGTGAAGTTTTTTTGCATATTTAAAGGTATTCTGGATTCGCTCCGCCGCTACAACACCAATGGCAAAGGCTAAAACAGGGAACAGGTACCTTAAACCGTCTCCCCACTGTCCTGTCATAAAATTCTGGCTCATCAGCACCACGTTGCCGGTCTGGGCGTTGGAAAACACCTCATCTCTTGTAAAATATGTGTAGGCATCCTGAAATCCGCCGGACATTGCCAGAAATATACTTGTAATGAAAGCTTCTGACATCTGCCTGTCTGCGCTCTGCAGCTTTCTGCCTCCTGAAACCACTCCAAATCACTCCCGTCATTGATTTTTTTCCTCGGGTGTATTATAGTTTGCTCAGAAGCAAATGTAAAAAGTATTATTAATATCGTAAACATATTAAAATCATATCACAGGATGGAGACAATACATGATCACTTACGACTACTACCGGATCTTTTATTATGTAGCCCAGTATAAGAGCTTTACCAAGGCAGCAAGAGCTCTTCACAACAATCAGCCAAATATCACCCGCTGTATGAACAACCTGGAGCAGGAGCTGAAATGTACGCTCTTTCTCCGCTCCAACAAGGGAATCGCACTTACACCGGAAGGCCGCCAGCTTTATGAACACGTTGCCCTGGCTTTTGAGCAGCTGTCCATCGGCGAGGAGGAAATCCGCCAGAACGGAGAGCTGGAGCATGGTCTGGTTTCCATCGGCGCCAGCGAAAATGCCCTGCGTCTGATCCTTCTGGAAAAGCTGGAGCTGTTCCGCGAGCAATATCCCCATGTTCGCCTGCGCCTCTTTAACCATTCTACTCCTCAGGCAGTACAGGCACTGAAAAATTATGCGGTGGATTTCGCTATTGTCACCACTCCGATCTCCATCCGCAAGCCTTTACAGAAAAAAAGTCTCCTGCGTTACCGGGAGATCCTTGTATGCGGAAGCAAATATAAGGATCTGACCACTGCCCCTATCAGCATCCATGAGCTTCAGGATCTGCCCTTTGTAGGTCTTGCGGAAGGGACCAGCACCAGAGAAATGTATATGAATTACTTTATGGAAAACCGTGTTTCTTTTCATCCTGACATCGAGGCAGCAACTACAGACCAGGTCCTTCCCATGATCGTCCACAATCTGGGAATCGGCTTTTACCCCGAGCCCCTTGCCCGGGAAGTGATCAATGACGGGAAGATTTTTGCCCTTCAGCTTAAGGAGCCGCTCCCTCAGAGAGAGGTCTGCTTAGTCACAAACAGCAGTACTGCCATGAGTACTGCTGTCAAAAAAGCTATTGAATTTATTGTATAAATCCCTGAGGCGGATCAGCCATTTATGTTTATTGCTCCACTGTCCGCTCAATATGCATGGCAAGATAACCAATCTCGATAGGGTCCAGCTTTTTCCCAAGGCTTTTGCCCAGGCTCTCGCAGACATCCTCTGCGATCCTGTAGGATTCCGGATATTTTTCTTCTATATATTCATTCATATCCAGCTTCAGTGTCTCCCCTGTGGAGACACGGGCTACCATATATTTGATATGGTTCATCATACGGTTGTAGGACAGGGAGATCACATCGATCTTTCTTCCTGTGGCCATCTCGATCATGGCGATGCATTCCCGTACCGTTCTTGCTGTCTGCATGGCAACAGACACCTTTTCATCTCCAAGTGCTGAGTGAATATGAAGTGCCACATATCCCACCTCATGCTCATCGATCTCAATATCCATCCGCTCCTTCAGGATCTTCTTCAATACCTCCGCCACCTTGAATTCGCTGTAAAAAAGCACCTTGATATCATCGGTCAGAGGATTGCTGATCTGCTCATGATTCCGGATACGTCCCACTGCAAAGGAAATATGATCAGCAAGGGGAAACAGGATCCTTCTGTCTATGGTATCCCCAAAGGTCTTCTCAGCTTCTCTCAATATCTCATCTGCGATCTCCAGAAATTCCGGTGCTACGCTCTTTGCCAGTTCTTTTGCTGAGCCACGTTCTGTCTCCTGAGCCAGCCTGTAAAGGGTACAGTCTGCCGGAGCCTCAAAACGCTGGCTGACCTTCTTTCCAAATCCCACACCTTTTCCCAGAAGCACATATTCCTGGTTTTCTTCCATATCTATGGCAATGATGCCGTTATTGTTCAATACCTTGCTCACTCTGTACATCTTTTTCCCCACCATTTTTATATATCCTGCTGCTTTTCCACATTCCACCACTGTCTGCCCCGGATTTTCAGTCGGCATTTTTGTCTGCAGCTGTTGATTTTCTTTATCGTAACAGAATCTTTCTTTTGTGTAAAGCCCTTCTGACAGACAGTTATTTTCTTTGCCACAGGAAAAGCGCGCCCGGGCATTAGGCGCGCTTTTCACAAAACCAATCTTCTATATTATTGCTGAAAAATTTCCTATTCTTCCACAGTCTCTACTGCGAACAGCGGCTCTCCTGCCTTGATCTCTCCATTGGCAAGAAGGCGTACTCTCTGATTATCCTCGATCTCTGTGCAAAGGATCGGAGAACATAAGGACGGAGCGTTTTCTGTAAGATACGGGATGTCAATCTTCATCAACGGCTCGCCTTTTTTTACATGCTGTCCCTGCTCTACCAGGATCTCGAAGCCTTTTCCTTCCAGCTTTACAGTATCAATGCCGATATGGAGGAGCATAGGAAGATCTGTATCTGTCTGGAATCCGATGGCATGCTTTGTGTCAAAAATAAACTCTACCTCGCCGTCTTCCGGAGCACAGATCACCGGGTCCTTCGGTGTGACTACAGCACCCTCTCCCATCATTCCTTCCGCAAAGCCTTCATCCGGCGCTGTGGAAAGGTCTGCGGCGATACCGGTTACCGGGCTGTAGACAATCGCTGTTCTGAGAACCTTTTTCTCCGGCTGCGTGTTGGCTTCGGATGTCGGAGCTGTGTTCTGAGCAGCCTCACCTGTACTTTCTGCTGTATGCTCTGTATCAGACTGAGCCTGATTTTCCGTATTGTCTGTTTCTGTTTCATTTGCACCTTCAAAATATTCATTCGGCGCTGTCTCCAGATAATCCTCCAGCTTGGATTTGATCACAGTTACCTGCGGACCGTAGATGATCTGCACGCCCTGGCCTTTTTTCACGATTCCTCTGGAGCCTGTTGTTTTCAGAATGTCGTCGTTAACTCTTGCTGCATCATGGACGGTGATACGAAGTCTTGTTGCACAGCAGTCCACATCACTGATGTTTTTCTTTCCGCCAAGACCGGCTGTGATGGCTTCACTTACCGGGTCTGCGGATGTACTTCCTGCTGCTTCACCGGCTTTTCCGGCTTCTTTTCTCGCGTTTACATCTGCTTTTGTATAAAGCTTTGTTTCTGTGTCGTCATCCTCACGTCCCGGAGTCTTGAAGTTGAACTTTTTGATCAGGAAGGTGAAGATCACATAATAGAGAATAAAGTAAATGATACCTACCGGGATAATCCTGAGCCAGCTTGTCTTTGCATTTCCCTGAAGGATCCCGAACAGGAACAGATCAAGGAAACCGCCGGAGAAGGTAAGTCCTACTGCAATGTTCAGCATATGTGCGATCATATAAGCCGCGCCTGCAAGAACAACCTGTACCGCAAACAATGCAGGAGCTACAAACAGGAAAGAGAACTCCAGTGGCTCTGTGATTCCTGTAAGCATACATGCAAGGGCTGCGGAAAGAAGAAGTCCGCCTGCTGCTTTTTTCTTCTCAGGCTTTGCACAGCGGTACATGGCAAGAGCTGCTCCCGGAAGACCGAAGATCATGAAAATGAACTCTCCGGAAAAATATCTTGTTGCATCTGCGCTGAAATGCGCTACATTTGCGGAATCTGCAAGCTGGGCGAAAAAGATGTTCTGTCCGCCCTGTACCATCTGGCCTGCAACCTCCATAGTCCCGCCAACGGCTGTCTGCCAGAATGGCATATAAAATACGTGATGAAGTCCGAAGGGGATCAGCGCACGTTTGATAATACCGAAGATCAGAGTTCCGATATAGCCGCTGCCTGTTACAAGACCACCCAGAGCATAAATACCGTTCTGGACTGCCGGCCATACGAAATACATCAGGATTCCCACAAACATATATACAATGGTGGAAATGATGGGCACAAATCTAGAACCGCCGAAGAAGGAAAGTGCGTTTGGAAGCACGATCTTATGAAAACGGTTGTGCAAAGCTGCAACACCAAGGCCGACGATGATACCGCCAAACACACCCATCTGTAAGGACTGGATGCCGCAGACAGAGGTTACAGTACCTTCCAGAACGCTTTTTGCGATCTGTCCGTCTGCTGTGATCTTACCATTTACTACCAGCATACCATTGATGGCTACATTCATAACGAAGTAAGCGATCAGTGCAGAAAGAGCTGCTACCTCTTTCTCTTTTTTTGCCATACCGATGGCCACACCTACTGCAAAGATCAGCGGCAGGTTATCAAATACCGCGCTTCCGACTTTGTTCATAATGATCAGGAGTGCATGTAAAATTGTTCCGTCTCCCAGAATCTTCTGAAGTCCGTAGGTTGCAATGGTTGTTTCATTTGTGAAGGAACTGCCGAATCCAAGAAGCAGGCCTGCCACAGGAAGGATTGCTATGGGAAGCATAAAGGAACGTCCCACTCGCTGCAAAACTCCGAAAATCTTGTCTTTCATGTTTTCTCTCCTTTTCTTTCGACGTTTTGGAGCGGGAGTCTTTTAAGTGGGCAACAAAAAAAGACACCAACCCCCATAAACGTCAAATAATAACATTTATGACTGGTTAATGCCTGCTTATCAGTTACACACCAAATCTGAAATACACTATACGGGTTTTGTTCTTCTGTGTCAAGGAGTAATTTGATTTTTTCCCAAAAAGATATCTCCTCATATCACGATCCGCTCCGTTGCCAGCAATCCCTCGCGGAATATTCCCTGTGAACAGCAGCCATATAGCTTCTATTCTCAGAAAGTATGCAGAAACGAAACAGACCTGAAATTCACTTATCTTGACTTTATTCTTACTTATGATAAGATGAACATAGAATGTCCGGCAGCAATGTTTTTTGCCCAGACAACACTATACATTTCATAAAAACGGAGGTACTTTTCCGATGAATACCATCAAGAAATTCATCCACTACTACGGCCCGTACAAAGCGGTCTTTTTTATTGACCTGATCTGTGCAGCCGTTATCAGTCTGGTAGATCTTGCTTATCCCCAGATTCTTCGTACTATGACAAAAACTCTCTTTACACAGGATAAGGATATTATTCTTCATGCCCTCCCTGTGATTGCAGCTTCTCTTTTTGTTATGTACATTGTGCAGAGTCTCTGCAAATATTATGTAACCTATCAGGGACATATGATGGGTGCAAAGATGGAACGTGATATGCGCCGGGAGCTTTTTGACCATTACCAGGAGCTGTCTTTTTCCTATTACAGCAGGAATAATTCCGGTCAGATGATGAGCAAGCTGGTCAGTGACCTTTTTGACATTTCCGAGTTTGCACATCATGGTCCTGAGAATCTTTTTATCTCTCTGGTAAAGATCGTCGGTGCTTTTATCTTCTTGGTCTTTATCAACAAGAAGCTTGCACTGCCGCTGATCCTCCTGGTGATCGTAATGTTTGTGTTTTCCTTCCGCCAGAATGCAAAAATGCAGGAAACCTTCATGGAAAACCGTCGTAAGATCGGAGATGTAAATGCCAGTCTTCAGGATACGCTTTCCGGAATCCGCGTGGTGCAGTCCTTCGCAAACGAGGACATCGAACGTGCCAAATTTAAGAAAAGCAATGAAGCGTTCCTTGTTTCCAAAAGAGATAATTATCACTGCATGGGAAGCTTCATGAGTTCCAATCTTTTCTTCCAGGGCATGATGTACCTGGTAACTCTTGTTTACGGCGGCTATCTGATCGCTCAGGGTGAAATGCAGACTGCAGATCTTGCCATGTATGCCCTGTATATCGGAATCTTTATCAGCCCCATCCAGATCCTGGTGGAACTTGTGGAAATGATGCAGAAGGGTCTTTCCGGTTTCCGCCGTTTCCTGGATGTAATGGAAACAGAATCCGAGATCAGGGATGCATACAACGCTGCGGAGCTTACGGACGTGAAAGGACATGTGCGTTACGACCATGTTTCTTTTCATTATAGCGATGATGAAACTCCTGTGCTTTCCGATATCTCTATTGATATCCCGGCTGGAAAATCCATTGCCCTGGTGGGACCTTCCGGAAGCGGAAAAACCACGATCTGCTCTCTCCTGCCCAGATTTTATGATGTGACCGGCGGTTCCATTACTGTAGACGGAAAGGATATCCGCGGGCTGACTCTTAAGAGCCTTCGAAGCCAGATCGGTATGGTACAGCAGGATGTCTATCTTTTTGATGGAACCATCAAGGATAATATTGCCTACGGAAAGCCCGGAGCTTCCGATGAAGAGATCATCAAAGCCGCCAAATGTGCGAGTATCCATGACTTTATCATGGAGCTTCCGGATAAATACGACACTTATGTCGGAGAACGTGGCACACGCCTTTCCGGTGGACAGAAGCAGCGGATCTCCATTGCACGTGTATTCCTTAAGAATCCTCCGATCCTGATCCTGGATGAGGCCACCAGCGCTCTGGATAACGAAAGCGAACGTTGGATCCAGAAGAGTCTGGAGGAGCTTTCAAAAAATCGTACTACCATTACGATCGCGCACCGGCTTTCTACGATCCGTGATGCGGATGAGATCATTGTGATCACGGAGGAGGGTATCGCCGAAAGAGGCACTCATGCTGAACTGCTTGAGAAGAATGGATTGTATGCTGCATATTACAATATGTAGAAAGATACGAGGGAGGCGCTTCGCTGTCCCACTGAGATTTTTATAGGGCAAAATAAAAGGCTGCTGTATACCTTATCAATAGTGATATAGATATATAGCAGTCTTTTTATTTGTCAATTACTATCTTTTCAAAAAATTCAATCAAAGATTACAGCAGATAAACCGGAAGCTCGTCTTTAATTCCTACTGGCTGGTTGTTGTCCGGCTCATCTTTCTTTGGGGTGAGGAATTTGGCCTGGAGTTCGTCGGCGTTTCCTCCGCTGATCACGTTCTGGGCTACAGTTCCTGTTGTTTCTGCTGCAGCTGTTTTCTTTGCTGCGGTTTTACGTGCTGTTGTTTTTCTGGTAGTGGTTTTCTTTGCTGTTGTTTTTGTTGCGGCTGCTTTCTTTGCTGTGGTCTTCTTTGCAGGAGCTTTGGCTGCTGTTTTCTTTGCTGTAGTTTTTTCTGCCGCTTTTTCAGCTGTTTCAGCTTTTACCTCTGACGGCTTCTCTGCTGCTTTAACCTCAGCCTCTTTTACCTCTGTTTTTGTTTCTGTTTTGGATGCTTTTTCTGCATTTACTGCTCTTGCGATGCTTGCTTTACCTACTGACACGATTCATTACCTCCTCTGCCAATGCTATGTACTCTTTTGCGCTGCGGCTGCTTTTTTTGAACTCCACAACTGGTTCACTGCTGTCCTGGGACCATTCGATGGAGCTGTCTACACGGATAAAAGATTCGAAAAGATAGATTCCTTCCATTTCTTTCAGTGTTTCCATAGTCTGTTTGAAATAATTCTTTCTGGCATCTGCCTTGGTTACTACGATTCCCAAAACCTTTAAATCCGGAGCGATCTCCCTGACTTCATTGAGGAAATCAAACATATTTGCAAGACCAAACATACCCCACGGACTTGCCTCTACCGGAACAAGAACATAATCGGATGCACATAAAATATTCATCACCCAGCCGCCAAGAGTAGGCGGTGCATCAATGAGAATGTAATCGTACACTCCGGAATCTTTAACCTTCTGCAGACATTTCCGCAGGATAAACTCTCTCTGCCATTTTGTAAAAAGCTCATATTCCACGGAGCTCATCAGCGTAGACGACGGAACCAGATCCAGATTCTCATACTTCGTATGCACGATAAAATCGCTGAGATCCGACTGATGACCGATAGCATAGTAGAGATTCTTTTCCCCTGCTGCCATCTCAAGCACTTCTTCCTCCGAAAAAAAAGAAAGGGAAAGATTCAGCTGCATATCACCGTCTACCATCAGTACCTTCTTACCCATGCCGGCCAGTGCCGCTCCCACATTGGAACAGCTGGTGGACTTTCCGCTGCCGCCCTTATTATTTGCAAAACAGATCGTTACTGTATTTCCCATTACAGCCTCCCGACAACATAATTTCGTATTTTCTGTCACTTGCCCTTATTATAATATAACGTTCTCCTAAAAACAAGCACATCCCCCATAAAACCACGAAAACCGACAAAATAACCTCACATAAAACAACAGTATATACACCCAAAAACAGCAGGTTCCGGATCACTCCGAAA
>OLNY01002812.1_pt1 | contig 11717 bp, 10 predicted proteins | sample 1671981 | NCBI WGS metagenome assembly OLNY01 (sample SAMEA3136632, study PRJEB25190) | human gut metagenome | biome: human gut; feature: human-associated habitat; material: faeces | place: Austria | collected 2013 | reverse complement strand
AAAGTGGTACCGCGTGGCAGGGTTCGGGCCGCAGGGGTCTGCGGCCCCTACGAATGTGACCCAGGTGGATCAGGTGCTGGTAAGTGATTAGAAATCTGTATAAATCCTTGACATTGTCGGTATTATAACATACAATAAGAATACAAACAGATACACTTGATGTGAGGAGGATTTATTATGGCAACTTCTGTCACACAGATCCGCATTGATGAGGACCTGAAAAATCAGGCCACCGCGATTTTTGAAGAGCTGGGCCTCGACTTTCCGACCGCAGTCAGAATGTTCCTCAAGCGAACCATCTTACAGAACGGTATCCCGTTCAGCATGACGCTGCCCAAGCAGGAATACAAAGCCACCAGAGCAGTCCGCGCCATGGAACTGCTCAGCCAGGAGGCGGAAAAAAACGGAACCTCTGAGATGAGCTTGGAGGAGATCAACGCAGAAATTCAAGCTGCCCGTCTGGAACAAGCGGGGCACAACACATGAAGTATTACGCTGTCATCGACACCAATGTACTTGTTTCCGCCTTGTTAAAAAGTGCGTCCATTCCCGGCATCGTGGCAAGAGAGTCCCTGGAGGGACAGATCATCCCGCTTCTGAACGACGAGATCATTGCGGAGTATCGCACGGTTCTCAGCCGCCCAAGCAAAAGGCCCAGCACGGCAAACCTGTGCTGGGCCTTTCGTATGCCTCCGAGCAAGCCCGTAGGGGCCGCAGACCTCTGCGGCCCGCTTCGTCGGGGGCTGTGGGATGTGTTGTAAAGTGGTACCGCGTGGCAGGGTTCGGGCCGCAGGGGTCTGCGGCCCCTACGAATATGACCCAGGTGGGAAGGTGGTACCGCGCAGCGGAGTAATGTGACGCAGGGATCAGAAATCGGCGCTGCCTACGGTTCTGGGGTGGGGGAGGACGTCGCGGATGTTGGCGATGCCGGTCAGATACATGACCATGCGCTCGAAGCCCAGGCCGAAGCCGGCGTGCTTGCAGGAGCCGAAGCGGCGCAGGTCCAGGTACCACCAGTAATCTTCGGGGTTCATGCCCAGCTCTTTGATGCGGGCCTCCAGCACGTCCAGGCGCTCCTCACGCTGGCTGCCGCCGATGATCTCACCGATGCCGGGGACCAGGCAGTCGGCGGCTGCGACGGTCTTGCCGTCGTCGTTGAGGCGCATGTAAAATGCCTTGATGTCCTTGGGGTAGTCGGTGACGAAGACGGGGCGCTTGTAGACCTGCTCGGTGAGGTAGCGCTCGTGCTCGGTCTGGAGATCGGTGCCCCACTCGACCTTGAAGTCAAACTTGTCGTTGTGCTTCATCAGAATGTCCACGGCCTCGGTGTAGGTCACGCGGCCGAAGTCGGAGCTGGCCACGTGCTGCAAACGCTCCAGCAGGCCCTTATCGACAAAGGAGTTGAAGAAGTCCATCTCCTGGGGGCAGCGGGCCAGGACGGTGCGGATGACGTACTTGATCATGTCCTCGGCCACGTCCATGTCCCCGGCCAGGTCGCAGAAGGCCATCTCCGGCTCGATCATCCAGAACTCGGCGGCGTGACGCTGGGTGTTGGAGTTCTCGGCGCGGAAGGTGGGGCCGAAGGTGTAGACATTGCCGAAGGCCATGGCGAAGTTCTCCGCGTTGAGCTGGCCGGAGACGGTGAGGCTCGCGGGCTTGCCAAAGAAGTCCTGGCTGAAATCGACCTGCCCGTCCTCGGTCAGCGGGGGATTCTGGGGGTCCAGGGTGGTCACGCGGAACATCTCGCCCGCGCCCTCACAGTCCGAGGCGGTGATGATGGGGGTGTGGACATAGACAAAGCCCCGGTCCTGGAAGAACTCATGGATGGCAAAGGCGGCCACGGAGCGCACGCGGAAGGCCGCGGAGAACAGGTTCGTCCGGGGGCGCAGGTGGGCCACCGAGCGCAGGAACTCCACGCCGTGGCGCTTCTTCTGCAAGGGATACTCCGGGGCGGAGGGGCCTTCCACCGCGATGGAATCGGCCTTGATCTCCAAGGGCTGCTTGGCCTGGGGGGTCAGGACGACCTTGCCGTGGACGACGAGGGCCGCGCCCACGTTCTGCTTGGCGATCTCCTTGTAGTTTTCTAGGGTGGCTTCCTCGAAGACGATCTGGATGCTCTTGAAGCAGCTGCCGTCATTTAGCTCGATGAAGCCGAAGTTCTTCATGTCGCGGATGGTTCTGGCCCACCCGCAGACGGTCACGTCCTGACCGCCGTACTGGTCCATGTCCGCAAAGATGCGGGCGATCTCTGTCCGTTTCATATTGGTGTACATCCTTTCAACAGGTGATTGATTTCAGCAAATGGTTATTGTTCATCTACTACGTCGCCGTGCTCGATGTGGTAGGCGATGCGCTGGACGATCATCATGAGGGCGACGAGATTTTTGCCGCCCTCCGGGACGATGACATCCGCGTAGCGCTTGGACGGCTCCACAAACTGCTCGTGCATGGGCTTGACCGTCGTGAGATACTGCTCCATGACGGACTCCAGCGTCCGGCCGCGCTCCTTGACGTCCCGTAAAATGCGGCGCAGAATGCGCACGTCTGCGTCCGTATCCACGAAAATTCTGATGTCCATCAGGTCCCGCAGGGCCTTGTTCTCGAAAATGAGGATGCCCTCCACGAGAATGACTTTGTTGGGGGCCAGGGTCAGCGTCGCTTCCGTCCGGTCGTGGATGGCGTAGTCGTAGACGGGACACTGGATGGTCTTGCCCGCCTTCAGGTCCTCTAAGTCCTGGATCATCCGGTCGGTGTCAAAGGCGGCGGGATGGTCGTAGTTGAGGGTCTGACGCTCCTCCAGGCTCATGTCGTGGTGGGCGGCGTAGTAGTTGTCGTGGGGCAGGACGCTGATGTCTGCGCCGAACTGCTCCTTGAGGTTTTCCACTAAGGTGGTCTTGCCGGAGCCGGTGCCCCCGGCGATGCCGATGATCAGGGGTCTCATGTCTTTCCCTCCTGTCAAATGCCGTTATTCCTCTTCCTCGCTGCGCTCGTTGAACTCGGTCAGCACCAGCTGGGGGTTGTGGTCGGCTACCCACTTGATGGACCAGAAGGCACCGAAGAGCAGCAGCTTGTTGCCCTTGTAGTCCTCCACGAGCTTCGTGTCGTTGCCCAGGACCAGATCAGTCTCGTGGAACTCCACGGGTTCCTTGATCCAGCGCAGGTATTCATAGGGCAGGGTGTCCATGCGGATCTCCACGTTGTATTCATTCCGCAGGCGGTACTGGAAGACGTCAAATTGCAGGGTACCCACGACGCCCACGATGACCTCCTCCATGCCGGTGTAGGGGATCTTGAAGATCTGAATGGCGCCCTCTAAGGCGATCTGCTCTGCGCCTTTCAGGAACTGCTTCCGCTTCATGGTGTCCACCGGCCGCACGCGGGCGAAATGCTCCGGCGCAAAGGTCGGGATGGGGTCAAAGCGGAACTTCTTGCCGGGGGTGCAGAGGGTGTCGCCGATGGAGAAGATGCCGGGGTCGAACACGCCGATGATATCCCCGGCATAGGCCTCTTCGATGATCTCCCGCTCGGCGGCCATGAGCTGCTGGGGGCGGGAGAGGCGGAGCTTTTTCTTGCCCTGGACGTGGTAGACCTCTTTGTCTGCGTCGAACCGGCCGGAGACGACGCGCATGAACGCGATGCGGTCCCGGTGGGCCTTGTTCATGTTGGCCTGGATCTTGAAGACGAAGGCGGAGAAGAAGTCGTCCTCCATGGCGTCGATGGTGCCGATGCTGCTGTGGCGCGGCAGGGGCGGGGTGGTCATGCGCAGAAAGTCCTCCAGGAACGGCTCCACGCCGAAGGTCGTCAGCGCCGAGCCGAAGAACACGGGGGAGAGCTTGCCGTGGCGGACGCGGTCGAGGTCGAAGTCGCAGGAGGCACCGTCGAGCAGCTCGATGTCCTCGATGAGCTGGTCCCGCTTGGTCTGGCCCAGCATGTCGATGAGCACGGGGTCATCCAGATCGATTTGGGTGGTGCCGGACTTCTTGGCGTTGGTGTTGGAGGAGAAGTGTAAGATCTCCTGCTTGTTCCGGTCGTATACGCCCAAAAATTCTTTGCCGGAGCCGATGGGCCAGTTGACGGGGTAGGTGTCGATGCCCAGCTCCTTCTCGATCTCCTCGCACAGCTCGAAGGGGTCTCTGGCTTCCCGGTCCATCTTGTTGATGAAGGTAAAGATGGGGATGTCCCGCATGACGCAGACCTTGAAGAGCTTCCGGGTCTGGGCCTCGACGCCCTTGGCTGCGTCGATGACCATCACGGCCGAGTCGGCGGCCATGAGGGTACGGTAGGTGTCCTCGGAGAAGTCCTGGTGGCCGGGGGTGTCCAGGATGTTGATGCAGAAGCCCTCATACTGGAACTGCAGGACGGAAGAGGTCACGGAGATGCCGCGCTGCTTCTCGATCTCCATCCAGTCCGACACGGCGGCGCGGGTGTTCTTCTTGCCCTTGACCTGCCCGGCCTGGGCGATGGCCCCGCCGTAGAGCAGGAACTTTTCGGTCAGGGTGGTCTTACCGGCGTCGGGGTGGGAGATGATGGCGAAGGTTCTTCTTCTTTTGATCTCGGATTCGTATTGTGACAAAGGATCGTCCTCCTCTGGGTTTTGAAGTGCTTTGAGATAATTTACCCTTTATTTTACCATGGCTTGCCCTACTCTGCAAGGGAGAGGGGAGAGAAAAAACGGGAAAAAGGATTTGCTGGCCGGGATGAAAAAGCTCCGCCCTGGTGTTCAGAGCGGAGTTTCTGTTACCCTTCGCTGAGCAAAAAGTCCAGCACTTTGATGATTTGGATGCCGTCCACGTCCTGGATGAGGTCGCAGTCCATGGCGATGACGATTTTTTCATAGTTGTCGGGGATGGCTTGCAGGGGGGCCAGCTCCCGCGCACGGGTTTCGGGGGCGTTCATGTTGTCGGTCACTTGGATATATTTTTTCTCGTTCATTTTAGTGGCGATGAAGTCGATCTCTTTGTCCCCGACTTTACCGATGGCGACTTCATAGCCCCGACGCAGCAGCTCCAGGTAGACGATGTTTTCCAGGATGTGTCCCACGTCGCCGCCCCGGTTGCCCAGCAGATAGGTCCGCAGGCCGGGATCGACGATGTAGTATTTCCCCAGCGTCCGCAGGTAATCTTTCCCCTTGATGTCAAAGCGTTTGACCTCATAGAAGATGTAGGATTCCAAGAGAGCATTGATATATGCGGAGATCGTCTGCACCGCCGGTTTGCTTTTCCTGCCGTTGTCCAGCAGGCCCTCATTGACCAGTGTCCGCCCGATGGACGCCGCCGAGGTGTTGTTGCCGATGTTGTCCGCCAGAAACAGAATGATCTTGCGGAGCAAAAGCGCGTCCGTGACGGCCCGCTGTTCCTTGCGTTTGCCGCGCTCTAAAATGTCCCGCACGACCACGGCGGAATAGATGCCGTCCAGCAGCATGTTGGCCCGCTCCTGCTCCAGCTCGGCCCCCGCCAGCCCTGGCATCCCGCCGAACTGGGCGTAGGCTTCAAAGAGGTCCCGCAGGGCATAGGCCTCCCCGTCTTTCCCCTTGGCCCGCTGTTTCCTGGTGCCGTTGGGGGCTTTGTATGCCTCCAATTCATAGCCGTGAAAGTCCAAAAATTCTCGGAAGGAGAGGGGAAGCATCTTGATCTCCACATAACGGCCGGAGAGATAGGTAGACAATTCCGACGAGAGCAGGTAGGCGTTGGAGCCGGTCACATAAATATCACAGTCCAGGTCCACCCGGAAGGAATTGACGGCGTTCTGCCAATCCGTTATCTTCTGCACCTCGTCCAGAAAGAGATAGAACCGTTTGCCCTGGGGGGCGCGTTCCATGACGTATTGATACAGACCCTTGCCGTCCAGGTCGGCAAACCGCATGGACTCAAAATTCATCGAGAGAAGCTGGTCCTCTGTGACGTCCTGCTGTCGTAAGTGCGCCATCATCAGCTTCAGCAGGCTGGACTTGCCGCAGCGCCGGATGCCGGTCACGACCTTGATGACGTCCATATCCTGCACGGAAATCAGCTTGTTGAGATACTGCGCTCTGTTTTTTAGTTCCATCCTGCGCTCACCATCCTTATGGAACTAGGATAGCACACCACCGGCAAGAAGTAAAGTTATTTACATCAATGTGAAAAACTTTTGTTTTTTTGAAGTGATTCACATCAATATTATAAAAGTGGGCTGTCGGAATGATTTTTAAAATAGGAAATTGACATGTTAGCTAAAAATAGAGTAGTATAATTTTAGAGATGAACAAACGACCTAATTTATCATGAACCTCTACACAAGATAGAAAGAAGGGCCGCTTATGAACACACAACTGGTCAACATGCTGCACTTAACCTGGGAACCCGTGGGGGTCTTTTTTGGGAACACGACGGCTGCGTGTGACTTTACCCCGTCTCCGAGCAAGCGAAACTGCGTGCTTCCTCTGCTGATGTCGGCCTCCCGTGGGAAGATCATCGGGATGGACGAGGCGGGCTGCACCTGTCCGGGCGGTGCGGTCGGGGTCTGCTTCGGGGATGGCTATACCAGAGGAAACCCGAACATCCACCGGCTGCTTTCCCAGGGCATGGGGGCGCACGTGCCGGAGGGGATACCGGAGAAGACCAAAGAAATGATGCGGGAGGGCGAACGCTTCTTCTGCGATGAAGAGGTCGGGCTGCGATGGAAAGAAAGTACGCCCTTTTCGGACAGGGCGTATCCCCGCATCGTCTTTGCGCCCCTGCACAGATGGGAAGAGGTCGGAACGCCCGACCTGGTCTACCTCTTCGCCAACCCGGACCAGCTTTCGGCCCTGGTCACGATGCTGGGCTTTCACAACGGAAAACGGATCAACACGCTGGCCCCCTTTGGCGCGGCGTGCCAGTCGATCCTATATGCCGCCGGGCAGCTCGACCAGGAAGCGCCTTGCGCGATCATGGGCCTGTTTGACATTTCCCAGCGCCGCGCCGCCCTCAAAGACTGCCTCTCCCTCACGCTGCCATACCCGCTGTGGGAGAACCTGCACAAAGACCTGGACAAAAGCTGTCTGACCACCCACAGCTGGCGGGAGATCGAGAAACGCCTGTGAGCGTGCCTTCTCCGGCTGACTTGATTCATAAGAGACCCCCGGAAACGCAAACCGTCCGTGCGAACCTACTCCGCACGGACGGTTTTTGTTTTGTAAAACAGTTTTCCACACACCTGTGGAAAACTTATGCTTTCTTCGCCTGGGGCACGGAGAACCGGCTGACAGAGTAAGAAAGATGGATATTGCAAATTTTGTCGTTTTGTGACATAATCAAATCAAGCTGTGCCATGTAAACGGCGTGATAGGCACGCTGGTTCGGCGGTTGTGTCTCCCCCAAGTATATTTCATTCCGGGGGTTGCACCTCTCAGCACCCCTGATCCCAAGGGAGGGGGGAGTTTTTGTGTCTTTGCTTTCCGTGATTTGCGAGATCATTCAGACAGGAGTTGCAGTTTCTGCGCTTTTACTGGAAGTTTCCGAGAGAATCGGGAAAAAGAAGGGCAAGGACGATAGAAACCTGCTAACCGCTTGTCAAGTAGAAAAAATAAATAAATCAAAAATGCTAAATAAAAGAGGGTAACTTTAATAGACCAACTGCCGAAGAGCGGTTGGCCTATTTTACCAAACAAGCAATATCAACAGTTACAGACCGCTGAGACTCGCGCATAATAAATACGCAGGAATTTATTTAGGCCAGCGATTTTTGCAACCTTCAGCGGTTTTCCTTCGGCTTCTTTTTTGAGAATATAGCGGTAAACAGCGTCATCCTGTGTCGGTTTCACGGACTTGAGAATCTTCATTGCATCAAAGCCAATCTTTCGTAAAATGGGAGATCCTCTTTTTGAGATTTTGCGTCGGGTGGCAGAGAATGTTCCGGATTGGTATGGCGGCGAGTCGATCCCAGCGTATGCAACCAGCGCACTGCCGCAGTGGAAACGGCGGATATCACCGATCTCGGCGATAAATCGGACAGCAAGCACATCTCCAATGCCATTCATCTCCCGAATAACAGAATATTCTGGTAAAGCAGTTGCAAGTTCCTGCATTTGTGTTAAAATACGATGCAGAGTTCGATTGATTTCTTTGAGAACTCGAACGGCTTCCAATACTAACATTTTGGACGATGCGGTTTTGGAAGACAGCGTTGGGATACTGTTCTGTGCAGCAGCATAGATTTCCTGTGCTTTTGTTGCACTGGGACGGTATCCCTTCTTTTTCGCCCAGGAGCAATACGAAGAAATGAATTGCTGTTCGCTTTGCTTCAGGATTAAGTCATAGTGCCAGTACTTTTCTACGAAGTCACAAAGCTTATCCTGTTCTGGTTTACTGGTCTTCTTAGAACGAACAAGAGTTTTAATGCCCGGCATAGTCTGATTCAACAAGATATCCAACGTTTGTTTTGAGGCCACTTTCATATTCGTATAGCGCTCATATTGACGCCCTAGGAGCCGCAGCTGCTCGTAGGTGTCATTTGCCAGCATGTAGTTCTGTAGATGAAACCAATGATCCAGACCGTATTGTGCAATACGAATGGCATCTGCCCGGTCTGTCTTTGCTTTACGGATCGAAGAAGAAGCGATATACTTCTTCATAAGCATGGGATTGACAACACAGACAAAGATCCCTGCTTCATGCAAAGACAAAAGAACCGGCAGATGGTAGATCCCCGTCGCTTCAAGAACGACTCTACACTCTTCAGAGTAGGACTGGATACTTTGGATGAGGTCTTGCAGTGCGGTTCTGGTATGCTGTATCTCATACGGAGAAACTAGCATTTTTTGAACAGAACAGATGCAGACCATACTTTTACCCTTGGATACGTCGATACCGATACTAATCATTTGAACCTCCTTGAACCTGTCTGTCAGATATCGGATGTAATGCTTCCATCTGCGCTTATTGAAATTCATTTTGGTTCGTTATGCGAAAGCGATGTTTCTACCTGCTTAACCGAATTTGTACAATAAGGAGATGGCTGACTGTTTTTATCACGGATGCTTGATCCAGAGAAGTAATCGTCAGGCCATTACATCCTTATTGTACATAAAAATAAGCGCAGATGCGAGTGCTCATGAACACTCTTGCACCTACGCTTGTATCATACCAAAGAAGTAACCGCCCGGCTGCTACCCGAGCGGTTACTATTTTTGAAAATATAAACTAGTAAGGGAAACCAACCGTCACCAGCGGCTTCCTCTCTCCGTATATAGTATAGCCCAGGAGCACCGGCCTTGTCAAGGTCGGTGCTCTTTTTTTGACCTGTTCTTGCCCTCTTCCTGCGGTGCACCCCTGTCAAACTGCACAATCAAGACCAGGCTTCGTTGTATATTCCATCTATGCCTGAGTCATGTTTTTGCGTTTTTTCCCCAAAATAGAACCTTGGCCTATATCATTTCTCTGAGAATTGTAGTAAACATAAAATAGTGAGACGTGCTCTCCCGCTTCTGCACCGCTTTCCATTCCGGCGGCGGGAAACACCATTTTCTACATGACATGGCTCCGCGGGAGCCGGAAACGGAGGAAGATAAGCATGAAGAAGAAACTGTTGAGTATCCTGCTCTGCCTTGTGATGGTGGTGGGATTGCTCCCGACTGCGGCGTTTGCCGCCGGGTATGTAGAGATCAACGAGACCAATTTCCCGGATGCAAAGTTCCGAAGCTTTGTGAAAGAAAATTTGGACAAAATCAAAGATGATATCCTGGATGTCATGGAAATCGCCGCGGTTAAAATGATCGAAGCGAACAACATGGGCATTAAAAGCTTAGAAGGCGTTGGATTCTTTACGGCGCTGGAGACGCTGAAATGCTGGGATAACGAACTGACCGGGCTGGATCTGAGCAAGAATACGGCGCTGAAAGACCTGCAATGCTCGAACAGCAAATTGCAGTCACTGGATTTGAGCCAGAACCCGAATCTAACACAGTTGTACTGCGGAGAAAACCCGCTGACCACGCTGGATCTCAGCAAGAACGCAAAATTGAAAGTGTTGAATTGCAGCGGTTTTGCAAACCGTCGCACGAAGTTGACCGAACTGGATTTGAGCCAGAACACGGCACTGGAGTCCCTGGATTGCTCGATCAATGAATTGAAGCAGCTGAATGTGAGTGGTTGCACGGCACTAAAAAAGCTGTCCTGCTCGTCTAACCAATTGACCGCACTGGATGTGAGCAAGAATACGAATCTGATAGAGTTGGAATGCTCGTCAAACCTTCTCGCTGTATTGGATGTGAGCAATAACCCCAAATTGAAAGATCTGTCCTGCGGGAACAACAGACTGACTGTGTTGGATTTGAGCAAGAACCCCGAATTGGAGATCTTGTCCTGCCGAAAAAACGGGTTGACCTCGCTGGATCTTGATGCGAACAAAAAGATAGGCGAAAAAATCCTTTATTTGGAAAACCAATTTTATCATAAGGGTGTTCTGAACGCCGGAGAGACCTTTGACATGAAAACACTGCCGGGTTCCTTTGATCCCAGCAGAACAAAAAACTGGATCGGCGGCACCGTGGATGCGGCCGGTATCCTGACGGTGGACGCGGACGCAAAAGAGGTCACCTACGACTATCAGACCAAGTCAGGAAACACGGGTGCGAATTATCTCATGTCGTGCAAACTGAACGTCAAGGGCGGCACGACCCCGGTAGCGAAGTATGCCATTTCTGTCACAGGTGGTATTGCCAACCTTGCCAAAGCTGCGGAAGGTAGCGTTGTCACGCTGACCGCTGATGCGCCCGCTGCCAACATGCACTTTGCCCGTTGGGAAGTGGAGTCCGGCAGCGAGGCAGTGACCTTTGCCAACGCGACAAACAGCACCACGACCTTCCCCATGCCTGCGGGCGAGGTAAAGGTCAAGGCGGTCTTCGAGGCGGACGAGATCATGGTACCGATCCAGTATGACGTTTCCGTCCTCAACGACGGCAACGGCAAAGCATTTGCGTCTCCTGCCAAGGCAGCTGCCGACACGGCGATCACCCTGACCGCCACGCCGAACGCCGGCTACCACTTCAAGGCGTGGCGGGTGATTCTGGGCGGCGTGACCATCACCGACAACAAGTTCACCATGCCTGCTGAGGATGTCGAGGTCCAGGCGGTCTTCGAGAAGGATGCCCCCATCAGCAAGCACCCCTTCCTCGACGTTCCCGCGGGCGCTTACTATGAGGACGCCGTTGTCTGGGCGGTCGGCAAAGGCATCACCAGCGGCACGAACGCCACTACCTTCGATCCGAACGGCACCTGCACCCGTGCGCAGGCGGTCACCTTCCTCTGGCGTGCAGCCGGTTCTCCGACCCCCAAGACCAAGCTCATGCCCTTTCCCGACGTTCCCGTTGGCAGCTACTACTGGAATGCTGTCCTGTGGGCCATAGAGCAGGGCATTACCGAGGGCACCAGTTACCTCACGTTCAGCCCCAACGACTCCTGCACCCGTGCGCAGATCGTCACCTTCCTGTGGCGTGCCAAGGGCAACCCCGCTGTCAGCGGCAACGCACCCTTCACCGATGTGCCACCCGACGCTTACTACGCAGCGGCAGTGACCTGGGCAGAGAAGAACGGCATCACCGGCGGCATCGGCAACGGTCTGTTTGGCTCCAATAACACCTGCACAAGAGCGCAGATCGTGACGTTCCTCTACCGCGCGATGAAGTAAACAACACGTTTCCTGATTTTTGTTTGAATGGCACGACCGGCGGTTGCTCTCTTCCAAGAACAACCGCCGGTTTC
>OLNY01002802.1_pt1 | contig 11761 bp, 7 predicted proteins | sample 1671981 | NCBI WGS metagenome assembly OLNY01 (sample SAMEA3136632, study PRJEB25190) | human gut metagenome | biome: human gut; feature: human-associated habitat; material: faeces | place: Austria | collected 2013 | reverse complement strand
CGCCGCTTGGATACCCGGATGGGAACAATGTACCTCATGGTGCCCAAGGTTCGTCAGGGCGGCTACATTCCGTTCTTCGTCGCGGAGCGCAAGCGCAGTGAAGCGATGCTCGTACAGGTGGTTCAGGAAGCCTTTGTGCAAGGCGTGTCTACCCAGAAAATGGAGAAGCTGGCACATAGCCTCGGCATTGAAAATCTATCCAGAAGCCAGGTCAGTGAGATGACAAAAGGACTGAATGAGCAGGTCGAGGAGTTCCGTAATCGCTCTCTTGCCGGTACGGTGTACCCGGTTTTGTGGGTGGACGCACTGTACGAAAAAGTTCGAGTAGATGGCAGAATTGTCAGCATGGCGGTGCTTATCGTATGCGGTGTGGACGAAAATGGACATCGAGACATCATCGCCGTTGAACCCATGACCGAAGAATCCAGAAGTTCCTATGGAGTGCTGTTTCAGAATCTGAAGGACCGTGGTCTGTCTACGCCCAGGCTTATCATTTCAGATGCCACTCTGGGTTGGTTTCGGCAATTCGTGAGTCCTTTCCCGGAGCCTCGTGGCAGCGCTGCAAGGTGCATTTCATGCGAAATATTCTGGCCTATGTGCCGCAGAAAGAGAAGAAATCCTTCGCTGAGACACTCAAGGAAATCTGGCTGGCGCCCACGGCGGAGCTGGCCAGAAAGCGCGCATATGATGTGATTGACTCCTATGCCAAGCGCTTTCTGAAAGCGGTTCAGTGCCTTGAAGACGGATTGGAAGATTCTCTGGCTTTTTATGCATTCCCAATGCTGGACGCTCGAAAAATCTCGTCTTCCAATATGATCGAGCGACTGAATCGTGAAATTCGGAGACGTACCAGCGTGGTCGGAATCTTTCCGAATGAAAGTTCCTATGTTTGCCTGGTGACAACGTATCTCATGGAATACGCTGAGGACTGGTCTGTCTCCAGAGCTTATCTCAGCCAGGAATCCATTGCGGCAACTCTGACCACCGTAGCTTAACTTCATTTTTCAGGAGCCTTTTTGCGAACTTTACTTGACGCGGTCCTACAAGGACTCGAACTTTTTGCAAAAATGGTCTATTACAAAACGCATTATAAGTTTGATACAGAACACAAGGTAATAATCGATGCTTCCGGTCCTTATATTGAGAACAAGATTATCAATGCAACGCAAATACGGCCGTTCAACCTTAAAGAATTATATGACTTAATGAAAAATGTTTTACAATTGCGCGGAGTGACAGATGAAATTCCTGAATATGTAGAAGGCAAAATGTTTTCGTTTATACCACGAAAAGTCTGATTAGGGTCTACACACTATGCATGAATTAAATAGAAGCCATCAAATATATAAAAAGTGAGTCGCACAAATATCTAAAGCGACTCACTAGGTTGGTTTATTCTATTCCTCGTCCAGTCCCTTGCTTTTCAGCCAATCCTCAAAGGACTTCCTGGAGATGCGGATCATGTTGCCGATGCGGATCGTCTTGAACAATCTGGAGTTGGCAAGTTTATAGGCCGAAGCGCGGCCGATACCGAGAATGGCTGCGATGTCATTCACGGTGTATGTTCTGCTTTGGGGCGTTCCTTTTTTGTTGGGTGTGTTGGTGCTCATAAGTTTATCCTCCATCTGTGCTAATAGCATTTTGAAATGGCCCCTGGAAGCCCTCTGTCACAAGGGATTCCTGCTAATATCTTGCTAATACGACATTTGAAAAGCCGTTGTAAGGCAGCATATTGCAGGGGAATTTGTGCAAATTGACCTGCCTCCAGGCAGCACAATTTGCGAAGAAGCAACACGGGAAGATATGATATGAACAATTTACGAAATGGTACGCCGTACTCCCGGAGCACAGCTTGTTGAGTCTGTGCTCCGGGATTGTTTTGCTGCAAAGCGGTTCGAAGTTAATCGTTTTTAGGATTGGTTTGGGATACTGGTATGCATAAAGGCAGAACAAGAGTAGAACAAAGTAGAACAAAGGTAGAAAAAGTTGGAATCAAACGGTGATTGTCAAGAGAATTCTCAGGGTGTATAATAGTACTACCGAAAAGTGGGTAAAGTAGCTCTGCTGCTGCAAAAAGATGCGGTAGTGGAGCTTTTTGTATATCAAAAAGTCAATAGTAAGACCAATAAGAGAATGGCTTATTGGTCTTTTTTTATACCTATTTTTCGAGAGTATATACGAAAAGAGTGAAAAATATGGGGAGAAAACGCAAAAATTCGCCTAATATGAAGGTGTATGGAGTGCCATTCCGTGTGACAGAAATGAAGGCGACGACTAAAGGCCAAATTAGATGGTATGTTAGTATGCGGGAACCGGATGGGAGTGTACTACATGGGGAAAATGTAGGCAAACTAGTCACGGCAAAGAGTATGAAAGCTGAGGTTGTCATAAAAGCTACAGAAAGCATTATACGGGAGAATGGCGAACGGGTGCTCGAATGGCTGCGAGCCGGTCGGCTGAAAGAAGCGACACCGGAATTACTGCTTCTGGTGCTGCCGGAAGAAAGCATAGAGCGCGTATACGGAAAGAGTGATGAAGCGCATCGAGAGTTGGTGCGGCAGGCAGTAAAAATGCTTCCGCCATTGCCTGAGCTACAGGAAAAGATGGAAGCTGTAACTTTCCGCGCAGTAAAAGCCGTGGCCGCGAACCAAGAGAAAGGTGACATACTAAAGCGTGCTCTGAATCGGCTGTATGATGAAGCCGTTGAACAAAGACTTTTAAAAGAAAATATGGTAAAAAAGTTGCTTGTAACGGTGCGCAGCGAGGTAGAAAAAGCGGATCGAAATATGCGTCAGCGCATCCTTACCTTTGAGGAGATGCGACTGCTAACTGACTTATGTATAGAGGGAATGCGGACAGATGCAAAATGCGCAGCTGTGCTGCTTCATCTGACCACAGGAGTAAAGACGGGAGAATTATGTGGATTAAATATTGACAATTTAATGCGGTATAAAGATGTGGTATATATCGAAATTGGTGCAAAATATGTACAAAAGCGTGGAAAAGTTGCGGAGTGGAAGCCATATGAGCGTGAAAGCGGAAAGGTACGCCGTATACCATGTACTCCTTTAGCGCAAGCAGCGCTAAGTGTGCTTTTGAAGTCGCGGTTGGAAGCGGGTGCAAAGGTGGATGCTCCGCTGATTGTAGGTGAGGGCGGACGTCGATGGGATGTCTTGAAGCTGCGCGCTTTTGAAAAAGAGGTGCTTCAAAAAGTAGTGCCGGAGTATGCGAAAATTTCACGAACTGACGTAATTCGTACAAGTTTTGAGCATTACTGCCGCGTTATATGTGGTATGTCAGATGGATCGGCGCAGAAACTCTTAGGTTGCAAAGCAGCTCAAACATATGAGGAATGGTATTGTGATTACAGTAGTAAAGTTGCGCTGATGACACTGGAGGCACAACTTCGGCGGTGTCATAAAAGCTTAATATGTGATGAGGGAAAATGGCATATAGCAGCACACCTGCATTTGCGGATGAAGCGAGGAGCAAGTGTTCAAATTCAAACGGAGCATGGTGTCAAAATTGAAAAAATATAGTAATATGTGAGCCGAGAGGCTCTTTTTTAATGCCTGCAGATAAGGACCTATTGTATTTTGCAATAGGTCTTTATATTACATAATGAAATTTGAGTAATTAATAATGACAGTTATTTACTAAAATGTTATTATATAAATATAAAGTAGCGGAATAAGGAGGAGAATAAATGGCATTTTTCACAACTCAACGAAAAGAAACCGGTAGTTATAGCACTAAGCGAACCAAGCCGTGCCGCAGCAGACGCAAGGGCAAGATATATGACGAAAAAACGAAAGATGGTAAATTAACCGTTTGGGGTGCTTATGAGCGGGTGATTTTGGATATACAAAATGCCAGAAAATGGGCTGATAGCACATGCAGGGCATATGACAGCGTATTTTATCATTATATTGCTGAGATTTATAATCACATTGAGTATGCTTCGCTGACAGAAGAAACTGCGGAACAGATTTGGTCCTCTAAAATTGATATTTTTGAAGGCAGTGATGCCCAGGATCAAAGAGCACGGAGTATTTTCGTGAGCTTTGTAGAGCAAGCGTGTCGAGCGGGACTGTCTCTGATGCGGTTCAGAGACACGGTCCCATTTGTGATTCCGGAAGATCTTAGTCAGCTGACTACGGAGCAGCTGTTGGAGGTACGTAGAGCTGCTGATCGTTGCCAGTGGCGGCCGAAGTCGCTGACAATTGAAGCGGAAATTAAAATTTATAACGAGTTGATAAAGCGAGCATCGACACAGGGCGAGTGCATTGCTTTGCTGGTCATGCTTCTGCTGGGCTGCCGTACATCAGAAGCAGCGGGTTTGTCATTTGGAAATATTCGCAAAATGGCGGATGGTTTGTACTCTATAGAGCGACGGGAAGTGGAAGAGCAAAGCTCGAGGACCGTCAAAACCGGCAGTAAAACCGCAAGCGGTTACAGACTTTTGCCGCTGCTGCCGCAGTTTTATGAGCTGCTGGAAGAGCGCAAGCGTATGGTGCAGGAGTACATGGAGAAAAACGGCTATACCGACTTAGATATTAATGACATGCCGCTTGCTTGTCAGGGTACGAATTTGCTGACACGGTGTACAGCAAAGGAAATGAACCGTATTTTTAAGGATATTTGCATTGATGCAGGTGTCGAAGAAGGCTTTTTCTTTGAAGCTGAGGCAATGATGGCTATTGATAAAGAGGCAGGAGCAGAGTACGAGAATGTGGTAGTAGCCTATATTCTGCGGCATCAAGCTGCAACGGAGCTGGTAGCGACTGATGCTTCTCGGGCTGCAATTTCTGTGCTGATGGGTCATAAAATTGAAGACCCTAATGTAAAAGCATTTGACTATGCCAATGCAGATGGTCAGCGTGAACTGCTGCATATTTTAATGCAGCGTCCGTTATATCGGTACATTGGTGGTGCGACAGATATGGAGCAGATTACTCTTGAAAAAGGGCAATCGGCAGTATGCGGAGGATCGGCTCGTCTGGTCGCACAAGAGGACGAGGAGTTCGATCTTTATATCGACACACTGGAGCCATATGACACGATAAAGATTCAGCTTGAGGGCGGTGCCCGGTTGCTGAAGAAGAATGTAAGAAAAACAATCGCGTTGCCGTATCAGAGACCGAGCGGGCTTAGTATGGTGAATGCAGTGACTCAGGTTGTGACAGAGGCCGAAGAGAATGTAAAAGCTGGAAAGCTGGCGGATAAGCCGGTTATGATCGCGCAGTGTGATGATCCTCTGAGCGAATTGATGACCATTGACGATCTGCATATCGATTGGAAGCCTCAAATCACCAATGGGGATGGAGATCCGATTGCAGATTCTTCGGAAGAAGTGAAGATGGCGGTTTGCGAAGATACATTGATTGCAGTTTTGCCAGGCGGTGTCTTAAAAGAAGTGCCGAAAAAGGAATTCGTTTATAACGGGACAAAGAGGGCACGCCGTGATGAGAAGATTTTTGCGGATAAGACCATAGACCGCGTTAAAACGATATGGCCGTTTTCACAATCTGCGGATAAGATTGTAATTAGCAGAGAAGGAACGGCGTGGCATTTACTGGCCGAGGTCAGTGCAGAAGAATTTTTACAGGCAGATGAGTGGGAAGAATGCCGCAGAGCTTTGGCAGCGGGCGGTCTCATGATTCCATGTGAAAAGGATGCAGATTCGCTGATTTGTGGAGCGCAAAATGGCGATATAGTACGCTTACCAGCAGACAAACTGTGTGCATGGCAGGGCCAGCAGCAGGTCGTACGTATAGGCGAGGCACCTCTGGCAGCAGCTTGCTTCTGTAAGGAGGCTGATGATATTCTGCTCATCAGCGAAAAGGGACAGGCACTTCGTACGCATGTTTCGTATTTGTACAAGCGCGTAGACATTGGTGGTGGACTGACTAAAGGAATGCAGATGAAAAAGAATACAGACGATAGATTATGCTGCTGTTTGGTTTACCGGCCAAAGCGTAGTTTAACAGCTGTTTCTCAGCAGAGGAAGCTGCTTGTGCTGCGTGTGGACAGTGAAGAAAAGGCGCAGCTTAGAGCGCAAGGACATGTCGGTGAGGGCGTTTGCCTGGTGCATGTAGAAGGTTCGGATCGCTTGGCGGAGGTGTTGTATACAGATCAGGCAGTGTTACTGCTGTCAGACTCCGGATATGCGCAGTGTCGTGACGTTAGTGTGCTGAGAGAGAAGGGACGCCGTGCAAAAGGCATTGAGGGCATGAAGCGTGGTCAGATTATAAGAGCGGTATGTGCGAAAGTTAAATAATAGGGAAGGCGCAGCTTTTGAGCAGGTATCTCAAAAGCTGCGCCTTTAGGCTTGTATGAATGTAGTTAGAGGACCTCTGAGCAGAAAGATAGCGGCGAAGACTGAAATTCACGGACTATTATTGCGTTTTGTATGTTGTGAAAAACATCGCACGTCGGAAAGGAATGTATAAAGCCTAAAATAGTTCAATAAATTCGCGAATATATTCTGAATTCACGAGTTATACCATAGTTTTAAGATTTTCGCGCGAATCTCAAAAAGGTTCTTGCACTGGTACTGGCGTTTGCTTGCGCATTCACCATGTTTGCTGGTGCAGCGTTCACGGATCAGGCCGACATCAAGGCTACTGACGCTGTGAACATGCTTTCTTCGCTGGGCGTAATCACCGGTTACACCGATGGTTCCTACCAGCCGAACAAGGTCGTTACCCGTGCGGAAATGGCCAAGATGATCTTCGTTGTACGCAACAACAAGATCGATGACTCTGCTTATCAGAGCAACTATTCCAAGCTGACTGACATCAGCAACCACTGGGCAAAGGGCTACATCAAGTTCTGTGAGTCCCAGGGCATCATCGCTGGCAAGGGCAACAACAAGTTTGACCCGGACTCTCCGGTAACCGGCGTTGAAGCTGCTAAGATGCTGCTGGTAGTTTCCGGTTACGACTCCGCCAAGGCTGGTCTGACTGGTTCTGCATGGCGCACCAACGTACTGAAGTACGCAGGCGCAGCTGGCATCCTGGACGATGTAAACTCTGCTCTGGAGCAGGGCCTGCCGCGTCAGTACGCAGCTCAGATGATCTACAACACCCTCAACGTAAACCGTGTAAAGTGGTCTGAAGACTCCAAGTCCTTCGACGACATCCTGAACGGCGGCGTTAAGGAGACTGTAGGTTCTGCTTACATGGGTCTGTCCTACGACTACGGCACCCTGGTTGAGATCGACAACGACTCTCTGACCATCAAGCTGGACGCTGATTACGATTCTGACAATTACCACAACGCTGACCGCAACTACAAGGGCGGCGACAAGGTTTCCTTCACCAAGGTTGGCGAGGATTACACCTCTCTGCTGGGCCAGAAGGTTAAGGTAATGTTCAAGGACGGCAAGACCAACAACGTTCTGGGTGTATACTCTATCTCTGATAACAAGGTTTACACCACTCTGATGAACAAGGTTGAGCTGGACGGCTCCAAGATCAAGTTTGAGGGCACTTCTTACTCCGTTGATAACACCCAGAAGATCGACCTGACCTTCATCGGTGTTAACGGCACCAAGAACGAGACTGTTGGCATCAGCTATTTCGATAAGGACGCAGCTGCTAATGCTGATTCTTCCAACGGCAACACCTCTCTGTCTGAAGTAACCTTCGTTGATACCGATGGCAACAACAAGATCGATACCGCTTTGGTTATCGAGAAGGTTGCAGCTGAGGTTACCAACGTTGCTTCCGACAAGATCACCTTCGCTGGCAAGACCTACAAGTATGCTGACGAGCAGATCGACGAGAACATCAAGCAGGATGACTGGGCTGTAATGTCCGCTAACCTGTACAAGGATTGCAAGAACATCGTCAAGGCTGACGTTGTAAATGCAACCGCTGACGGCTACAAGGCTAAGACTGGCTACCATCAGTACAAGATCGATGGCACCTGGTACAAGGTTTCTACCGATACCTACAACGATGCTGGCATTTCTACCGGCGACAAGGTTAAGGCTTACGTTGTAAACGGCGTTGCTGTTAAGATCGACACCGATGACGGCAATGGCGGCTTCCCGACCAACATCGCAGTTGCAGTTGGTACTGCTAGTGGCTCTTCTCTGAATGGCGATCAGGTTCGCGTTCGTTACTTCGACGGCACTGTTAAGACTCTGACCATGTCCAGCAAGAGCATCACTCCGGTACAGGGCGTTGCTTACAAGATCACCGGTGCAGATACCGATGCTAAGCTCGAGGCTCTGACTCTGAACAAGGAGTACAACGGCTACAAGGCTACCCAGAATACCGCTACTGCTAATGCTACTCCGGGCAGCGATTCCATCAAGTCCGTTAAGGTTGATGACAATGCTGCTGTTATCCTGTACAACGCTAATGGTCGTTCTAAGATGATCACCGGTAAGCAGTACAAGAACCTGTCTAACAGCGATGTTACCAGCGCTACTGCAGTATTCGAGAAGAAGTCCAATGGTCTGAACCGCGTTCAGATGGCTTCTGTTATGGTTTCCGATGTTGACGTTTCCGGTAACTCTTCCGACAACTACGCTTACATCGTATCCTCTGCTTACGAGAACAATGGCGACCTGCACTACACCATCTGGAACGGTTCTGCGAACATTGATGTTGTTGAGAAGAACAACACCACCACCTCTGACCGCCAGAAGGGCGTACTGATCGGTTACTCCAACATCGATTCCGACAAGGTAATCACCGATGTAACCGATTACAGCACTGTTTCTAATGCTGCTGACGTACCGAGCTCCAATGCTATGACCAAGGCCACCTGCTACAAGGGCGGCAACGAGAGCACCGATACCAAGTACATCACTGTTAATGGCCGCAAGTTCAAGATCACTGCAGATACCACCGTTCTGCGTGTTGACTCCGACGCTGACGATGATGACGAGATCGGCCAGGCTTACACCTACGGCACCACCTCGATGACCAAGGCTCAGAAGAAGTCCACCAACCCGGACGTTTACACTGCTAACGTTTGGTTCATTCTGGACGAGGCTGCTGCTGCTAACGAGGATGACAAGGAGATTGACGTTCTGGTTATCGACTCCACCGGCGCATTCAAGGGCTACAAGGTTGCTGATACCAACAATGGTACCACTGTAACTGACGGCACCTACACTTCTGGCAATGCTTCCGTTAAGGTTGCTGATACCACTGCTGTAACCGGCGCTGTTGCAGTTTACACTGAAGCTACCAACACCATGCGTGTTCAGTTCACTCTGGCTTCTGGTAAGACCCTCGACAAGTCTAAGATGACTGTTAAGGTTGACGGTCTGACCTACGCTGAGGGTCAGGACGGCTACTCTGTTTCCGGTTCTACTGGCACTGTAACCGTAACCCTGAAGGCTGATAAGAACCAGAAGGTTGTTATCGACCTGACCGGCACTGGCGCTATTGCATAAGTTATTTGCAGTGTGCAAAATCGAAAACCCCGCTCATTGAGCGGGGTTTTCCCTTTATCCTTACTTAAACGCTACATAGGTATACGAACAGGTGTCCTGATTCAGCATACAGCCTGCCATCTGAAGTACTTCAAAGCCGTTTTCGGTAATAGCCAGTGCATTGCGGTCGATGTAAGCAATCGGCTTGTCCTGCGTCGCAATACCGCCGTAAATCGTGTTGCTGTAATGCGTATAGTGGCCTTCACGCATGAGGATAACTGCCTTGGGCTGAAATCCCAGATTAAATGCACGCTTGGTCTGTCCGTCACCGACATAGGCCGCGGCGGTTACTTCCGCCTTGAGCGCAAGCGTGCTTGCCATCGCTACCTGATTCTGCTGCAGGGCAGTGTCGGCTTTTTCGCGAGCAGCCGCTTCCTGATTGACCGAGGTTGCGATTGATGTAAAGCGGTCGCGTACATCCTGTGCCAGCTTGTCACCGTCCACACAGCCGCTCGGCAGCTGTCCCACCGAGGCATTGCGCAGCTGCTGCTGTACGTTTTCGATGGCATCCTGCACAGTCTTGGCCGGCACGCCTGCGCTTGCGCGGTAGCCCATCTTGGCCGCCGCTGACAAGTCACTGAGCGCATTGCACAGTTCGTTGAACGACAGGCGCAGTTCCTCCGCGGAGGAGTCAAAGTACGCTTTCAGATCGCGTGCAGACATGTCCGGCTGGTCGGGCAAATCCACAATGCGCTTGCTGAATACCTGCTGACGGTTTGCTTCGAATCCCATAAAAATTACCTCCTAAACTCACATGGTGTTTTGATGTGAGTTATAGAATAGCCGATTTTTCCGAAATTGCAAGAAAAACTTTTGGATTTTTGCGAATTTTTTCGGGAAAGGGAAAACCCCCGAGGAAATTTCCTCGGGGGTTTAGTTATGCCTTCAAATCAGCAAAACTGATTAGGAATGCATGTAGTTGTTAACGTCAACAACGATCAGGTTGATGTAATCGTCGCCAGCCTCAGAGTAAACAATTACGTTGTTCTCTACGGTGCCGTCTGCATTTACATCCTCAGCAACGTCGATGTCGAACGAACCAACGCCTACCTTATCGTCGGAGTTGACGTACAGGATAGTGGTCTCACCAGCCTTGATCTTGTTCTTCGTGCTCAGGTCGCAGCTGCTATTATCAAAGGTGATAGCGCCGGTGCCTTCGTCGTAAGAAGTGATCTTGGTCAGTGCATAGTACTCGCCGTTCACGCCGGTGGTGGTCTTGTTGTCCAGACGAGTCAGGTCAACAGTGCCATCGGAGTTGTTGGAGTACTCAAACGCGGTACGCTTGGTGATACCGGTGTTGGTATCCTCAGACTTGAAAGTAACTTCATTGGTGCCATCCCAAGCCTTGATGAAGGTGTACTTGGTACCATCGATAGTCTGCTCATACGGATCGTCCAGAGCGTAAGCATAGTTGCTGTTAGAAGCGCCCGGCAGCTTGGTGTCCATAGTAACAACAGCTACCTGTGCGTATGCGTTGCCGGAAGTCAGCTCGCCCAGAGCCTCAACAGACTTCAGAGTGGTCTTGCTCCAGTTAGCAACGTCCTTACCGGTAACTACCTTGTAGTCATCGGTCTTGTACTTAACGAATACAACAGCATCGCTCTTGAAGAACAGCTTGCTATTAGAGTCAGTTTTCTGGCCAGCCAGAGTTACATTACCCTTGATGTTGCCGTCAACATCCTGAGAAGTAGCGGTAGCATAGATATCGTAACCATTGCGAGCGGTGCCGGAAACCTTCTTCAGAGTGTACTTGCCCTTGGATACCTCATAGGTAGCCAGCTTCGGAGAACCGAAAGTTACCGGAGTATTATTGTAGCCGTACTCGGAATCAGAATCCAACTCAACAGTCTTGCGGGAACCGTCAGAGAACATCAGGTCAGCAACCTTGGAGTTGCCAAGACCATTGGAAGAACCGGTTTCGATAACCATTACCATGTCAGCAGTGCCTGCGGTAACAGTATCAACAAATTCAACAAAGCCGTTAACCAGAACGAGCTTTACAGTTGCGTTAGAGGACGGCCAGTCTTCGATAACATTGGTAGTGCCAGCCTTGTAGTCAGCGGTGTACCACTTGCCATCGATCATTACCTGATCGTTGCCCTTAGTACCAGTAACCTTGCCTTCAACAGTCTCAGCCTTGGTGATCAGGCCCTTGTCATCAGCATAGTTGCCCTTGGAGGAGATTACAGCGTAGTCATCCTTTTTGATGTCGGACGGATAGTTGTAGTCATCATCCTTGCGAGCGCCGCCTGCATTGATGTAGTCGGTGCCAACGTAGGTAACCTTCTTAACGGTGTAAGTGGT